>OGOB01001096.1_pt1 | contig 9952 bp, 7 predicted proteins | sample 1573611 | NCBI WGS metagenome assembly OGOB01 (sample SAMEA2582016, study PRJEB24529) | metagenome | biome: Human gut stool | place: China | collected 2011 | reverse complement strand
CTTTGACCTGGCATCGTCAGCATCTTATACACATCCGAACGGAAGCGGATTTTGTCAAGTTGTCTCGAAGAGACGTTACAAAAGATAAAGGTGGAAAGAAATAGCTTTTCTTTCACTTTTCGCTTATTGGAACGCTTGTCTAAATAAACTACTTTTACCTTGGGAATCCAGTAATCAAACCAAACATGATTGTGATTAAGATTGATTCGTATAGAATCAGCTATTCTCGTTTCACAGTTCACTCTCACTACAGCCACATACCATCCTGCATCAGCAGGTTTTTCAAGCCCTTCATTAGGCGTTTGGGGGGCCTCTTTCTTAGCATTTTCTTCACTTTTTGCCACGGCTTCGCCGTCGTCCCCTGCCATAGTGGACGTAACCTGTGCTTGTATATTTGTTATATTTGTCTCTTTCATCATGCGAATCAAGTTCGTTTTTTGATGTCGATTATCTGAATCTCTACATAAGAGACACAGTATCTCCCTGCAAAAATACGAAAATTGTTGGAAACTAGCAAATTATGCGTGTTAAAAAATAATATCATTCAGCGAAATTCAACATTTTTTTAGCATTCTTTTCGTGCGCATTTTTCTAAGTAGTTGATTGAACGAATGTTTTCGACATTTCTGTGTCTCTTATGTAAAGATTCAGAAAAATTGGTTCATTTTGGTTCATTTTTCGAAATCCCTCTTTTTATTCTTTTTTGTAGCTTATAAGGCTGCCAGTATTTTGGCGTTGGCATCATCCACTTCTGAGCTTTTGATGGAATTGAGATAGATCTGTGTGGTGGCTTCGGAATGATGCCCCTATATATAGTAAGACAGAATATTAACAACATATTTACCCTGTTTTGCGTAGAATAGCAGTGTACTATTCTGCGCGAAACCGCTTTTTTACCTCATTTCGCGCAAAATAGCGCACTTTTATTTTGCGCGAAACGATATTTTTTGTATCTTTGCACCAAATCTAAACAGATTCATAACTAGCTAACTTGTAATTATTAATAATTCAACCAGACAATGAAACAAAAACATTTATTTTGGGGAGCTGCGGTTGTACTGACCTTCCTCTTCAGCGCATCAGCTGTTGCACAGCCTAGACATACCAAGAAAAAGGTGAAGAAGGTGGTGGAGACCAAAGTTGACGTTTGTCCGTTTACAGACAAATGGGTAGAAGACGAGACCAAGTTTGAGGATCGCAAGGAAAAAGCCCATGCTACTTTCGTACCTTATTCTTCTACTGCTTCCATGCAGCAGGACGATTACTACAAATTCCCATGGCTCACTCCTAAGCATGCCAACTATCTCCTGCTCAACGGGAAATGGAAATTCCACTACACAGCCGACTGGAAGCAGGGCAAGCCTGGAAAGGATGATTTCTGGGCAGACAACGCCGATGTTTCTTCCTGGAAGGAACTCCAGGTGCCTCTCAACTGGGAAATGGCAGGATATGATGTGCCTGTATATAATAATGTGGGCTATCCTTTCGAGAACAAACCGCCATTCATCACAGCCTTCAAGGATAACTTCGACAAGAATCCGGTAGGTTCTTATCGCCGTAACTTCAATCTGCCTGAAGGATGGGAAACAGGAAAGCGTGTGTTCCTGCACTTCGACGGTGCCTGCAGCGCCATCGTGGTTTGGGTAAACGGTAAGTATGCCGGCTATTCACAGGGTGCCAATACCGATGCTGAATTCGATGTCACCAACCTGGTCCGCAAGGGCGACAACAACGTATCTGTACGCGTTTACCGCTGGAGCGACGGATCTTATCTGGAGGGACAGGATATGTGGCACCTGGGTGGAATCCACCGCGATGTTTATCTCGTAGCCACTCCAAAGACTTTCGTAGCAGATCATTACATCACTTCAGCCCTGAACAGCGATTATGCATCGGGCAACCTGAATGTTGACCTGACTATCAATAACGCTGCCAAGGAGAAATCTGAGAAGACGCTGGAGATTGAACTCCTCGACCCTCAGGGAAAATCTGTTGGCAAGCAGTCGGCACAGGTTGCGATGACTGCCAAGGACGGCGAGAAAAACTGCCGCCTTACCATCGACAACCTGACTGGTCTGAAGGCTTGGACCTCAGAGCAGCCTAACCTCTATACCGTTATCGTCCGCCAGAAGGCAGGCGACAAGGAAGAGATGGTATTCTCTACCAAATACGGTTTCAGAGATGTTGCCATCAAGGGCAAACTGGTTTATGTAAACGGCAAGCGAGTATTCTTCAAGGGTGTCAACACCCAGGATATTCACCCACTCTATGGCCACGCCATCGACGTGGAGACCATGCTTCGCGATGTAATCCTGATGAAGCAGGCCAATGTGAACACCGTCCGTACCAGCCACTATCCTCGTCAGGCTAAGATGTATGCGATGTTCGACTACTACGGATTGTACTGCATGAACGAGGCTGACGTGGAGTGCCACAACAACCACTCACTCTCTAACAACCCTACCTGGCGCGCTGCTTATGTTGACCGCACAGAGCGCATGGTATTGAGAGACCGCAACCATCCTAGCGTGGTATTCTGGTCGCTCGGTAACGAGTCGGGCGGTGGCGACAACTTCCAGGCTACCTATGATAAGGTGAAGGAGCTTTTGCCTGGTCGCGATGCTTGGGTTCACTACGAGGGCTACAATCACGGTGCCAAGTACTCAGACTTCGGTTCAGACATGTATCCAAGAATCGAGGTTGTGAAGAAGCAGATGAACGGCCTCAACAACAAGCCTTACTTTATCTGTGAGTATGCTCATGCCATGGGTCAGGCTGTGGGTAACCTGCAGGAATACTGGGATCTCATAGAGTCAAGTACCGGTATCACCGGTGGCTGCATCTGGGACTGGGTTGACCAGGGTATCTACGATACACGCCGCATCCGCAAGGGTCTTCCTTTGAAGGATCCTAAAACCGGACTCCACTACTACACATCCGGTTACGACTATACCAAGATGAACAACGGTTACAGAGGATTCCAGGGCGACTTCATGAGCAACGGTATCATTACTCCAGGCAGAGAGTGGACGGCTAAGCTCACCGAGGTGAAGTATGTTTACAGAGATGTGAACTTCGAGTCTTTCTACAGTCGCGTGCTCACCCTGAAGAACAAGTGCGCATTCACCAACCTGGCTGATGTCTATAATCTGAGCTACGAGGTGCTCCGCAATGGCGTATCTGTAGAGAAGAACCAGGTGGCTATCCCATCTGTATTGCCAGGCAAGACCTGCGATATCAACATCCCATACACCACCGCTGTAGATGATAAGGCTGAATACGTCATCACCTTCAGCCTCGTTCTGAAGAAGGCTACTTCATGGAGCAAGCAGGGTTATGAGATGGCTCAGCAGCAGTTCAAGCTTTCTGCAGAGGACGCAGGTGGCACATCTGTAGCCGACCCTACCTTCGTACAGAAAGACCATGGCAAGTTGCCAGCTATCCAGGAGAAGGGCAAGCTGAAGGTGAAGGATAACACCATCTCCGGCAAGGACTTCAGCATCACATTCGGTGAGGATGGTACCATCGCCAACTGGACTTATCGCAATACTCAGCTCGTTCAGCCTAATGCTGGTCCTGACTTCAACGGCTTCCGCCGCATCGCCAACGACAACGTGAACCTGGGTGCTACAGGTGGTGTTGCCGAGAACGAGAATAAGGAAGAGGGTGCACTCACCGGTAAGAAGATGATGGTGAAGGCTCCTAAGAAGCAGGGCAAGAACGTGGTTGTGGAGACAGCCGTTACCAACGGTAAGGATACTCACCAGATTGCTTACATCATCTATCCTAACGGAACCGTGGATATGAAGGTGACTACCAACAATTCTTCTGAGGAAACCCGAAGAATCGGTATTACCATGCAGTTTGCTCCTGGTTTCGAGAACGTGGAGTATTATGCCAAGGGTCCTTGGAGCAACTACATCGATCGCCAGAGAGGTTCGCTGTTAGGTTTGTACAAGACCACCGTGGATGGCATGTTCGAAGAGCAGAGTGCTCCTCAGACCATGGGCGACCGCCAGGGCTTGCGCCAGTTGACACTCGACAACAACAGCACAAAGTTGCAGATTACCACCGAGGGCATGGTAGCCTTCTCGTTGTCTCACTTCGATGATGCTCAGTTCAACTACGACGTATTCTATGGTGGCAAGCATCCTTACGACCTGGTACGCTCTAACCAAATTTTCGCTCACTTCGATTTCTGGCAGCGTGGCATCGGTAACCGCAGTTGTGGTGGCGACTCTTGTCTGCCACAGTACATGACTCCGACAGGAGCTCATGAGTTCACCTTGCGTTTCACTCCAATGGCGAAATAAAGGAAATAAAGAATAAGATATAAAAAAGGTGGGTGCTACACGAATTGTTGCAGCACCCACCTTTTTTATATCTTGTCTTATGCCTGAATGTTTAGTAATCCTGGATGTAGCCCTTGGTAAACATGTCATACGACAGGGCTTCCAGCTCAGCGAGCGTCATGTGCTCCACAGCATGCTCTATCTTGCGAATCAACTCGTCTCGCTTGAAATCGTCGTTATCGCTCAGGCGCGATGTAAATCTATTGCTCATACTCGTTCGTAATTATTTATAATATTATTATCATACGCCTCATGACTCACTAACCGGATGTTATGAGGAAGCTTTGGTGCTGCTGTTCCGGCAGTTACCACGTTTTCCACAGATGTGGATAAAGATGTTTCTACCCTGATTTCATCCCATAATCCGGCATCGAGGAAAGCCTGATGGGTGATGGAGCCACCTTCTACTATCAGCGACTGCACCTTATTATTATATAAGTACTGCATCATCTGCTTCAACACCTCTTCCTTACCCTTGGAGAAGTCCAAGCCCTCGAAACAAGGATGACGGCGGTCGATGACCAGTCGCATCGGATCCTTGCCGCTCCAGTCTCTTACGTTGAGCTGGCTGTGGTCACGCTCATCGGTGATTCTACCTACCAGGATGGCATCGTTCTCGGCACGGAGCTTATGCGAAAGCATCTTGGTGAATGGCGTAGAAATCGCCATGCCCTGAAAATTATTATCCAGAAAGCCATTCGCCGTCTGCGCCCATTTCAGGATGATGTATGGTCGTTGATGGGTATTGAAAGTGATGAAACGCTTGTTCAGTTCGAGGCATTCCGCCTCCAGAACACCCACCGTTACCTCGATTCCTGCCTCACGAATCTTCTGGATGCCACGTCCCTGCACCTTGGCAAAAGGATCCACGCAGCCACAGACGCATCTCTTCACACCTTTTCTTACGATAAGGTCGGCGCAAGGAGGCGTCTTGCCATAATGCGAACAGGGTTCGAGACTTACATAGATGGTGGCATCCTTTAAAAGATGCTCATCCTCAGGCTTAACCGATGCAAAGGCATTCACCTCGGCATGGCCCTCGCCACAACGCACATGATAGCCTTCGCCTATGATTCTGCCCTCGCTGCTCACGATGACGGCACCCACCATAGGATTAGGCTTCGCATTCTGTCTGCCGTTCTTCGCCAACTGCAGGCAGCGGCGCATGAACATTTCATCAATCTCCTGCTGAGAGAGCGGCTCTCCCGTCTTCGGATCCAGAAAAGATACTTTATTTTGTTCCATAATCAACTTTTCTTCTGTTTTTTTACTCACTTTCGATAAAATGTCGTATCTTTGCTCTCAAATCAAATAGCAATAAGCAATATCAAGATGAAAACGTACCAACAGTTTTGGCAATCCCTCACCCCACTCTATGATGCTGGCGAAGCGCAGGCTATCGTCCGCACTGTGCTTGATGTGGAGTACGGAATGACTCTGACCGACATAATCTGCGGCAAAGTTAATGAATTATCTTCAGACGAAGAAAGAAATCTAGAAGAAATTATCGCAAGACTGCAAAATGGCGAGCCGGTGCAGTATGTTTTGGGCAAAGCCGACTTTGCGGGAAGAACCTTCCATGTGGAGCCGGGCGTACTGATTCCAAGACCCGAAACGGCAGAACTCTGCCAGTGGATAGAGGAGGAAGTTTCATCTCTGAAGGCAGATGAAAGGAAGCAAATTCTTGATATTTGCACGGGATCCGGCTGCATCGCCATCACATTAGGACTCAACATTCCTAATTCTGAGGTTACGGGATGGGATATTTCGGAAGATGCCCTCCGCATTGCGCAGGGGAACGTGGAAATGCTGAAGGCCGGGAATGTTAGAATAGAGTATCAGGATGCCTTGATGTTGCCAAAAACTGCAGAAACAGCAGACATCATCGTGAGCAATCCTCCTTATATCTGCGAAAAGGAGAAAGCAGATATGGAAAAGAATGTACTGGAGCACGAACCGAGCATCGCCCTCTTCGTTCCTGATGAAGATCCGCTGAAGTTCTATCGTGCCATCGCCGAATATGCATCATCTGCTCTCAAATCCGAAGGAGCATTATACTTCGAAATCAATCCTATCTACGAAAAGGAGACCAGGGAAATGCTGGAAGGACTTGGTTTCAAGGATATTGAAACCAAAGAAGATGCTTTCGGAAAGAAGAGAATGATGAAAGCAAAAAACAACAAAGAATAATAACATAACTGATCATAAAGTTCAATGTTCAAAGTTCAAAGTAAAAATCATCATGTTCAAAGCTCAAAGTTCAAAGTATAAGAAGCCGATGACAGAGCAGCAGGCTCTCCTGAAGCTCACCACCCTCTGCACGCAAGCCGAACATTGCTCGCAGGAAATGCTCGACAAGATGAAGAAGTGGGAACTGCCCGAGGATGCCATCGCCCGAAACATGGAATTCCTGACCCAGAAGAAGTTCATCGACGATGAACGCTTTGCCCGATTCTTCATCAACGACAAGATAAAGTATAACAAATGGGGACGCCGCAAGGTGGAGCAGGCCCTCTGGATGAAGCATATCCCGAAGGAAATCTCCGACCCCATCTTCGAGGAAATCGAGGACGACATGTATATGGAAACCCTCCTCCCCCTCCTGAAAAGCAAATACAAGAGCATCAAGGCGAAGAACGACTACGAGCGTTCGATGAAACTCATCCGCTTTGCCCTGGGAAGAGGCTACAGCATGGACGTCATCCACAAGTGCATCGACAAAATGAAAGAAGAAGATCTGATAGAAGGATGCGACTCAGTATTTTAGGGAAAATCATCAACCTGCTCCTGCCCCGCTATTGTCCCGTATGCGACAACAGACTGCTGGGTTCGGAAGAGATGCTTTGCATTAACTGCCTCAAGCACCTCCCCCTCACCATGACCTGGAGCGACCCCTACGAAAACGAGATGGCAAAGATGTTCTGGGGGCGCATCCCCATCGAGCGATGCGCCGCACTCATCTACTACGGCAGCCACTCCAAGACCAGCAATGCCATCTACCAGCTGAAATACCACCATCGTCCCGACATCGGCACCTATCTGGGCAGACTCATCGGAAGCAAGGGACTGGAAGTCAACTTCTTTGAAGGCATCGACGCCATCATCCCCATTCCCATTACCAGGAAAAGACAACAGGAGCGAGGCTACAACCAGAGCGAGGAGATAGCCAGGGGAATACAGGAAAAAACGGGACTCCCCATCATCACGGATGCCATCAGGCGAACCGTGTTTACAGAAAGCCAGACCCACAAAAGCAGATCTGAAAGACAGGAAAACGTAAAGCATGTGTTCCAGACATCAGCATTCTATCACGATGCCCAAGGCAGGCACCCCATCGCCAACCTTGCCGGGAAGCATCTACTCATTGTTGATGATGTCTGCACCACAGGTGCCACCCTCGTATCCTGCTGCGAAGAACTGCTCAAAGCGGGCAAGATGAAATTCAGCATCACCACCATCGGATGGACACACGATTAAAAATCTATAATTAATAAGCCATTTATGATGATTAATCAATTTTTTGTAGTACCTTTGCAGATATAAATTATAATTATTTAATCCTTTTAGAATTATGGACAAACTGAAGAAAGAATTCGCATCTAAGTTATTGAAGGTTAAGGCTATCAAATTGCAGCCTAACGATCCATTCACATGGGCTTCTGGTTGGAAGTCACCATTCTATTGCGACAACCGCAAGACATTGTCTTTCCCAGAACTCCGCAACTATGTGAAGCTCGAACTCGTACACGCCATTCTGGAGCAGTTCCCAGAGGCTGACGCTGTAGCTGGTGTTGCTACAGGTGCCATCGCACAGGGTGCATTGGTAGCCGACGAGTTGCACCTGCCTTTCGTTTACGTTCGTTCTAAACCAAAGGATCATGGTATGCAGAACCTCATCGAAGGAGAGCTCGACCCTAAGGCTAAGGTTGTTGTTGTAGAAGATTTGATTTCTACCGGCGGCAGCTCACTCAAGGCAGTAGAGGCACTCCGCAAGAACGGCAACGAGATTGTAGGTATGGTAGCTAGCTACACATACGGTTTCCCTGTAGCAGAGAAGGCTTTTGCAGACGCTAACGTAAAGTTGGTTACTCTGACAGACTATGAGCACGTAGTGGCAGAGGCTTTGGAGACAGGCTACATCAAGCAGGAAGACGTAGAGTTGCTCCACGAGTGGCGCAAGGACCCAGCTAACTGGAAGAAGTAATTTTTGACCCATCAATAATGAGTACAAGTACATTCGAAAGTAATATCAAACAGATTCCTCACAAGCAGGAATCTGTTTTTAACACTTTGAGCGACCTCAACAACCTGCAGGTGCTCAAGGACCGCTTCGAGCAGGTGAAAGACCAGATTCCTGAGGACAAGAGAAAGGAAATGGAGAAACTCAAGGACCTGAGATTCGACAGCGACAGCATCACGATCAACGCCCCAATGGTGGGCGACCTGAAGATGCGCATCATCGACAGAGATTTTCCCAAGACCATCAAATTCGAAACAGAGAACAGCCCTATCCCGTTCAACTTCTGGATTCAGCTGCTCCCTACAGGAGAATTCTCATGCAAGATGAAGCTCACCATCAAGGCAGAGCTCAACATGTTTATCAAGGGTATGGTGAAGAAACCATTGCAGGAAGGCATCGAGAAGATTGCAGACGCCCTGGCGATGATTCCATATCAGGATTAATAAAAAGATACAATTATGGCACATAAACTTTGGGAAAAGAACTTTGAAGTAAACAAGGAAATAGAACGATTCACCGTAGGCCGCGACCGTGAGCTCGACCTCTATCTCGCCAAGTACGACGTGCTGGGAAGTATGGCACACATCACCATGCTCGAAAGCATCGGACTCCTGGAGAAGGATGAGCTTACCCAGCTCCTCGCAGAATTGAAGAATATCTACGCCATCGCCGACAAGGGCGAGTTCGTTATCGAAGACGGCGTGGAGGATGTTCATTCCCAAGTAGAACTGATGCTCACCCAGAAACTGGGCGACATGGGTAAAAAGATTCATTCGGGAAGATCTCGCAACGACCAGGTGCTGGTAGATCTCAAACTCTTCACCCGTCATGAATTGAAGGAGATTGTGGATGCCGTGAAGATTCTCTTCGACGAGCTGATTCAGAAGAGTAACCAGTACAAGGATGTATTGATGCCGGGCTACACCCACCTGCAGGTGGCAATGCCTTCATCTTTCGGACTCTGGTTTGGCGCTTATGCTGAGGGACTTGCCGACGACATGCTTTTCCTCCAGGCAGCTTACCGCATGACCAACCGCAACCCATTGGGTAGCGCAGCCGGTTATGGAAGCTCATTCCCACTGAACCGCACCATGACCACCGAGCTTCTCGGCTTCGACAGTATGGACTATAATGTGGTCTATGCACAGATGGGCAGAGGAAAGATGGAGCGCAACGTGGCTTTTGCCATGGCTACCGTGGCAGGAACCCTGGCAAAGATGGCTTTCGATGCCTGCATGTTCAACTGCCAGAACTTCGGCTTCGTGAAGTTGCCTAAGGAGTGCACCACCGGTTCCAGCATCATGCCTCACAAGAAGAACCCAGACGTATTCGAGCTGATTCGTGCCAAGAGCAACAAGCT
>OGOB01001094.1_pt1 | contig 9979 bp, 6 predicted proteins | sample 1573611 | NCBI WGS metagenome assembly OGOB01 (sample SAMEA2582016, study PRJEB24529) | metagenome | biome: Human gut stool | place: China | collected 2011 | reverse complement strand
TCTTGCCAAAACGGCGTGGGCGGATGAGATAGAGAAAGTCTCCTGCTTCCTCCATCTTAGGTATAAACATTGTCTTGTCTGCACAGTATCTGTTCTGACTCTTAATCCAGGTATAATCGGCAACGCCGTATGGTAATCTCTTGTAATCCATATCTTCTTCGTTTTATCGAGTACAACTAATTCTATTGCAAAGATAGTGGAAATAATCGGGAATAGCAAGGCTTTTCTCAAAAAAAATCATTTCACAAAGCGATATTTTACCTTCGCCATCGGATAATTATCATTCAATCGCAAGATGATGCGATAAACGTTATCCTTCCACTGGGTCTTCATGATGCCATCCGTCATCTGCACCTTTTCTACCGATGCCGAAAGATACTGTGCATCATATTCCAACCGCACATTGCCACCCTGAAGCTGGATTCTTCCTGCCTTCTGCACCACAGGCTTGCCGAAAGCCATCAGAATAATCTGATTATCAAATACCTGACCGTTCAGTCGATCCTTCTCTATCTGCAGGGAATCGAGCTTATACTGTTCGGTTACTTCCACCCAGTTGTATTCCCTATCCAGGACGATGGTACGCAGCCATTTATCCACATGCGCCGCCTCGGTATATGCCTTTTCGAGATTCAAGGTAAGAGAAGAGATGCCCTCGCTGAATACATGGCTCACCTTGTCGGCACGATACTTCTTGCCATCCTTCTGCTCCAATCCGTTGATGATGGGAACATTGTGATATGCCGAACGGCAGTTCATCAGTTCAAAACGCTGATTGCTGAATGATTTCGAGGTATAGGTATCACGCCCCAGGTCTATGACCACCGGCTGATTGTTGTGATAAACAATAAAGTTTCCGATGTCGTTGTGATTATGGCTTTCGGCATTGTTACCACCTTTTGCAGCCACAAACCAGTTTTTGTTGCTCGCCACCATAATCTGGGAGTTTTCCAGATAGGCATCTTCCGTCTTTGGCTCCACAGCAGCTGTAGCCTGATACTTCGGCAACATGGAGAGGAGCATCAGTTCCCTACCCAGTTTAGGATAATTGCCCGATTTCTGGAAGAGCGTAGTAGGCTTGAGGGTATATTGATATTTATTACCCACGTATGCCGCCAGCTGCATCATCTGTTCATTCTGGAGATAGGCTCCATAAGGAAAGAGGATGTTAATGTTCGGAATATTCTTTGCCTGGGCATCCGAGAAATTCACGAAGGTAAGGTCGTTGATATACATCGTAGTGATGAATCTGCCCATGTTCTCCACCTTCTTCTTCTGAGCATCAGTCAAAGTAAGGACGGCTTGCTTCGGCGCAAACTGCATGAAGAAAAGCGACTCGAAGAACGAGGCTCCGGCACAGTCCCAGTAGCTGACACCTTCCTCGCAACCGCCATCATCGGGATAACCCTTCAGGAAGGTTCGCAGACATTGCTGCACTCCCTTGAAGGCAGCATCTCGCTGCTTGGCATCTGATTCGCAAATCAATACCGTTTCCAACCAGTTGCTCGTAATCCAGGTATTCCAGTTGTTGGCATTGCTCTTCCAGCCCTGCGGCTGGTTCAACACCGGTTGCAGGAATCGGCGATTTATCTCACTTCTCACCTGATCACAGAGTCCCTTTTCCTTCCTGTTGATTTCATCTTCCAGCATATAAAGGGTCCAGGCAAGCATGCCTGCCGTCTCTGCATTGAAGAGATCTACAGGCTGGATATCCTTTTCAGGATGGTCTTTCGGATAATGTGCCGGGATTCCCCACCATGGTTCCTTCTCTATAAAATAATGTAAGCCCTTGCGGATGGAAGGCAGAAACCGTCCCCTGCCCTGCATGATTTCTGCCATCACCAGACAGACAAACTGTTTTCTGATACCAAAGCTAGCCTCCTCGTATCGGGTACGGTTACCATTGGTTCGAAACTCGGCAAAAGTTTCAGCAGGGATGGCATTCCAAGGCTTCTTCTGATAGAGATTGCCCAACCGGATATAGTCGTTGCGCATCGCCACCGGCACCTGCTTCTGCCAGTATTTATCACCCGCCTTCGGGAAAGGCATAAAAAAAGCCTGGGCTTTCATCAACATGGATGAAAGCACCAAGCCTATTATCATTATCAATTTCTTAGTCATATCGTTTACTTTTTGCGTACAAAGTTACGAAATTATAACAAGACCGAAGTCTAGAAAAAGATAATTTTAGATGAAATATCGTTTAAAAGCGATATTTTGAGAGAGAATTCCACATTTTCCAAAGCTTATGCATCAAGAACTTACTACTTTCTCAAAGAATTGGCAGTCAGTTCCAGAAGACTCTGCAGATATTCATCGTCTGTATCCTTCTTCATCTTATTCAGCGAAGTGGCACAGAATTTCTTCTCGTCAGCATTCAGCAACTTGCCATGGCCCTTACAGAGCTTGACAATCTTGTTGGCAATACCCGTCTGGAGGGTACGCCGAGTCACCTGATTTCCGAGATAAGGGTATAAATCCTTAGCATTCTTAAAGGCTGCACGGAGCGTATTGAGTTGCATCATAAACTCTGCCGCATCCTTTGGAGGAGTCTCATCGAAATAATAACTGCTAGCCAAACTCTTGTCAAACTTGAAGTTCTTGACCCGCGAGAAAAGAGAATCCAGACTTTGAACAGACGGTTTCGTATAAGAGAATGGCTGCATATAAGAGAATGACTTCGTATTGTCGGATGCCTTCTTATAGGTTTGCGGATCCTTGGAGTAGAACTTATATACACTGCCCTTTACCGAACGATCCATTCCCTGATACCATACCAAGGCATAAACATATCGCATGGTAGAATCCTTGCTGTCGCGGAAATACTGCAGGTTATAGTTGCGGTCCTTGTGAGCACCAAACTCGTAAGTCATGGAATTATCCTTGCCATACCCCACCCGATTCGTTTCAAGACTGAGAGAACCCGCTTTCTTGGTAAAACTAATATAAGCGAGGCGACTATTGCTCAATAAAGCCTTTTGAAAGGTATCCACCATTTTCTGCTTTCTCTCAGGAATAGCGAACTCAAATCCCTTCATCATACCAATATTATAGGTATTCATCGAGGAAGAAGTAACGAGGTCGTCTTGCAACAAATCCTGTACGAATTTATCAAAAGCCTGGTCGATAGCCGGTATAGGCTTCTGGGCATGGCAAGCCGAAGAGAGCACCATCAGGCAAGCCACAAATGCTAATTTAAAAGTTGTTTTCATATTCTTCTTCTTTTTAATTGTTTCTTGTTAATAAACCTCCTGGTCATCACTCACATAGTCCTCATCATGCACATTCTCCTCGCTTTCGAACGAGGCACTGGCTACTTCGGCATTGAGCGCCTGGGTCTGAAGAGCATTGATGAGATAGAGTTTGAAGAACATTTCATTCTGCTGTGCCTCCATCTCACAGAGATGCTCATCGGCAAGCTTTTCCGGCTCTGCCAACAAAGAATCGGTAGCAATATTCTGAGCTATCCAAAGCTTTGGAGGAGCAGGAGCAAACAGATGCTGACGATATTTCCTCTGCTTGTGCTTCCTTGTTTGGGGAGATACGAAATCACCCGACTTTTTTACCTTTTCAGGCATGGAGAGATCGGCATTTGTCGATTTCTCCTTGTGGACAACAGCAGAATCTGTATCCTCCGGAGTCGTTCTGCCATCGAGTTGAGCCATCTTCGATTCATCCTGATGCCCTGTCTGTCGCCCTACCCAAGGAATAGCAAACCCTATCAGCAGGGCGATGGATGCAGCCAAACTAAACGGCAACCATAGGCGGCGCATTCGTGCCTTAGCATTTGGATGAGCATTTTCTACATGCTCCTCCGCCTCATGGTCAAGAGGCATACCCTCGTCGAAATATCCAAACATCATCTGGTATTCCTTCAGGTCATCGCTCACATCGGGATGCTGGCGAAACCACTCCCCTAGCAGAGCCTCCTCTTCAAGAGTAGTCTCACCAGCCATAAACCAATTGAGCAACAAACGTATATCTTTTTCTTTTTCGTTCATATCATTTTTTCCTCCTTTATTGATTATACCTATTTTATATATAAGGGCTATCGACATCTTTTTCTGATTTCCTGCAACATCTGCTTTCTTGCCCTCGATAGCAACACGGATACAGATTCTGTGGTGATGCCCACGATTTGCGCTATTTCCTCAGAGCTCTTCTTCTCTACTTGCCGCAGATAAAGCACCTGATATTGGTTGGAGGGCAGCGCCTTGAGGCGTTTTTGGAGCCACTGTTCGTTCTCCGAGTTTTCCACTTCCACATCGGGCGGCGCATAGTGGCTAGGCGACTTATCAAAAGGCTGGGCATCTATCGAAATCATCTTCCGCTTGCGAAAGAAGTCGATGCAAAGATGCTTGGCTATGCAGCCCATCGAACCTTTGGCATGAGCAGCAGACTGAATGTCTTCCTTGATAGCCCAGAGCTTGAGCATCGCATCCTGTGCGATGTCCTCAGCCTCTTCGCTGCCAACGCCATAACCCTGACTGATTTGCAAGGCTATCTGCCGCAACTGCGGAACGATATGGATGAATTCATTCTCTGTCATTTGCTCTCTTTTGTTTTATTTGTTCAAAACTACAACATAAACGGAAAAGACGTGTTTTTCTTAATGGGATTAACCTATATTAACAAGAAAGCCTGGCAAACACCATTGCCAAGCTTTCTTGATTTTAAAAACTATTTATTACTTATCCATAAACGACAAACCCTGATAGAACCAGACATTCATCTGGTTGGCACCACGATGATTCCAAGCATAGTAAGGAATCAAGGTGAGAGGTGTGCAATCAACAGCGACCACTCCCTCCTTCTTCTGGTAGATAATATGGGCAGGAGAGGTAACGATAGCCTTTACGGTGAAGGCTGGGGCTCCCTTGGTCTCCGTGTTCTGGATGCTGTAGTTGTCAACGAGAGTGAAGCTTGGCTTCTCTGGCATAACGGCATGGAGCACAGGTTCATTGCTATTATCCACAGCCTCAGCGCAATATACCAATGGACCGCGCTCTACAGCTATCTTGTCGTTGTCATCAGCAACCTTAGCATTTGCCACTACGGTGCGAACAGGCATATCGAAGTGGATACGAATCACATCACCCTTCTTGATATTCTTGACAGGCAGATAACCCTTGTTGGCATTGAGGTCAGCCTCTACAGCCTTGCCGTTTACGGTTACGCTATAAGCTGGCTTCTCGGCATCGCTATACTTGTAAAGATCGCTAGGCACCACCTGATTGCGAACCCATCCAGGAATACGAACCAGGAGATTGGCATTCTTTACACCGCTCTTCTTCACAGCAATCTTGATATCACCGTTCCAAGGATACTCGGTAGTCTCCTCCAGAACTACATCCTTGCCATTCACCTTGATGGTAGATGTATTGCCAGCAAAGAGATTCACATAGATATTGTTATCCTTCACGCCATAGAGATAACCCGGAACAGAAGGGATGAAGCGGCACAAGTTACTTGGGCAGCAGGCACATCCGAACCAAGGCTGGCGGGTGGTGTTGCCATCGGCATTAAACTTATACTTGCCATCGCTAGACAATGGGTTTGGATAGAAGAATCTACCTCCGTCCATGCTCATACCTGATATTACACCATTATATAAGGTACGCTCCATGCAGTCGATATACTTGCTCTCGCCGTGAAGCAGGAACATGCGCTCAAAGAGATAAACCATAGAAATGGCTGCACAGGTCTCGTTATAGGCAGTCATGTTTGGCAACTCATAGTTATCACCGAAAGCCTCACCTGCATGGCGGGCACCTACTCCACCTGTAAGATAGTATTTCTTGCCAACGATGTTTTCAAAAATGCGGTCAATCACCTTCATATAGGCAGAATCCTTGGTCAGGGCAGCCACATCGGCAATACCGGCATACATATATCCGGCACGAACAGCATGACCTACCGCCTCTTTCTGCTCCAGGATAGGAGCCTGGCTCTGAGAATATGGGTTGCGGATATGAGTCTTGCCACGATAATCGAGCAGATACTTAGCCTCATCCAGATACTTCTTCTCACCGGTCAAGGTATAGAGACGAGCCAAAGCCATCTCGGCAATCTGATGTCCTGGCACCACGGTAGCCTGACCAGCATTAGGTCCCACCTCCTTTACCACACAATCGGCATAGCGCTTTGCGATGTTCAGGAACTTGGTGCTACCCGTGGCCTGATAGTGAGCACAGGCTGCATCTACCATGTGACCGAGGTTGTAAAGCTCGTGGCTCAAATCCTCGTCCTTGACCCAACGCTTATTTCCCGACCATCCGTGTGGATGCTTTGGGTTGATGGTACGGGCGGTATAGAGATAGCCATCTGGCTCCTGTGCCGCACCTACCACATCGAGCACGCTGTCGATATAAGCCTTCAGCTTCTTGTCCGGATAAGTCTGGAGGATATAGCTGGCACCTTCGATGGTCTTATAAACATCGGTATCATCGAAAGAGAAGCCCATGAACTTGCTCACATCCCACTCCTTGGTGTTCAGTCCAGGATGGTTAGGATGCTGCAAGGTATAGGCAGCCATCTCGAAGTTCTTGTAACGGTGCTCGCTTTCGCACTTGCTGAAAGCCAATGGCACGGTTACCTCTCGGGCAGCCTTCAGGCGGGCACCCCAGAAGGTGTTCTGTGAAATCTTCACACTGGTAAAAGGAACCTGAGTAAATGGATAGCCATTGCTCAGTGTCTTCTGCTTCTGCGCCATCGTAGGCATTGCCACGGCTGCAGAAAGCAATACTGCAGAAATAAATCTCTTCATTATAAATAGGTTTAATTATTTGTTGTTTATTTATGGGTGCAAAGATACAAAAAGTTTTCGATTATAGTGTAAGTTAAACAACAAAAGATAGGTACTTATCGTTAAAATGTAACGAAAGCACCTATCTTTTACCTTATTTTATATACCCTTGTGGGTAGGAACTACTCGCTTGATGGTTCCATCGGCATTGAATTCCAACTTGTCGATGCAAACCTCACGGTGAACACCTGGCTGGAAATGGATGTAATCCTTGTTGATGCGATGATATACGATGTACCACTCATCTGTGCCAGGCTTCTGGATGACGGAGTTATGGGCTGTGCCATAAATCTCGTGCTGTGGGTCCTGAATCAGAACGATAGGATCCTTGGCTACCTCGATAGGACCGAGCGGAGACTTGGATGTTCCATAAGCCACATGATAGTTGGCTGCACCCGTATCATCCACCGACCACATGAAGTAGTAGAGTCCGTTGCGATAAAACACGTATGGAGCCTCGCGATAAGCATAGTCTCGCAGGCTTCCACCCTTTGGAGTCATCACGGTTACGGTTTCGTCCTTAATTTGAGTCATGCTTGGCTCCAACTCGGCACCAGCCATGAAACTGTTGCCCCAATAGAGGTAAGGCTTTTTGGAAACCGGGTCGATGAAAACATCCACATCGATGAGCTGACCGTTGCAACCTGGATGATTCTTCGCCAGGAGAGGATGGCCCAGGTCAACGAATGGACCTGTAGGAGAATCAGAAACCGCTACACCCATCTGCTTTCTGCCGTTGTCATTAGGACGGGCACTGAAATAGAGATAGTACTTGTAGCTGCCGTTCTTCTGCTTCACCTCTACGGCTGCCGGAGCCCAGAGATTGCCATTGGCCCAGGAAATCTGGTCGCTCTTGGCATCGAGCGCCACACCTTCGTTCTTCCACTCCTTCAAGTCGGAAGAAGAATATACGTAGTATTTATATCCACCCCATCCCGGTTTTCCATCGGTGGTAGAATAGATGTAGTACTTACCCGTCTTGTTGGAATACAGGATTTCCGGATCGGCATGGAAACCTGGCAGGATAGGGTTGCCCAAGCCACTGGCACCCTTGGTGGTTGGAGCGATAGGACGGATGGTTCCATCGGCATTGTAAGCCATCGGTTCGATGATAACACTGCGCTTGTAGCTTCCGCCATCATGCAAGGCACCATTATGAGAGAAGAAGAGCCACTGGTCGTTATAGTTTACGATGGCTGGATGGGTGGTATTGCTGTTGCCGGCAATCTCACTGATGATGCCCTTGGCTGTCCAAGGACCCATGATGTTGTCCGCCATGGCGTATGCTATCTTCTCTGGCCAGCCCGAAGCATAACTCAGATAGTACTTCTTGCCATATTTGTGAACCCAAGGAGCCTCGGTGAATGGGAACTCGGTTCCTACGTCGATGCGCTTGATTTCGCCATCAATCTCCACCATATTATCCTTCAGCTTGGCGATGTAGCACTGTCCATTACCCCATATAATATAAGGTGTATTGTCATCGTCAATGAAGATGGCAGGGTCGATGCAAGCCCATCTGTGCTTGGAATCGAAGCAATCCTTGTTGGTCAACAATGGCTTGCCCAGTGCATCCTTGTAAGGGCCTGTAATCTTATCGCTCACAGCCACACCGATGCCACACCAGTTGGTAGAAACGTACCAGTAGTACTTGCCGTTTCTTTCCACCACATGTCCGGCGTATGCCTGCTTGCTCTTTGCCCACTTGAAATCAGAAACCATCAGTGGGGTTGGATACTGAGTCCAATGCTTCATATCGGTGGTAGAGAAAATCTTCCAGTCGTGCATTTCGTAGCTAGGATGATTGCCCTTGGCATCATGACCAGCGAAAAGCCACAAGGTGTCCTTATCTACCAAAACGGCAGGGTCGGCAGTATAGATGTGAGAGAAGAGCGGATTGCCTGTTGCCACGAAGTCGTGCTTCAACACATAGCCCCACTTCTGCTGCAATCTCTCCATCTCATCCTTGGTTACAGAGCAAACCGTGCCATGACGAGGGAAGAAATCCTTGCGGAATGATTCTGGCTTGGTAGAGAAAGTGTTCAGATCCTTGGAGGTCTGATACTCATATCTGCCCGAACCGTAGAGGTCGTACATCAATACATACTCATCCTTATCGTTGAGTTTAAATACGCCGGAACCTTCTACACCCGTCTTGCTGTCTGCGTATGCATCAATAAACTTGAAATCTTCCTTCCAAGGTCCCTTCAGGTTCTTGGCAGTAGCCTGCTGAATACCATTCTGTATCTCCTTGCCTTCGGCATTCTTGATGTTTCCCTTGTAGAACATGTGATAAACGCCGTTGCGCTCGATGATGTCGTTATCGATGCAACCATACTTGGCATTGAAGAGCACCTTTGGCTCACTCTCGAAACCCGTAAAGTCCTTGTTGGCATAAGCATAATAGGTAACGAGACTCTTTCTGCCATCACCCGTACGCTGAAGAGTGAAGTAAATCATATACTTCTTTGCCTTCTTGTCGTAGATGGTCTGTGGAGCCCATACCCAGTAGGCATCGCTGAAGTGCTCCTTGTAGTCTTCCTTCAACACGATTTTAGAGTGCGTCCAGTTCACCAGGTCCTTCGATTTCATCAATACGATGCCCGGATTATCCTTCCATCCATTTTTCACGGTGTTCATATCGGTAGCCACGATATAATAGCAGCCATCTTCACCACGAAGGATGTGAGGATCACGGATACCGCCACTGGTACTGATAGAATCGCTGGCGATGACAGGCTGGTTATCGTTGAGCGCATACCAGTTCTTGGCATCCTCGCTGATAGCAAAGCGAAGATGCTCCTGCTTGTTACCACTTCCTTCGAAATAAGCGAAGAGATAGCCTGCAAAATTCTGCTTGGCAGCCTTCTTTGCCGCATGGGCATTCATAGGCATTCCGAGAGCCAATGCTGCCATCAGCATCCCGCCGAATGTTAGTTTTCTGTTCATCATTATCTTGTTATTAATGTTAGTGTTCATCAGAATTATGTTAGTCTCTACAATTTGCCTGCAAAGATACATCATTTTATACGAACAAAGGTATGTAAATTCTGATAAAAACAGAGCAATTTCATTCAAATGGCAGTATTTTCGCCCTTAAACCAGTAAATCTTCCTAGTGGTTCTTCTCAAATTTTGGTACATTTATGTATCTAAGTTTGAGGAGACCTTTATC
>OGOB01001089.1_pt1 | contig 10020 bp, 5 predicted proteins | sample 1573611 | NCBI WGS metagenome assembly OGOB01 (sample SAMEA2582016, study PRJEB24529) | metagenome | biome: Human gut stool | place: China | collected 2011 | reverse complement strand
TACCAAAGCAGGTTAAAACTGTTGAAGCACTCGGACTTAACAAACTTAACAAAACAAGACTTTTCCTGAATATCTTTACTTTTCCGGCCATAATTCTTCGTTTTTTGAGCTTATTTCTTTGCGTATCCCAAATAATTGTGTTAACTTTGTAGTCAGATTGCAAACCAAAGGCTAAAGGATTGCAAGCCAAAGACAAAGAAAAAGACTAAGATTAGACATTCTTATGAGTATGAAGATAATAGCAACCAGCGACTGGCACCTGGGCAACCTGTTTCACGGCAACGACCGTCTGCCGGAACACAAGCATTTCCTGAAATGGCTCCTGGAACAGATAGCTGGACAAAAACCCGATGCTCTCCTTATCGCAGGAGACATCTTTGATAACGGAAATCCATCGGCAGCGTCACAGACCGTTTATTACGAGTTTCTTGCCGATGCTACCCAACTGTGCCCGAACATGCAGGTCATCATTACCGCCGGCAACCACGATTCCGCCAGCCGACTGGAGGCTCCCCGTCCGCTGCTCACCCGATACCACGTGGAAATAAGAGGAAACGTAAGGAAAATCTGGCAGCAGGGAGCAAGCGAGGACGATGATAAAACCGGCGGACATTGGATCTATTCCTTCGATGACCTCATCATCCCCGTAACCAACGAGGCAGGAGAAGAAGTCATCATCCTCGCCGTACCTTTCCTAAGAAGCGATGTGGTGCAGAACGCCAGCTACTCACAGGGAGTCAACGACTTTCTGAGAGAACTGACGGCTGAGGCTCGACAGAAATACCCGGGCAGGAAGTGCATCATGATGGCACACATGTACGCCAAGGGTTCGGATATCGCCAAGAAGGATGCGAGCGAGAAAATCATCATCGGTGGACAGGAGGAAGTGGATCTGGAAGGATGGAACGACCATCCCGACTATATGACTTGCGGACACATCCACAAACGGCAACATATCTGGAACACCGACTGGGCAAGATATACGGGAAGTATCCTCCCGATGTCGTTTGCCGAGAAAGACTATACTCACGGCATCGACCTCATCACCATAGAACACGGAGAAGAGGATGAAGGAAAGGAAACCGGCAAGAGTAAGGAATGGAAAGTAGATTTTCTGGAATACAAGCCTCAGCACGCCCTCCGCATCCTGCCCGAAGATGAGGAAGAGCTGACCTTCAAGAAATGGCAGAAGCTCATCAATTCTGAACTCTCGGAAAGAACTGACGGCGAACTGAGCGACCATTTCGACTACGTGATGCTGAAGGTGAAACAGGAGAAACTGACCAGCGATGACATCAAGGAACTGGAGAAACTCGTCAACGCAAAGGATGCCGTGCTCTGCAAAATCCAGCGCATCATCCCGCAACTGGACCTCTCTACCATCCAGGGTTCCCAGCACATCACCAGCATAGAAGACATCATCAACCGTCCTCCGCTCGACACGCTGAAAGAAGCCTTCGCCATCAGACACAACGCTCCGATGAACGAAAGACAGGAGAAAATGTTATCCGATTTATTAACGACATCATCATTATGAAATTCCTACAACTCGAAATACTCAACCTCGCTTCGCTTGACAAACAGGGAGGCGAGGTCATCAACTTTGAAGAAGGTGCCTTAGGCGAGAGTACTATCTTCAGCATCGTAGGTCCGACGGGAAGTGGCAAGTCTACCCTACTCGATGCCATCTGCCTTGCCCTCTACAACCGCGCCCCTCGCTACCCCAGGAAGAAAGGCGACAAGAACCAGAACATCGAGATTTTCGGAGCTGCCGATGCCAGCGAAAGTAACCGTCTGGCTCCTACCGACAGCCGAAACATCCTGACACGTGGCAAGAAAGAGGGCTACAGCAAACTCACCTTCCTTGCCAACAACGGCAGCATCTACCGCGCAGAATGGCACGTCAGATTCCAGAGAGTGCGCTACGAGAACGCCAAGACTGCGCTCTATAAAATCACGAGAAACGGAGAAGAGATAAGTGAGGAAGCTGCCGACTGGAACGAACTGCCGAACATCATCGGACTCGACTACGACCAGTTTCTCCGCACCGTGCTCATCGCCCAAGGCTCGTTTGCCAACTTCCTGACGGCGAAGGAAAACGAGCGGTACGAACTCCTGGAAAAACTCATCGGATGCGAGGAAACTTATACGAACATCGCTACTGAAATCAAGAAGGCGAAAGACCAGGCGACGGATGCCTATAACCAGATGGCAGCATCGGTGGAAGCCGTAAAACAGAACCTGCTGAACGATGAAGAACTTGCCCAACTGAAGGAGGAAATCGCCCGGTTGGAAAAGGCTGAGAAGGAACTCGACAGCCAGTTGCAAGCCATCTCAAAAGACCTGCAATGGTTTGAGGAAAACGATAAGCAAATCAAGCAAATCGCTATCTGCCAAACAGATATGGAGCAAGCATCAGATGCCATCAAAGAGATGCAAACCCAGATTCTCCGTCTGCAGTTGCACGATGAAGTACAGCCTGCCGTCAACCTGCTGCAGGAAGTAGAGCGACAGACGCAAAGCATCCACGAGCAGGAAGAAAACATTCTGAAAGCGGAAGGAAACATCAAAAGTCAAGAGTCTGCCATCGCCGAAAGCGAGAAAACTCTCGCCAGTCTGAAGGAAGCAGTAAGCAAGGCACAGGAACAGCTGGAAAAGGCGCAGCCGGTCATCGCTGAAGCAAGGGCGCTGAAAACAAAAATGGAAGCGGCGATGCCGAATCTGAAAGAAAAGAAAGAGGCATTGGAGTTGGCGCAGAAAGAGAATCAAACTGCCCTGAAAGACGTGGAGGAAAACGCCCGAAACATCAAAAAATGGGAAGCCGAAACGGAGAAAGCGAACCTTGCTCTCAAAACGACCAAGGAAGAGATTGCCAAGCAGAAACAGGTTCTGCACGAAGCGACACAAGCCGCTGAACAGGCTTGGGAGACGGAAAGAAACAAGACTGCCGGACAGAACATAGAGGAACTGCAGAACAGCAAGACTGTAGCCGACAGGAAACTGCAGGATGTCCAGCAAGCCATCAAGGTTGTGGCTCATCTCGATACTGCCACAACAGAAAAGCAGAAAAATGAGGAGCGAATCCAGGTCTTGGGCAAGAGAAACGCAGAGATAGATGAGGCGCTGGGCAAGTTGACCATCGAGGCGCTGACCCAAGAGACCCTGACGCTGAGAAATGCCTATACCCTCATGGTGAGTGAGAAATGGGAGATTCATCGTGCCAACCTGACCGAAGGCAAGCCTTGTCCGCTCTGCGGCAGCACGACCCATCCTTATCATACCGACAACAGACAGTTTGAGGAAGCTACCACGGAACTCTCTCAACTTCTGAAAGCCAAGGAGAATCTGCTGAAACTGCAGCAGAAAGAGGAGAAGGATCTTTCCGGCGAGAGAAAACAGAACGACGGCGAAGTACAGACGCTCCAGAAACAACAGGAAAAGCTGTCGGGTGAAATAGCAACTTACGAAGAGGATTGGAAGGCGCTCATCGCCCAGTATCCAAAGATTCCGAAGGCTGAGGCAGAACTGAAATTGCTCTTGCCTATCTATGAAAACAAGGCGAAAGATGCGACCAGCAAGCTAAGCCAATTTAACAAGATTCAGAAAGAGATAGAATGGCTGACCCAACTCAAGGATAAGGCTGTAAAGGATGAAGCTGCGTATGAAAGCAAGGCTTCTACTATACAGAACAAAGCCCAAGAAAGCACTTCAACCTGCGCCACAAAACTAGCTGAGCAAAAAGTACTTACCACCAACCTCATCTCGCAGCAAAAGAGCAAGAAGGAGGCTTACGAGAAAGCCCTTCAGACATGGAATAACGCCAAGAAGGAAATGGAGGAATGGCAGGAGAAATTCAAGCAGATTCTGAATGGAGAAGAACCTGATGCGGCAGAACAAAGACTGACAGCAGCAAAGGATGAGGCTACGAAAGCAGCAGACAACCAGAACGAGAACATCAACAAACTGAAGGCTGAACTCGCCAACAGTAAAGGTTCGCATCAAACCATGCTGTCTCAGAACAAGACGATGAAAGAGAATCTGCTGGCGAAGGAAAAGGAACTCGACCTTTGGATTGAGGAATATAACAAGCAGCTTGAAGAAAAGAGCATCGAAGGAAAAGACTTCGAAGAGGAAGGCATCGAGGAAAGAAGTATCGAGCCAAGCCTTATCGACCGAAATACCATCCGGGAGATGCTTCACTCTGCCGAAGACTGGAATGCCATCCGTCGGGAAAAGGACGAAAAGGAGAAAGCTGTGGCTTCAACTACTGCCCTTTACCAGAGCGCAGAAAAGGCGCATCAGCAGCACTTGGAACATCAGCCTGCCCAAACCCGTGATGCTCTCTTAGCCATTCAGCAGGAGTATCAGGAGAGAAGCCAGCGCAACGAACTGATTGCTGCCAACGCCAGGATGCAGAACCATCAGGAAGCCCTCAAACAGTTGGGCGACAAGGCTGAGGCTCTGAAACTCGTAACCCAGGAAAAGGACGACTGGACTGCCATTACGGATGCCATCGGAGCAGACGGCAAGACGCTTCGCAAGATAGCTCAATGCTATACGCTCAGTTTCCTGATAGCGCACGCCAACCAGGAAATCAGAAAGTTCAATAGCCGTTACGAACTGCAACAGGTAAAGCATTCGCTGGGCATCAGAGTCATCGACCACGACCGTGCCGACGATATCCGAGACACCACCTCCCTATCAGGTGGCGAAACCTTCATCGTGAGTCTCGGTCTCGCCCTGGGCCTGTCGGCATTGTCCTCCCGCAATATCTCCTTCGAGAACCTGTTCATCGACGAAGGCTTCGGAACCCTCGACCCAGATACCCTCGCCACCGTCATCGACTCCCTCGCCATGCTGCAAAGTTCGCAAGGCAAGAAGGTGGGCGTCATCAGTCATACCGACACGATGAGCGAGCGCATCACCACCCAGATAAGGATTATCAAGAATGGCAACTCCGGCAGCAGCCATATCGAGATCTATCCGTAACAGAACGAAATATCTGACGATAGCAAGTTATGCTCTGAATAACTCCAAACCATTCGAGTTACTTTAGAAAGCACTTGCTATCGTACAGAAATATATGTATATTATAATACGTTTTATACGTCATTCATTCAATACTACCCAATAACCATTCTTGCGACCTCCTTCACGTTTCAAGACCTGAAATTCTTCCTGTAAAGACTTTAGTTCCTGAGAAATCTTTCTTGCAGATATGCCCATCTTTCTTGCTAATTCTGGTATTGTTAACTTAGCATTCTCAGACAACGCCCCCATGATAAGCATCTGTAATTCAGACAGTTCTTTCTTGCATTCTTTCTTGCATTCTTTCTTGCATTCTTTACCAATAGGCACACCGATATAGTCTAAATTACATGGTATATCTATTAAGAAATATGTACGTTCCTCATCGGTCTCAATTATTGCACGAGGCGAACCGTTTTCCTGCAACTTCTGCTGAATAGTAGGAATCCCCGTAGCTCTACCCTCTGTCAAATTCAATTCCTTTAAGAACTCTCCCAATCGGCGGTTTGTGTATCGACGAGAACGAAGCATACGAGCTTCTTTTATAGCCTGCATAGATATTGTGTGATTAGGTCCTCCAAAATTGAGAATACTAATCTTATCTGGTTCGATAGTTATCTCAACAGGTTCTCTTTCAATATAACTGCGATGATAAAGGCTGTTTACGACAGCTTCTTCCAAAGCTTGATAAGGATAATTATATGTAACAACGGAACGTTCTGTATTCTCTGGCTTATGAATTGTCTTCTGAATAATATTTGTCTTGAGATAATTCATCGTATCACGAATCATCTTAGGCACACAACCCCTTATCGGTGCAACCTCTATCATATTATCAGGATCTTGTAATCTCCCCTTAGGGAATATCACGATTTCAACCTGGGTCATTTTGAAGAATTTCTCAGGATGCTCACAGAACATCATCGCAGCAACATTCTTGACCTTGAAGCCTTCTGGTGTAGTTTCCAACAAGTCCATTTGGTCAAGAACTATTTTCAAGTTTTCACCCGATAGATCTTGATCAGCCAAATCACTACCTACTTCAACAAGAAAGTCTCTCAACAAAGTAGCCGAAATATCCCTAAGACTTATCTGATCATTGCCACGGTCGTCAAAAGGAGTACGATTAGCCAAATTTATCAGCTCACGTTCATACTCATCTTTCGGCACAATGCTACTACTATTATAGCGGATATAATAGTTGAAGTCCTTCTGCTTTGCAGTAATACGATCAGGCACCTTATATGGACGGCGTTCTCCTGCCGTCACTTTGATTACAAGAATAGTCTTGCCATCAACCTCTTCAATGAAAAGACGAGGTTGATAGTATGGACGGATAAGATTATTGTAACCAACCATATCCTTCTCTATCTGTTCTATCAAATTAGGATTAACACCTAAAACAGGACGAACAGCATGACCGCGTTCCTCCTTTACACCAACAATGATATACCCACCACCAGTGTCTTCAAAATCATTGGCAAAGGCACAGATGCTACGATATATTGTATCTGGATTCCAACCTTCCTTGTATTCAAGCTGGTTGCTTTCTACTGCACTTCCACTAAGAAGGCTTTCTATATTTATTGGTAATGCCATGATTTATTAATTTTATATTGTACAAATATACTCTTTTTATTTGATACTAACAACTTCTTTATAATTATTTAGCAATAAAATGAAGATACTATTTTAATAGGTCTATACCAATTACACCTTATTATATATAGGATACATATCCTAATCCATCATACATACCATACGTTTGGCAGCCTTATACCAAATGTATGGTATGTTCTTTACTCCCTGTATGGTAGTCTTTTTACTCCCCATGTGGTATTGCCCAAGTGGGGAAATCGCAGTACCTTTGCACCCAGAAAATAATAATAAAAAAAGACATAGATTATGGACAATAAGACTATCAAACATCTCAAGGAACTGGAGGCAGAATCTATCTACGTGCTCCGCGAAGTAGCTGCCCAGTTCGAACGTCCAGTCATCCTCTTCTCGGGTGGCAAGGATTCTATCGTGATTACATATCTCGCCTACAAGGCATTCTATCCGGCAAAGATTCCATTCCCGCTGTTGCACATAGACACAGGACATAACTTCGAGGAAACCATCCAGTATCGTGATGAACTGGCGAAGAAACTCGGAGCCGAACTCATCGTGGGCAGCGTGCAGGAAAGCATCGACAAGGGAAGAGTGAAGGAGGAAACAGGTTATTATGCTTCCCGCAACAAGCTGCAGACCACTACCCTGCTCGACACCCTGGAGGAATATAAATTCGATGCTGCCATCGGTGGCGCACGAAGAGATGAGGAGAAGGCCCGTGCCAAGGAACGCTTCTTCAGTCATCGTGACGAGTTCGGACAATGGAACCCGAAGAACCAGCGCCCAGAACTCTGGAACATCTTCAACGGCAGAAAGAATATGGGCGAACACTTCCGTGTGTTCCCTATCTCCAACTGGACCGAGATGGATGTATGGCAGTATATCTTCCTGGAGAACATCCCGATGCCTTCGCTCTACTTCACCCACGAAAGAGAGGTATTCAACCGCGACGGACAATGGCTCGCAGCCCTGCCTTGCATCAAGCGCAAGCCTACAGAAGAAGTGGTAAAGAAGCTGGTTCGCTGCCGCACCATCGGTGACATTACCTGCACCGGACTCACGGAATCGAAGGCGACAACCGTAGCGGATATCATCGACGAGATAGCTTCAACACGTGTGACAGAACGTGGAGGAAGAGCCGATGACAAGCGAAGCGAAACGGCAATGGAAGACCGCAAGAAGGCGGGATACTTCTAATTTTCAATGTTGAATGTTAAATGTTGAATGTTGAATTAGCATAGCAGTCATATACAGCAAACAACTTAACATTTAACACTTAACATTAAACATTAAACATTAAACACTTAACATTAAAAGAAACATGGATAGAGGTTATTTAGATATGGAGCTGCTCCGCTTCTCTACTGCGGGCAGCGTGGACGATGGAAAGAGTACTTTGATAGGAAGATTGCTTTATGATGGCAAGTCGATTTTCGAAGACCAGTTGGAGGCGGTAGAGGCTGCTAGCAAGAGCCGCGGTAATGAAGAAGTGAACCTGGCTTTGCTCACAGATGGTCTCCGTGCTGAGCGCGAACAGGGCATCACCATCGATGTGGCTTACCGCTATTTTGCTACACCGAAACGCAAGTTTATCATCGCAGATACTCCGGGACATATTCAGTATACCCGCAACATGGTAACGGGTGCTAGTACTGCCGACTTGAGCATCATTCTCATCGATGCACGTCATGGTGTATTGGAGCAGACTGTTCGCCACAGTTATATTTCTTCGTTGCTCGGCATACCACATATTCTGGTGGCTATCAACAAGATGGACCTGGTTGATTTCAGTAAAGATGTATACGACAAGATTGTTGCCGACTACAAGAAGATGTCGGAGGCGCTGGATATCAAGAACGTGGTATTTATCCCTATCAGCGCCAAGGATGGCGACAACGTGGTGAACAAGAGCGACAAGACTCCTTGGTATGAGGGACCTACTCTGCTGAACTATCTGGAGACCGTTCCGGTAGGTCATAAGACGATGAGCGATTTCTTCCGTTTCCCTGTACAGTATGTGATTCGTCCTATCAGCAGCCAGTTCCCAGACTACCGCGGTTATGCGGGCAGAGTAAGCGGCGGCATCATCCGTCCGGGCGACAAGATAAGAGTATTACCATCGGGCACGGAGAGCACCGTGAAGAGCATCGACTTCGTAGAGGAACACCTGGAGGAGGCGTATGCCCCAATGAGCGTTACCCTGACGCTAAACGATGATATCGACATTTCGCGTGGCGATACCCTCGTAAAGGCAGATGAGAAGCAGCCTAGCATCGAACAGGATATCACGCTGGATGTCTGCTGGTTCAACGAGCGCCCTGCTGCCGTAAGAAACAAATACGTAATCCGTCAGGCAACCTTCGAGACCCAGGGTTTGATTCGCAGCATCAACTATCGCCGCAATATCAACACCTTGGAGAAGGAAGAAGGAGTATCGGAATTGAAGATGAACGATATTGCCGAGATCACCATCCACACCGCCAACCCATTGGTATTCGATAAATATACGGAGAATAAGGTAACAGGCAGCCTCATCTTCATCGACCCGGATACGAACGAGACCGTGGGAGCGGGACTTATTAAATAATGTTGAATGTTAAATGTTGAATGTTGAATGAGGCTTGCGCCCTTCCAACCTATAAATACAATATCGGGTTGGTATTTATCTCCGAGATGCAGCATTTGGCATCAGGGAAATTCTCCTGAATGATGCTGCGGAAGATTTCGCCCGTAAACTGCTCACTCTGATAGTGGCCGATGACGCAAATCTGAATCTCCTGCTCGTGGCCGAAATACTCGTGATAGCTCATCTCGCCCGTGATGAAGGCATCGGCTCCCGCCGCAATGGCATCGCCCAGCAGGAACGAACCCGAACCGCCGCAGAGCGCCACCTTGCGGATAGGGCGACGCAAGAGTTGGTTGCACTGCACGCACTCCACTCCGAAACGATCCCTGAGCAGCAGCACCAGGTCATCGGCAGCGATACCCTCGGCGAAATGCTCCTTCACCTCATCCGAAAGCTTGCCAGCCTGGGCAGCCTTCAGGATATCCTCGTCAGAGATCTCTCCTATTACGCCGCTGCCGCCTTTCACGCCATCCACTTCCTTCTCGCCACCGAAAAACTGCACGTTCTTCAGGCCCAGCTTCTCGGCAATCTTGAAGTTCACTCCGCCTGCCGCTGCATCCATGTTGGTATGCATGGAGACGATGGTAACATCATTCTTGATCGCCTTGCGAACGGTGCGCTGCACATAGTTCTCATCCGATATCCTGGAAAGCTTTCTGAAGATGAGCGGATGATGGCTTACGATGAGGTTGCAGCCCTTCTGGACCGCCTCATCCACCACCGCCTCGGTGACGTCAAGACACAACAATGCC
>OGOB01001075.1_pt1 | contig 10129 bp, 10 predicted proteins | sample 1573611 | NCBI WGS metagenome assembly OGOB01 (sample SAMEA2582016, study PRJEB24529) | metagenome | biome: Human gut stool | place: China | collected 2011 | reverse complement strand
AACATAAAGCTCATATGCTTGCATCAGTCTATCAGAAAAAAACTTAATTTGTTCTTTTTCTTCAGAGATCATAAAAGTAGTTGTCATAATGCGCCTATTGTAATCATCCATCCAATTCTTCAAGCACTCATAAACTGTTTGGTTGCCTTGGTCTAGCGGGAATCGATATTCTTTTATCCATGAAAGCTCACGGTTCCAATCAAATGCACTTGGCATATTTAATCTCCTACATTTTTCCACCTATTTATCAATGGGGAGTCTGCTTAGCCCTTCTTCACGTACTTTGCACACAGTTCATTCACGATTTGCTGATAGCTGGCTTGACCGCTGCCAATGCGGTCAAGATTGCTGCGTGTATCTTTGCTGATGGTCATGCCCTCAATGGCAAAGGTTCCATACACATTGCGGAGGTTGCTCTTGTGCTGGGCAGGGGTAGTGTGCTTGGCGCTCATAGTTTGGCCTCCTTCTGATTTACATAATACTATATAAAGTTTATCGTGTATGAGTCCTATTGTCAATCTACAACTTGTTGTCAAATGTAAAAAGCGCAGCTTCCATTCATTGAGAGTAGAAGTTGCGCTTTTACGGTACATCGTATTTTATTGTGAATTGGGATGCGATACATCTGAACCCCATGTGAGCTATATCTCAAGGGCCTGTAGCTCACTTGTCCGCCAACCATATTACGCCCCAAACAGCTTCATCTTGAAAATCAGCGGCTTGGAGACCATACTTGCGACCAAGAAAGTCCATCAGCATGACCGCACCTTTCATATAGACGAATATACGTTGATTTTTCTTTTCTCGCAGTGCATAAGGTGTGCACAAAAGCGAGACTGTTGGGAGAGCGTTCGGTTCGCATCCGAAAGGTCGAGGGTTCGACTCCCTTCGAGTCCATAAAACGCCGTATCGTGTTAAACGATACGGCGTTTCTTTTTGCCATTCTTTGCAAAATCGTGCATCATTCGTCTTAACAGCGCAAAATCGCGTGTGCAGCATTTTTAGGCACAATGCTTATGGTTTCACCTGCTGTTTTGTCTAAAACGACGATTCCCCCATTCGGAGTACCCAGCCCCCTAACGGGTGCTTGTTTAAGGTCCGTTTTCCGCCCACTCGGAGTACGCACCGAGAGCGAATGGCTCTTAAATTCTTCAAACTCCTCCAGCGGAACATTGAGGATGATCTCAATATCATAATCCCGTCCAACACGGACTTCCTTGATGAACTGGTTGAGGATTGCCTGCCGCTGCTGAAAGGATGCGTTCTGATAGGTGCTTGCCCAAGTGAACAGATTGCTGCAATCATTTTCAGCTTTCTTGTTTTCCTGCTCAATCTCCTCCAGCTTGTTCTGTGCAGCGGTCAGGGCATCCTGTGCTGCTTGGATCGCAGCTTAATTTTCATCCAGAAGCTGCTGGATCATATTACGGTCAATTCTGCTCTTTCCCCGGATGACGCGAATCATTTCATCCTTCAATGCATTCCGTTCGTTGTCCTTGAGGTCGAGTTCACTCTTTGCACGTGATACTTCTTTCTGCGCTAACAGCGCTTCAGCTCCAACATGATCTGGTCGATCTTGTCCTCGATCCCATCGGAATAGACCATGGCATACTCTGAATGATGATCATGCTGATGCTTAAACAGTGCTAAAAAAGGTTCTGACATTGAAGCACAGCTCCATGTCAGAACCCTTTTATTTCACAAATTATTTTTTAGGGTTGCGTCGCCCGCTGTTTTCCGAGCCACGCACTTCCTCATGGTAAAAGTAATCCACAATGACCGGGTGCCCAGGCTCTGCTCGTCCGTAGGGCAGCTCGTTGTCCACGAAGGGACAGCTGTATTCTTTCGCTAGCCGTTCCGCTTGATCCTCCAAACCACGGAAGTAGCTTCTGTCTCCCTTGTTGTAGATAGCGTCGTACAGCGGAACCAAGTCAGGATATTTTTTACAAATATAGTCCATGATGTCTTTTTTGAATCCGCCTCGCAGGTTTAGATTTTCTAACCATATCAGGTCGCATTGATTTCTGACCTGATGGAAGATAGCCTCAAAATCCGTGATACCGGGAAAAACCGGAGCGATAAAGCACACGGTGCGGATACCTGCGTCATAAACCTGCTTCATGGCATCCAGCCGCCGCTTGATGCTGACGGCATTGTCCATATCGTTTTTGAAATCCTCGTCCAGCGTATTGATCGACCAGGAAACCGTGACCTTTCCCAGTTCTTTCAGGAGGTCGATGTCACGGATTACCAAGTCTGACTTGGTACAGATGAGAATTTCTGCCTCACTGCCCCGGAGCTGTTCAAGAAGCTTTCGGGTGTTCTGAAACTGAGCCTCCTGGGGCAGATAGCCATCGGTCACAGAACCGATGACTACGCGCTGCCCTTTGTACTTTTGCGGATTTTTGATTGCTGGCCAATGTTTCACATCCAGGAATGTACCCCACGGTTCGGTGTGCCCGGTAAATCGCTTCATAAACGAGGCGTAGCAGTATTTGCAGCTATGGGTACAGCCCACATAAGGATTGACGGAATAGCCGCCCACCGGCAGGGTGGATTTTGTCATAATATTTTTGGTTTCTACATCCTGAATCAGAATGCTGCTCTCTTTTACTTCCGCCATGTCTTCTGTTCCTCCAATACCCGGTAAAAAGCCGGGGGAAATTCTTGTACCATCTGTGCCTCTCCCATGATAGGAAGCAGATCTTCCTTCATAAATACAGGGATGCCAAGCGCATGGGCCTGATGTGTCAGGTTCCACACCCATTCCGGTTTCGATACGGCTTTGCCCTTCCTATGTCCGGTCTCAGTCCCAATAACGATCCACTCAATTCCGGTAAGGTCCACCATACCAACATCATCAAACATAGGTTCAAAGGTCACATGATAGTGTCCGCCATGGATATGCTCCCGCAAAGTCCGGATACGGTTTTTCTCTTTACTGGAGGTAACAGTTACACCAAACCAAGCATTCTCCAGGGTAGTGGAAAACACAATATCCTCCGGTCGCTTGGTCAAAAACAGATATTGGTGCTGCGGATTTTCAGTCATCTTGGCAAATATCTGTTCCCGCCACTCTGACTTCCAGTGGGAAAAATCGCTCATGCCGGTGAGCAGAAAATTCTGTGGGCGCTTTTTCTCCATCAGCCGCAGCTTATTGGGAAAAAACTCCGGCTTTTCAAAGTCGTCGATCATGTGAAACCGGCGGACATTATTTCTGGCGTAGCAGTAGCTGCAACCGATCGTACAGCCGATCACCAGATTCATGTTCTGAATACAGTCTTTAATACAAACAGCCACCGCTGACGTCTCCTTACCGTTTTAAGATTTAGCCTTCTGCCGCAGGTGCAACTTTCCCGAAGCCGTTCCAGGCATACAGGCCCTTCTTGTCCTCATCGCCCAGGAACTTGTCCACCTGACAGATGTGCAGGATATGGTCGCCCACCTCCACAGACTGCTGCAGGGTAGCCACCATCGCCAGCCGGGTGTCCGCCGGAATCTGGATGTCGCTGCCCTCCACAGCCATCATCTCGATGTTGTTGGCGGCCACCTTGTCGGTCTCGGCACCGGTAGATGCTCCGCAGGCCATTACTGCGCCTGCCAGACTCTCACAGGGAACAGTGACAATGACTTTGCCGGTCTCACGCACACGCTTGCCGGTGTGGGACTGTTTGCCAGTGGCGAAACCCACCATAGGCGGATTGAAGGAGAGGTAAGACACAAAGCAAATGGGAGCCAGGTTCGTAGAACCGTCCTCCTTTTTAGAGCAGATCAGTGTCAGCGGATTGGGGGAGGTCAGAACAGTAGCCTCCATAATGTTCAGTTCTTTCATATCATTCAGACCTTTCTGAGAAATTTCAGTCGTTGACTGCATGGCCAACCAGTGATATATTTATTATACTTGACAGCAATTTTTGTTCAAGTACGCAAATTATTTGTACCTGGTATCAAAAAATATACTGCAAAAGACGAGGAAAGATCCAATCATGACTTATGAAGAATTCAAAGAAAAGGTTGGCAGTGTCATTCTAACCGATGATGGAAACTGCCCGGTCACGCCGGTGGTTCAAATGCTGCAGGGCAAATGGAAACTCCAAATTCTCTATGAACTGTGCATCAAGTGTCCCATGCGGTTTGGGGAACTGAAAAAAGTTCTCAAGCCCATCACCAACACAGCTCTGACCAACGCCCTGAAGGATCTGGAAGCGGATGAATTGGTTCAGCGTATCCAATATAATGAAATGCCTCTGCGAGTGGAGTACTCCTTCACCGAGAAAGGGCGGGATCTGCTGCCGGTCTTTTACGCCATTTCCCAATGGGGAATGAAATATATACCATGATTCTAACTATACTAATCTGCAAGATAATAGCCGGGAGGCATTGACAATTTGAGTCAACTTCCCGGCGTTTTATTTTCTGCATTTTCTACTGCTGCAAAGGATTCAGGAAGCAACCTGATTCATGAGAGTTGATAACTCCCACCGCCTGCAAATAGGCATAGATGATTATGGTCCCCACAAACTTCATGCCTCGCACGCCTCCCGGAGAGCAGGCAGCAGCTCATCCAGCCGCCCGTCCAGTCCGAAGGACTTCTCTTTGATATTGTCCGCAATGTAGATCTCCCCCAGATTGATGGTCACATAAGTGGCGTTTGGCTCGCTGGCCACCAGGCGCATCATCGGAGCCTTGATCAGCTGATTGCGCCAGCCAATGCCCAGCTCCAAAACCACCAGTTTCTTCCCGTGGTAGGTTTTCAGAAAGCTTTGGAACCGTGCCTGGGCAGCGGTATCCGGAATCATTCTCTGACCCGCACCCATGTGGATGTCCATGGGACCGCCGCACTTGGGACAGCGCGGCACCAATTCTGTAGGCACATGGCCGCCCTGTTCGGCAGCCGATAATTTTTCGGCCACCTCTAAACTTGAATAGAGGGTGTCGTGGCAGGGGCGGGCACACTGCATCGTAAACCAGTTGCCCTCAATCTCATAGATTTTCGTCGGATCGAAGCCACACAGTTCAAAGTGACCTTCTCCGTTTGATGTGACGACAAAGTAATCTTTCTCTCCCACAATGGCCTTCAAATCGTTCATCACCGGCGTAGGCTGGTACTGCCCGCAGTAATGATGGATGAGCCGAGCCCAGAAGGCCCACTTTTCCTCCTCGCTGGGCCATCCGGCCATCATGCCCTGCAAAATACAACGTAAGCCGTATTTTTGTTTGAAATCTCCAAACAATTCATCAAAGGCCGCATTGTCCGCAAACAAATGCAGTCCTTCGGTGATGGACAGTCCGTTACTGGCCCCGATCAAGATAGCGTCCGCTTCTCTGAATTTTTCCGCAATAGGGTTCCAATCAATCATATTCGTTCGCCCCTTTCTATTTTATGGTTGCTGCGCCGGAGCGCTCCTGCCGGAGGGCAGCCAGAGTTTCCGCCAAATCTCCTTGCAGATACAGGCTGCGTCCCCGCAGATGCTCTGGCCTATGAGATGACTCTCGATTAAGACATGCATAAAAGACGTTTTCATTTTTGGCAGTAAGTTCCCAGAAGGGCAGTTTGATGATACTGGGCGTCATCTCACCCACGCCAAGTTCCAACAGCAGGACTTTTTTGTCGGACTGATCCATTATCCAGTGTCGCAGGAATCTATGGTAGCGATGCAGGCTATCCTGCCAGAAGGTTCCCTCCAGAAAGGTATCATCTCGTACCCAAGGCACCAGCACCCGCCCGCAATCCTGGCAACGAGGAACAGCTTCCTCCGGCAGGCGCACACCCACCAAGCGACCGGTCAGTTCCTTTACCAGTTCGCGGTTTTCCCAAATATCATCCCGACAGGGCTGGCTGCACTGGCAGTAGCTAAAGTCTCCCTGAAAGGCGCAAATTTGTTCCTGGGGAAATACCCGAAAAAACTGCTGATCCACATTGGTGGTCAGAACAAAAGCAGGTTTGTCCGCAATAAGTGCTTGCAGGTCCAGATAGGGCTGCCCAGTAGGGGCTTCCCACAGGAAGCGGATATATTGGCTGTAATACCCCCACTGTTCCCCATAGCTGGAAAAGCAATGGTAGAATCCAGCCAGCGGAGAGGTAAAGCCATACTGTTCACGAAAGGGAGCCAATGCCTCCGAAAGTGCCGGGGACCAATGGTAGTGGTCATATCCAGCTGCACTTGACAGGCCGGAGCCGCCTCCGATCACAACAGCATCTGCTTGATCAATACGCTCGGCAAGTTCCTGAAGCGCCGCTTGGTTTCCAACCCTCATTGATCGTTATCTCCGCTTTCCATGGTGTTCCGTGCATCCCGCAGCACTTGAGCAATGTCGGCCACAATGGTCATGCCCTTGTCCTCCAACTGCTTGGGCAGGAAGTCATACTTGTTGTTGACAGCAATATATCGAGCATGGGGAAAGCTGAGGGTCATGTTCCAGAAAGGCTCTTGGATAAACATGGGAGTCATTCGGCCAACGCCCAGCTCCAGGAACAGAATTTTGCTGTCTTTGTGTTCCAGCACATAGCGAGAAATTTTTTCGTACTGTTCTTCGTATTTCTTTCCTTGCAGAAAATTCCCATATCCTCGCACCCAGGGGAATGCCTCACCGCCACAGTGGGGGCACCGGGGAATGAGATCCGTAGGAATCTTCGTGCCATCCCCCATAGCGGCTACCATATCAGCCACCGGCTTTACCGCATCCCAAGTGTCATCGGTACAACAGGCGGCACACTGGAAGAAGCGGTGATCCCCCTGGATCTCTGCCACCTTCTCCTCCGGGTAGAGTTTGACAAACTGGGTATCCTGGTTGGTGGTGAGGATGAAGAAGTCCTTGCCTTTCAGCAAAGCGTCTAAATCCAGATAGGGATGACGCACAGGTGCGGTCTGGGTGGTGTGAAGGAAGGTGGCGAGATACCCCCAATACTCTTCCCTTGTCTTCCAGGGGTGCATCATCCCTGCAAAAGCACCTTTGAAGTGGTACTTCTCGGCAAAAGGTCGGAAGTATTTGCGGTAGGAGTCGTTGTCCTCGTAGTAAAAATCTCCGCCACCGGCAGCGGACAGGCCGGAGGCCCCGCCCACTACCACACAGTCAGCTTCCTTTACCTCCTGTACCAAACGATGGATCTGTTCGCTATACGGCAGCGGCTTTTTGTCAGTCAGCTGATAAGGCGTACTGCCGGAAGCATAGATAGGATAGTGCCTGGAATAATTCATCTGGGTCTGCATAACCAAATCATCATAGAAGTTCATTTTTACCATTCCTTTCACGTGGGTGTTATTTTTATTCTTACTTCAAAACATTTTAGCATCCCCTTGCGCTGCTGTCAATATGTTGTTATAATAAAAATAACATCATAAAAGGAGATCAGGCCATGAAATATCCCACCCGCCTTAGCGATGCTGTTCATATTCTGGCTTTTATCGCTCTGTACCCAGACTGCGACCTGACCAGTGACAAGCTGGCAGAGAGCATTCAGACGAATCCTGCCTATGTGCGCCAGCTCATGTCCGCCCTGCGGAAGGGTGGACTGCTGGTCAGCGTGAAGGGACATCCCCGACCTGCTCTGGCTCGTGAGCCGGAGAAAATCACTCTGCTGGATGCCTATCGGGCAGTAGAGGGCGACAAGCCCCTGCTCCATCAGGACGTCCACACCAACCCCGCTTGTGGCGTGGGCGTAAATATCCAACTGGTGCTGCGGGATTTTTACTTGGACATTCAAAAAACAGCGGAACAAAGAATGCAAGAGATCACGCTGAAAGATGTGCTGGAACAATATCACATGAAGTTAGAAGGGATGCTCTTGCAGAGTTTATGACAGATTGATTTTCAGAAACTCTTCCATAAAAAACGGTCAAGAATTGCTGCCCTATATACAAAAAAGCCGCCGAGGACACCTCCACAATGGGAAGAGTCCTCGGCGGTATTCGTTTATCAAGTGTGCTGCAGTCTGAGAACGTCCTTCTGTACAGCTTTCTATCCGCATCAACGATATTTTCGGAGGGGCGGTACAAAAATATTCAGATTGATCGGCTTTGCGATAAAGGGATGCTATTTTGCAACAGCCCCAAAATCAGCTTTTTCTTAATTACAGCTGGCCCATAGCATGCTTTGCAGCCAGCATACCAAAGGTGTAGCAACGACCCAGAGACAGACCGGTCTGGTGGAACGGATAGTCTGCACCGCCGTAGAACACACCGCCTACGTTGCCCACGCAGTACAGGCCGTCGATGATGTTACCGTCAGTGTCCAGTGCCTGACCGTTGGCGTTGGTGTTCACGCCGCTGTCGATGGAGGACACGCGGATGTGCTTGCGGATGCCCCAGAAGGGTGCGGTGACGATCTTGTGCATGTAAGCGCTCTTCTTACCGAAGTCCACGTCAGTGCCCTTGTCGCACAGCTCGTTGTAGCGGTCGATGGTCTTCTGCAGCTCGTCTGCAGGCACGCCCAGCAGACCGGCCAGCTCTTCGATGGTGTCGGCCTTGTAGGTATCGATGAGGTTGGTGAACACGCCCTGCGGGTTCTCCACGGCACCGGGGATGTACTTGGTCATCACCTGCTCGGGGATGGGGCCGTTGGCGTAGCTCATGTAGTCGTTATCGTAGATCTGGCAGTACCAGCCCAGAGAACCGTCCGGATGGTTTGCATCCACGTTGTTGCCGTTGAACTTGGGCACATACTTGGTGATGTTGCCCATGTAGACAAAGCCGGTGTCCTCGTTGCAGAAGCGCTTGCCCTCCATGTTGACGTACAGGAACGGTTCCTCGTACATCAGGCCGGAGTCGAAGTCGTGCATCATCTTGGTGTGGCCCAGATTTTCCATCTTTGCACCTGCATCAATAGCCATGATGTGGCCGTCGCCGGTCTTCTGGTACTGCTTCTTGTCGAAGCCGTCCACATCGGGGCACCAGCGCTTGACCATGGCCTCGTTGTTCATGTAGTCGCCGGTGGCCAGAATGACGCCCTTGGAAGCGTTGAACTGGATGTACTTGCCGTTTTCGTCCTTTGCGATGACGCCGGTCACCTTGCCGTTCTCATGCACCAGCTTGACGGCGGGGGTGTTGAAGAAGGCCTCCAGATTGGAGTTCTTGGCCTGCACGTTCTCCAGCACAGTGGCCAGCACGTCGCCCACGTTCTTGGGCTTGGGGCCGATCCACGGAGCAAAGAAGTAGCAGTGCTCATCGCCGAAGTCGTAGGTGTCCATGCGGTCCTTCCACACACCGGTCAGGTCCTGGCTGGTGCACATGTAGGCAAAGATCTCCTTCTCGTCGTTGTGCAGCAGGTCGGAGGGGTTCTTGTTGCTGTCCACGAGGCTACCGTCGCCGTACTCGGTCTGGTCGGTCAAGCCGGCGCGGTTCAGGTACCACATCAGGGCCTCTTCGGAGTTCTCGACGTAGGCGTTCAGCAGGCTGGTATCGGCACGCCAGTCGCACAGGCCGTTGGTCATGTGCACCCACATCTTCTTGCCGGCCTCGGTGGACTTGGACTTGATGATGGCGGAACCGCAGTTGCCCTGGCTGACCACGATGCTCTGCTTCTGCAGCAGAGCCACATGGCCGCCCAGCTCGGCAGCCCAGCCTGCGGCGGGCACACCGGCAGCACCGGCACCCACGACGACCACGTCAAAGTCCTTGGTCTCGTCGGGGGTGATGTCGCCCAGCTCGCACACAGAGGACTCCACTTCCTCCACGCTCAGGCCGTCGGGGACAACGGTCTCGGCCTTGTTGGCCTCGGTGGGGGCAACGGCCACGCCCTTGGCCTGATTGATGCAGCTCTCGGCAGCCTTCCGGATGGCGTCGGAGGTGATGGTTGCGCCGGAGTGGCCGTCCACCTCGCTGGACTGTGCGTCCAGGATCTTCTTCACCATCTCATCGGCGATGTCGGCACCGTAGCCCTTGGTCTCGTTTGCAACGTCGATCTGCACATCGGTGATGGCGTCAGCGCTGAATGTCATGGTCACGGTGACGGGGGTGGCGGTGTTGATGCCGGTAGCGGTGGCGCTGTAGGTACCGGCGGTGTAGGTACCGGCGGCAGCGGCTACGCTGCCGGAAGCAGCCTTGTCGCCGCAGGCGGTCAGCAGACCGGCAGCAGCAGCGCCCAGGGTGCCCAGACCTGCAGTGTGCAGGAAGTTGCGGCGGGAGATCTTGTT
>OGOB01001062.1_pt1 | contig 10338 bp, 7 predicted proteins | sample 1573611 | NCBI WGS metagenome assembly OGOB01 (sample SAMEA2582016, study PRJEB24529) | metagenome | biome: Human gut stool | place: China | collected 2011 | reverse complement strand
AAAACCGGCAGCGAGTTTACCGCGCCTGCGTCCGACGGCATGACCCGCCCGGACGAAAATACAGATAGCTACTTCATGTGGCTCGGAAGCAACGGCAAGCTCTACGCGCCCGGCGACAGCGTTCCTGCTGATGTGACGGAACTGACGGTGCAGTGGACAGCCCCGACCTATACCGTAACCCTGCACACAAACGGCGGCACGATCAACAACGGCAATGTCACCGAATACACCTACGGCGTGGGCGCAACACTCCCGACAGCGGGCGATATGACCTATACAGGCCACACGTTCGTGGGCTGGTATGACAACGAAAATCTGACCGGCTCTCCTGTTACGGCGATCGGCGGTACAGAAATGGGCAATAAGGAATACTGGGCAAAGTGGGAGATCAATCAGTACACGATCGCCTATGATCTGGCCGGAGGCACTGCGGAGGGCAATCCCGACACCTACACCATCGAGACAGGGGCTTTCACCCTCAAGAATCCTACCAAATCCGGCTATACCTTCACCGGCTGGAGCGGCACGGGGCTTGACGGCGAGAACAATATGACCGTCACCATCCCCACGGGCAGCACTGGCAACCGAACCTATACGGCACACTGGCGTTATAATGGCAGCGGCCATTCTTACAGCTACTACACCATCAAGGCAACTGCCGGGGCTGGCGGCTCCATTTCTCCCTCCGGCAATGTCAGCGTCCGTGAGGGCCGGGATCAGACCTTCACCATCACCCCGGATAAGGGCTATGCTGTCGCCAACGTCAAGATCGACGGCAAGAGCATCGGCGCGGTGAAGTCCTACACCTTTGAGAATGTCAGCAGAACCCATACCATCGAGGTCATCTTTATGAAAGCCAACGGCAACCCCCAGACCGGCGTGTTTGTGGATGTAGCCACCGGCAGCTATTATGAGGACGCTGTGGATTGGGCAGTGGAAAACGGCATTACCAAGGGAACCGATGATACCCATTTCTCCCCGGACGGCATCTGCACCCGTGCGCAGGCCGTGACCTTCCTGTGGCGCACCGCTGGAAGCCCCGCCTCTAAAACCAGCACCATGCCCTTCACCGACGTTCCTGTGGGCAGCTACTACTACGACGCTGTGCTGTGGGCGGTAGAAAACGGCATCACCAAGGGCACCAGCGACACCACGTTCAGCCCCAACATGACCTGCTCCCGTGCCCAGATCGTCACATTCCTGTGGCGTTCTGAGAAGTCCCCGGCAGCGGGTACAGCCAATCCCTTTGCCGATGTGAAGTCCACCGCCTACTATGCTGATGCGGTACTGTGGGCGGTCAAGGAGAACATCACCAAGGGAACCACCAGCACGACATTCAGCCCCAATGCGGATTGCACCAGAGCGCAGATCGTGACCTTCCTCTGGCGCTGCAAGAAGTGACCGGCTGACATACGGCTAAACATCAAAGCCGCTGGCATGACCCCATAAGCGAACATCGGACAGCGCAGCGGACGGGCATCTCGCCCTGAAGCTGCGCTGTTCTCTTTTCGCTACAAGAAACAAATCAATGACATTTTGAGCTGCGCCGCTATCCCAGCGCGGCAAGGAGACAGCATTATGAAAAGAATCACAAGAATCATTCGTCCGATCATCTGCATGGCCGTCCTTCTCTTTGCCATGACCACGGCAGTCATGGGCTGCTATCAGAAAGAGACGGAGTCTATCGACATTCCCGGCAGAACACCTTCCGGCACATCTGCGCCTCAGCCATCAGCGACTCCCGCGGGCGAAGTTATCCCCTCGGTGGACAGGCAGGCAGAGTTGGCGGAAGCCAGAGCGAAGAATCCCGACACCGTGGCATGGCTGTATATCCCCGGTGCGGAGGTGGACGACCCTGTGATGCAGGCGGAGGACAACGGCTATTACCTAAAGCTGGATGAAAACGGCGAGTACGCCATGTGGGGCTGTTACTATGCCCATTGTGAAAACCAAATCGGCGGCAGGGACGAGTTAGACAAAAACACCACCATTTTTGGTCACTCTGCCAGCAACTGCGATCCAGATGGACCGAAGTTTACCAAGCTCTCCCGCTATATGGATGCAGACTTCGTAAAGGAGAATCCCTACATCTACCTCTCCGTGGACGGAGACGACCTGATCTTCCAGATCACCGCCCTGTTCATCACGGATATTGAATTTGACTATATCAATCCCAATCCCATAGGCGGCGAGCTTACCGACTTCTTTCAGACCGTGGAGAGGAAAAACTGGCTTGACTTTGATGGCGTGACCTTCTCCGAGGAAGATACCGTTCTGACCCTCTCCACCTGCTGCCGGAAGTATGACAAGGCCAACAGCGGCAATCAGCGGCTGGTGGTCATGGCAAAGCTGCTGCCGGAGGGGGCGACTGCGCAGGAGTTCAGCGTATCCCTTGTGGATAGTCCTGAAATGCCCTAAAAGAAATCAGAATACGACGATAACAGGACACCCATCCTTGCGGTACTGAAAAGCAGCGTATGGTATAGGGAAAACGGCGGCTGCTCTGTACGGGGCGGCCGTTGTTTTTGCTGTCCCAACATTTTTCAGATGAAAGGGACCTATGCGTATGACAGGAGAGCACAGGAGGTGCCGCTAATGCTGCGGCAACAAGCCGCGCCGGGAGCATAGCCGGGCGATACCCGGACACCGCAGGATACCTATGCCCTCCGACAGCCGCCGACAATTTTCATACTGAACCGCACCGAAGCGCCCATGCAGGCTTTTATGCCTGTGTGGGCGCTTTTTGTCGTTCCCGGCACTTTTCCGCTGTGGGCTGCCGCTCCCCGCCGCCCTTCGTTCAGACCTTTTTACCCACTCGGATCTGAACGGAGGAACAAAATGTTTAATAGAAAAAGCATCTATGCGCTGAATAAGAAAGACCCCGATGCCATCGTTTATATGGACGCCAATGAAGTCATCGTCCGCCTGACCCGCGAGGACTTTGCCAGCGAGGAAGAATTTCTGAAATGGAAATCTTGGTCGGATGGAAACTACCACACTGAGGACAATCAGGATGTGGTAGAGGGGAAACACAATACGTCCATTGATGACCTGTCCGAAGCCGCACTTTCCATTCCTGCCATTGATGTGGTTATGGAGCGCCAGCACGAGAAATCCGAGCGACGCAGAGTGGCTTCCGCGATGGTTTCTCAGATCAGGGACAAGCTGACGGAAACACAGTTCCGCAGACTTTGGATGTACCACGTTGGCGGAATGACCGTTGATGAAATTGGGCGGATTGAGGGCATCAGACACCAGAACATTTCCAAAAGCATCGGCTCCGCAATGAAGAAAATCAAAAAATTTTTCCCGTAAGCTCAAAAACAGGGTGCAAAAATGCCCTAAAAAAGATGATAGGTGAAGGGACATTCTCCACGAAGCCTTTCGTTGAACGTTGAAAACTGAATAGACCATGATGCAGGCACAAAACCCGCGTGATAGCGGCATAAGGCGCGCCGCCAAAACGATGGCTTCAAGGAGGTGATTCCGGAAAAGCCATCCGAGCGATCTACGCAGCCTTAGACCCGATTCGGCAAATCGGGCGCGATGACAGCGCGGCGGATAATGAAACTTGCTCACGCCCTCCCACAGACTTGAGGGGGAACCCTGCGGTATGCGCCAGCCCTTTGGGACAGCGGTATCGTGGAGTTATGACAGCCCTGCCAAGGGCGGCCTGCATCATGCCCTCTATCCGGGGTGCGTGGCAAATAGGATGGATCTTCTCAAATGGACAAGCAGAGCGGCTGCGCCGGTATTCGCCATTATGTTATGTGGCTCCAATTCTGCCCGCGCAGCCGCCTCTCAAAGTCAGATACCATGCGCTGACGGCCTTTCCCGTCAGCGCATTCATGTGACCTTGAGGAAACCCACCAAACCGAGAAAGGAGATCGCCATGATGCAGCCAATGCCAAACGAATCCCACGTCCACACGGATGAGCTGGTGGACATCCGGGAAGTATCTGTTGACAAAAATCTTCCCAAGGAAGAACGTATTGCCGCCTTTATCCGCCAGATCAAAAATCCTTACCGCTTCCGCTGCGGCGATTTCGTGGTAAACGCCTGCTTTGCCGGGAACGGCGTTACGTTGGAGGAATGTCTGCAAGGCATTTTGCGCTGAGCGACATCCTCGCTTTTTTCCGCAGAGAGTGCTATGATCGGTGTGGAAAAGGATGAAAACCTAATAGCCAGATAACCACTCTTTTCATGCGGGAGCAGTCCGGGAGAAAGGAGTGCTTTTTCATGCCCAAATACAAAGCTACCGCTTACATCCGCCTGTCCTACACCGACGATCATTCCAGTGAGAGCGACAGCGTTTCCAATCAGCGCAAGCTCATTGAAAACTTTGTGGAGCACAACCCGGATATTGAGGTCGTTTCCGAAAAGATCGACGATGGATACAGCGGCATCATCTTCGACCGCCCTGCATTCAAGGAAATGATGCAGGATGTCACCGACGGCAATATCAACTGCGTCATTGTAAAAGACCTCTCCCGGCTGGGGCGTGAGTACATCGAAACAGGCCGGTATCTGCGCCGGGTATTCCCGGCCTACGGGGTACGTTTCATCGCCATCACTGACAGCATCGACACCGCCCACGACAGCGGCGATGATCTGACCGTATCGGTCAAGAACATTATGAACGAAGCCTACTGCCGGGACATTTCCATCAAAACCCGTTCCTCGCTGGACGTGAAGCGGCGCAACGGCGATTTCGTCGGCGCGTTCCCGGTGTACGGCTACATGAAAGCCAATGACAATAAAAACCTACTCGTCCCCGATCCCTACGCCGCCCGCGTTGTCTGCGACATCTTCCGTATGCGGCTGGAGGGCGCAAGCGCTTCCAAGATCGCGGCAGAGCTGAACCGGCTGGGTATTCTCTCCCCGCTGGCTTACAAGAAGAACAACGGCCTACCCTATGCGAAAAAGGGCTATGCGGACAAGGCCGACTGCAAATGGTCGGCTACCACCATCATCCGCATCTTGCAGGACGAAACCTATACCGGAACACTGGTGCAGGGCAAACAGGGTACGCCGCATTACAAGATCAAGCAGATGGAGCAGCGCCCCGCCTCCGAGTGGGTGCGTTTCCCGGATGCCCACGAAGCGCTGATCGCCCGTCAGGATTTTGAGCTGGTGCAGCGCATCAAGGGGCTGGATACCCGGACTTCTCCCAACGAGGACACGGTGTACCTGTTCTCCGGTATTCTGATCTGCGGGTGCTGCGGAAGCCGCATGACCCGCAAGACCAACCGTGCGAACGGCAAGGAGTACCACTACTATTATTGTCCTACCGGCAAGAAAAAGGGCTGCGCCCATCCGGTCATGCTGAAAGAAAGCAGCCTGATCGACTGTGTGCGAGACAGCCTGAAAGCCTATATCGACAATGTGGCTTCTCTGGAAGCCCTGCTTTCTGGCATTGACCAGTCCAGCATCAATCAGGCGCTTGCCAAGGAATACAGCGACCACATTACCGACAACGAGCGCCGGTTGGAGCAGGTGCTGGAGTTCAAGGCACGGCTTTATGAGAGCCTTGTGAGAGGTATGCTTACCAAGGAAGAATACGCTTCCTATAAGGCAAAGTACACCAAGCAGGCCGAGGACATCCGCGAGAGCGTCCGCGTTCTCAGGGAAAAACTCACGGAGGTGCTGGAAAACCGAAGCGAGCGCAACCGCTGGATTTCACAGTTTACGCAGTTCTCCACGCTGGAAACCTTAGACCGCAGGGCGCTCATTCACATGGTACAGAGCATCCGCGTCCGTGGGAAAAAGGAGCTGGATATTACCTTTACCCATGAGGACGAATACGAAAAGGCGTTGCGGCTTTTGGCGCTGGCAGCGCAGCAGAAAGATTACGAACAGAGAAAGGTGGGCTGAGCATGGCGAGAAAAAGCAGGAAAGAAACGGCTGCGGTAGCCGTGCAAGAGGCCGACGCCGCTTGCCGCGCCGCGATCTACGTCCGCCTTTCGGTGGAGGATACCCACACGCACAGCGTATCCATTGAAACCCAGCAGATGATTATTGCCCGCTATCTGGAGCAGTACCCGGAGATCAGCGTGTACGATACCTACATCGACAACGGCGCGACGGGGACAAACTTCCACCGTCCGGGCTTTCAGCAGATGCTCTCGGATATTGAGGCCGGTCATGTAAACTGCGTTATTGTCAAAGACCTTTCCCGTTTGGGACGAAACACCATCGACACCGGCTACTACATTGAGCAGTATTTCCGTATCCGCAGCGTCCGCTTCATTGCGGTCAATGAAAACTTCGACACCGCCGCCCCGGAGGATGCCCATTCCGGTATCATCATTCCGCTGCGGAACATGATAAACGAAGCCTACGCTTTGGACATCGGACGCAAGATCAGGGCGCAGCAGCGGCAGGCCATGAAGGACGGCAAGTTCATCGGTGCGCGTACTCCTTACGGTTATCTGAAAGCGGAGGATGATTGCCACCAGCTTATCATCGACCCCGTTGCCGCCGTCGTGGTGCAGCGGATGTTCCGCTGGGCTTCCGAAGGCGCTGGCCTCAATACCATCGCCGTGCGGCTGAATGAAGCGGGCGTTCTCACCCCCAGCTACTACAAGAAGATGCAGGGCAAGATCACCCACGAGAATTTGCTTGGCAGCGGCAAGTGGCAGACCCGAACAGTCGGCGTCATTCTCCGCTCCGAGGTCTACACCGGAGATCTCGTTCAGGGACAGACCAAAACCGTGGATCACCGGCAGGTCAAGGCCGATGCCGAGGAATGGGCGGTGGTGCGAGACACCCATGAGGCCATCATCAGCCGGGAGCAGTTCGCGGCGGTGCAGGAAATTCTCAATCAGACCGCCAGCCGCGCCAAGTCACGGGAGGTCAAAGCCTACACGCCGAATTTGCTCAAAGGCAAGGTGTTCTGCGCCCATTGCGGCGGCAGCCTGCACCGGCAGCGGAATATCCGCAAGAAGTCCGACGATGTGTACTTCTACCATTGTCTGAGCCAGAGCCGAATCAGCAAGGATGCCTGCCCCGGCGTGACCATCCGCGAGGATGCGTTGCTGGATATGTTGGCAGATATGCTTCAGGACGCGCTTGATACGGCGCTGGGGCAATACACCCTCTCCCTTGCAGAACTGCCCCGGCAGGCCGCTGACCGCGCTGAGCTGCGGGAGAAGATCACCAGCCGCAAACAGGAAATCCAGCGGCTTCGCGGTATCGTGCGGAGTTTATATGAAAACCTCGTCCAAGGCGTTCTCACCAAGGATGAATACTTTGACTACAAGGAGAAGTACGAAAGCCGCATTGCCGACCTCGCCGTGGAAATGGAACAGTTGGAGGACGGCCTGCGAACGATGGATGCTCAAGCAGAGCAGCACCGGGCGCTGGAACAGGATGCCGCACAAATCAAGACCGACCGTGCGATGACCGGCGCACTCATCGAGCGGCTGATCGACCGCATCGAGGTATCCCACGACAAGCAGATCACGGTGCGCTATCGCTTTCAGAGCGAGTTTGAAACCTATGCGGAGGTGCTGGAACAATGCAGAAATATGTGATCGCCCTCTACATCCGCCTCTCCATCGAGGACTACAAGTACGACAGTCTGAGCATTGAAAATCAGAGCCTTGCTCTCCATGAATATGCGGCGTCCATGCCCGAAGCCCTGAACGCAGAGATCATGGAGTTCATCGACAATGGGTACAGCGGCACAAATTTTGAGCGTCCGCAGGTACAGAAGCTCATTGAGCTGGTGCGGGCCAATCAAATCGACTGCATCATCGTCAAGGATTTTTCCCGCTTCGGGCGAAACAGCATTGAAACCGGCTACTTTATCGAGCGCGTGTTCCCGCTGTTCCATACCCGCTTCATTTCCATCAGCGACGATTTTGACAGCAGCAAATTCAAGGGTGACACCGGCGGCATGGACGTAGCATTCAAGTATCTCATCAGCGAGTATTACAGCCGCGATATGTCCATTAAAACCAAGAGCGCAAAGTACGCCAAGATGCAGCGCGGCGAGTATCAGAGCAAAATCTGTCCCTACGGCTACCGCAAAAGCACCGATGGCAGAATGGAGCCTGACCCGGAGGCCGCTGCCGTTGTGCAGTTCATCTTCCAGCTTGCCGCCGAGGGAATCAACGCCTCCGCTATCACGCGAGAGCTGTTCCGCAGAAGAATCTCCACGCCCGGCCAGTACAAAGCGGCGCACGGCAATTATTCCCACGATATTTCCCGCTGTCACGGGATTTGGAGTGCCTCCACCATTCTCCGCATTTTGGAGGACGAACGCTACACCGGCGTGTATGTGATCGGCAAGCGGGCGGTTCTCGAAGTAGGCGGCACCAGAAGCCGCCTGAAGGACAGAGAATCATGGTACATCATCCCCGACCATCACCCGGCCATCGTAGAGAAAGCCGTATTTGATACCGTGCAGGCCAGCCAGCTCCGTTTTTCCCAGCCCAACAAAAAGAAGCGGGATTACCCGCTGAAAGGCAAAGCCTTCTGCGGCTGCTGCGGTCATGCGCTGTCCCGCACCATGCAGAAAACCTCATATTATCACTGCCGCCATTCCGAGGCGGACGTAGAAAGCCGCTGCCACAAGATGCGCCTGAACGCCGCAGAGCTGGAACAGGCGGTATTCCTGACGCTGAAAAAACAGATGGAAGCCGCCGCGCCGCTTGCCCCTGACGGTACGCTCCGGGTGGATGCTTCCGTACCGGAGCGCACCGAATATGAGCAGCAGATCGAGGCGCTGCAAGACGGTAAGCGCGCCTTGTATGAACGCTATCTCATGGGCGAGATCGACCTGAACACCTACAAGGCAGAAAAGGCCGCGTGTGACGAGCTGCTGCTGAAAACAAAAAACGCCTATGCCGCAGTATTGGCACAGGCGAAGCAGAAGCAGGATGAACAGGCACGGCAGGACAGCCGCAAGGAAGCATCCAAGGCGATTTTCGATGCGGACACGCTGACCACCGAGCTGGCCGAGCTACTGATCGACCGGGTGCTGGTGTACCCCGATAAGCGCATTGAGATTGCATATAAAACCCAAGACATTTTCGATTGAGGTAACAGACATGAAAGCTGCTTTCTATTGCAGAGTGGACGGACAGGGCTTCGGCTTTGTCCTCCCCGATGAAGCTGAGAAGCTCCGCGAGTTTTTCGCCGAGCATCAGGATAAGCCTGCGCTTGAAAATCCATCAAGCGCAAGCTAAAAATTTTTGTCGTGTGCTTGACATACGGGTGTCTGAGGTCGTGGAAGCGTATGTGCTCCGCGCCGATAGCCTTCAATATCTTTTCGTGGGTGTGACGGAAGGAGTCCGGGTCAAACATGGTGCCGGTCTTGGGCGATACGAACAGGTAGGGACTGTGGGGGTGCTTGCTGTGCTCCTCTACCAGCAGCTCCACCGCCCGCTGCGGGATGGCCAGTTTGCGGATGGAGTTGGGCGTCTTGGGCTGGCTGACCAGCGGCTCACCGTTGATACGGTTCACCTGCTTGCTGACAGAGATGGTCATATTCTCCACATCCAAGTCCGTCCACAGCAGGGCGAGGAGCTCGCCCCGGCGCAGTCCGGTGGTCAGCTCCAGATAGAAGGCCGCCAGCAGCCCGCGCCGTTCTGCTTCGGCCAGATACGGGCCGATCTTGTCCTCCGGCAGTATCTTCATCTCTCGCTTTTCCAGCTTCGGCAGGCGGCAGCCCTTGGCAGGATTGGTGAGGAGCAGCCGCTCCGCCACCGCCTGCTCCAGACAGTTGTTCAGCAGCGTGTGGATGCCCCGTACCACGCGGGTGCTGAGGCCCCTATCCTTCAGCTTGATGTGGGTATACCGTTGGATGCGTCCGGATTTTTGCAGGTCGTTGTAGAACTTCTGGATCTGGATGGTGGTCAGTTTTTCCAGCGGTGTGTTGCCCAGTTCGGGGATGATGTGGTTGTCGATGTAGTTGAGGTCGTAGTCCTTGGTTTTCTCCCGCAGGCGCGGCTCGGCGTAGACCTCGTACCACAGCTTGATCCACGCGCCCAGCGTGTAGGATTTGGCGCGGCTCATGTCCAGCTTTTCAGCCTCCGCAATGGCCTGCTTGAGCTTTTCCTTGGCTTCGGATTGGGTTTTAGCGAGGACGCTTTTGTGGATGGGCTTGCCGGTGGCGGGATCGCAGCCTGCGGTGTAGCGGCCCTCCCAGCGGCCGTCTTTCCGTTTGCGGATGCTGCCTTCTCCGTTAGCTCGTTTCTTCGGCATGGTATCAACTCCTTTTCTTGGTAGCCAATACACATACCACAAGCCGACCTTAATAGCTATCGGAGATAGGCAGAGTTAAGAGAAAGTTATCAATTGCACAGCGGGGGTATTCTTTGGTTACAGCGT
>OGOB01001054.1_pt1 | contig 10413 bp, 8 predicted proteins | sample 1573611 | NCBI WGS metagenome assembly OGOB01 (sample SAMEA2582016, study PRJEB24529) | metagenome | biome: Human gut stool | place: China | collected 2011 | reverse complement strand
CTACAAGCTCCGCCTATATAAGCTCGACGAGTGCATGAACACGGTAGCTCACGCAAAAAGAAAGATATTTCTGGCGCAGGGTGTGATTTTTGTCGTCATCATCCTGATATTTTTTGCCTTTTTTAATATATGGAGTCTACTCCTCTTTGTAAAATACAGAAACTTTAACTGTTGGCACGGCAAGTTTATCATCCAGACCGTTCTGAATATGCTGCTGAGCCATTTTTTTGTTCCCTGCTGCGCCGCGGCCATGGGCATGTCGGCGTCGCTGCTTTTCCGCAGAATAAACGGATGCCTCGGGCTCGTGCTTTTTGTGCTGCTCGGCTCGCCGCTTTCAAATTATCTCGGCGAGATGTTCTATAATTTCAGCCGCAATGTCAGCATAAATATCTTTCCGCTTTTGCGGCTGTTTGATATCTTTCCGCCGGCGCTCAACTATCAACCGGTTTATGCGTTCGGCCAGTCTGTTTTGCCATATCGCTGGTTGACGGCGCTTTTCTGGCTGCTGCTCTCCCTTTTTGTGATAAGTCTGAAAACCGGGGAGAGAAACAGACGCTTCCGGGCGGCTCCCGCCGTTTTTGCGTCGCTCGCGCTCGTTTTTCTCGTTGTGTCGCAGCTCCCGACTTCGAGAGTCATCGTGGGGAGCGATGACCCGAAATATTCCATGGAATATGGGGATCGGCAATACTACTACAAGGCATACGGCTTTTATTCCGACGATTATGATGCGGACGGCACGAACAAAGAGTGGGCGCGTTTTGAAAAAAAGTTTGATGTGACCGATTACGACCTGGAAATAAATGTCGGCAATAATCTGCGCGTCAGGGCGGCGATAACCGTTGACAAGCCGAATCTTGAAAAGTACGATTTCACACTCTATCACGGATATAAAATAAGCTCCGTTCGGGACGGTGACGGAAACAAGCTCCGCTTCAAACAGGACGGAGATCATTTCACCGTCTTCAATCCGGAGAAAAAGAGCCTTGACAGGATAGTGCTCAAATACAGCGGCTTTTCAACGCAATATTATTCCAATCTTCAGGGCTTGTTCCTGCCGGGATATTTCCCGTATTATCCGCACAGCGGCTCGCTGCCCGTATATAACATGGGGCAGCGGGAAATATATCGCTTCATGCTCGACGAGCCGACCCACTTCAAGGTTAAGGTGAACAGCAGCCAGACGGTATACAGCGGACTTGAGCAGACGGGAAAGAACGAGTTCGAGGGCAGCACGACAGGTGTGACGCTCGTTTCCGGTCTCTACGATTGCTACGAAAAGGACGGCGTGAAGATGGTCTATCCCTATCTTCATTTCTATTGCGGTCAGGAAAAGCAGCGCGCAAAGTTCTTCGACAATTACCGCTCGACCGAGACGCTTCCCGACAACATAAAAACAGTAATAATTATCCCGAGTATCGAAAGCAGCGGAGGGTATACCGGTTACTGCCAATTTGACAATTATCTTGTTTCCAAGGAAATGCTGCAAATAGATGAAGACTATAAAAATCAGAGCATTGAGCCTTGGAAGTTTGACTTGTATCAAAATTATATGAGCTACACCAAAGGCAATGAGAGCGCAAGAAAATTTATGCGCGAAATCGGCAGCGAGGAAGGCTACAGCACATATGATTTCATACAGTATATAAACCGTGTCGGCGAAGAAGAGGCACTCAAGAGAATGTCGAAGTATCTGAACGACCATAACGACAGACGAACCGCGAGCGAGTTTTACGCCGACGCAGACTGAGGAGGGAATTTTTATGCTTTCACTTTATGCGGTGGATAAGAGCTTCGGCCGCAGCAAAATATTGAAATCGATAGATCTGCAGCTCGATAAAAAAACATACGGACTCCTCGGACCCAACGGCGCGGGCAAGACAACGCTTATGCGCTGCATAACGGGACTCTATCCGCTGAGCGCGGGAAAAATCGAATTTAACGGCAGTGATATTTCAAAGGACAAAAACTTTCAGAGCCATATAGGCTATCTGCCGCAGAAATTCGGTCTCTATAAGGAACTGACCGCCTTTGAAATGATGGAGATGCTCGCAGACCTCAAGGGCGTCAGCCGCGAAAAAATCGGCGATGAGGCGAAAAAATATATCGAACTTGTCGGTCTTCAGGACAAGCTCGACAAAAAGGTCAAGACCCTTTCGGGCGGCATGATACGCAGGCTGGGCGTAGCTCAGGCTCTGCTCGGTGAGCCGGATATCATTATATTCGACGAGCCGACCGCGGGTCTCGATCCGGAAGAGCGCCTGCGCTTCAAGAATATTGTTTCGAAGCTCGAGGGCGAGCGCACGATAATCATCTCCACGCACATTGTCGAGGACGTTGAAAACCTCTGCGACGAACTTGTGATAATAAACAACGGCACCGTGGCGGCGCAGGGCACATGCGCCGAAATAGAAAATGCCGCCGCAGGCAAGGTCTATGAAATCGAGGATTCAAGGCTCGGCGAGCTTTCGGAGCCGTATTTCATTCAGCGCCAGTTTGAGCGCGATTCAAAGCGGATGACCGCCGTGCTCTCGGCGCAGGCTCAGCCTGCCGCCGCGTCGGTATCTCCGCGCGTTGAGGACGGATACATATGCATAACCAAAAACATATGAGCGCAGTTTTTACGGCTGTGCGGCTGTCGTTGAAAAACGTGGGCGCGGTGAGGTTCGTTCCGCTCGTGCTGTTCGATGTTCTCTATCCGATACTGCTCTGCTCCATGTATTTCAACGGCACCAAGCCCGAGATGATCGAGGTTTATCTGCTGCAGATGTCGCAGGTGATATTCCCGTTTTTCTCCGCATGGGATGTTATTTTTGTGCTCAGGGAGTATAACGAATCCGAGGGCAACGAAGTGCTGTTCGTCAACAAAAGGGTGAGCGCAGGCGCTATTTGCGCGGTCATATTCTGCGCGATGCTCCTGAATGTTTCAATCATGATGGCGGCGTCGTGCCTGCTCCTGCCGGATTTTGCCTTTGAATTTGTGCGGATAATCCCCGCCTGCGTGTTCTTCTTCGGAATGTGCAGCTTTATTATCAGCATTTCAAAATCCGCGGCGATAAGTATCCTCGGCGGCGTGCTGTATCTGATAGCAAACTATATGTTCTGCATCAACAGAGAGGTGCCGATGTTCTATATGTCGTTCGGGCTTGTTTCGTCCGAACTGGTGCTTCAAAGCTGCCTGCCTCTGTTCGTTTTGGGTATTGCGCTTGCCGTGGCGGGAAATATCATAAGCAAGAAGAGAACGGTCTATAACTGACCGCAAAGTCAATTCAAAATGCCGTGTCCGGGAGCGGGTAGACCGCTTTTCGGGGGCGGCAAAATTTTTTTGCAAATTTTTCCTTGACAGAACAGAAATATAATGCTATGCTATATACATAGAACACCGATGTATAGAAACTCTATGCTAAAAGGAGGACTTTATGTGAATATCCAAAAAGAACTGTCAAAGGGCAGCAGCTCGCTGCTCGTGCTGTCCGTCCTCGGAACAGGGGACATGTACGGCTACCAGATCATCAAGGAGATCGAACAGCGCAGCGAATTTGTGTTCTCCTTCAAGGAGGGCACGCTCTACCCGATACTCCACGGTTTCGAGCAGGAGGGGCTCGTGAAGTCCTATTGGCAGGACGGTGAGCGCGGCAAACGGCGAAAATATTATCACATCACCGACAGAGGGCTGAAAATACTCAACAAATCGACCGAGGACTGGCATTCGTATTCGAGCGCAGTCGAAAAGGTGATAAGGAGCGGCTTCGCACCCTCGGCGGTCTGAGGTAGATAAAATGGACAAAAGAATAGAAAGCTATCTTGACTCTGTGATTCCCGAAAAGCTCTCAAAAAGGCGGCAGAAGCTTATCCGCGAGGAGCTGCGGGATCATATATCCGACCACATCGATTTTTATACCGAGATCGGCTACAGCGAAGATGAGAGCATCCAAAAAGCGCTGGCCGATATGGGCGACGACGGAGGTGTAACCGCAATGGTGAAAAAGGATTTCGAGAAAGTCTACGGCGAAAAAATATGGATGCCGATTTTGGCATTTGTGCTGACGACGCTTGTGATAATGTCCGCGATGTTTGGCGGTGTGTGGATAGTGTCAGGGGATTCCAAGGGCAGCCCGGAGACGGCTGAGATTTTTGCAAGCTTTGCGATAATACTCGCGTTCTCTTTTGCTTTGGCAGTTGCCTACAGAAAGGGATTTAAGAAAACACTGCTCGCAATAGGCATACCGAATCTGCTGTTCGGCGCAACTCTGATTTCCAGCGGCTACACTCAGCCCGCGATATATGCGCTCGTCTGCGATATCTGCTTTATGCTCGAAAAGCTGACCCCGCTGATTACATATAAATTTGCGAGCGAGCAAGAACTTGTCAATGAATATATTTCTTTTATAGCGGGTATCGTGCTTGATATCGGGCTCGCGTTGGTGTCGCTTATACTGTTTATAAGGCTACGTAAAAAAGGCACGCCGGAGAAAAAGAGCAAAAAAGGCATTATAATAACGGCGTCCGTCCTGTGCGCGGCGGCGATAGGCTTGACTTTTATGTACACGGGCACGGAGGAGTTTTACAGGAGCTATAAGTATGTAATGAACGGAAAAAAGTTCGAGACCTCGGACGGGATATGCAAGCAGAGCGAAGCTGCGTTCGAATCTATAGACCTCGGCATGGATTATAATGAGGCGGTGCGGAGACTTCGCGTTCAGGGCTATATGCCGTTTGACGAATACCGCAAAACTCAGAGCAGAGAAATGAGCAAGCGTCTTAAATATTCGCTCGGCGAGCTTGAGCTTACGGTTACAGACGAGGGCTATACCGTGTTTATCAATCCGAACATATTCTATGACGACAACGACGTTTACGGGCGAAACGGCAGCAACGGCTTTGTTTATCTCAGAGCCGATTCCGACGGCTGCGTAGAATCCAAGGGAGTCGGAAGCGGAGCCGCCGTCAAGGATAAATACGGCTATGTCCCGGATCATCATTCCGGCGGAAGCGGCGGAAGAAGCTGTTATCAGAACTTCAAAACAGTCCGCGTCGGAGACAGAAAAGACGAGGTCATGAAAAAGCTTGTCGGCGAGGACGGCGATATATTCGCGAGATTCCTGACGCTTAAAAACGGGGAGGAGAGCGAATACTGCCGCGTGAGTCATGCGGGCAGAGGTTCGCCGGACGAGATATATTATCCGGTTGTCGCTGAGCTGTGGTTCGAAAACGGAAAACTCAGCGATGCAAAGCTTTATTGTCTCAGCGAGTATGTGTATGGTCGGCAGAGGGTATATGAGCTTGAAAAGTAAAAAATCGCATAAAATATCATGCGAATCAGCGGAAAATTAAATGAGTTTAAAAAGCCTACCCAACATAAAAATTGGGTAGGCTTTTTTATCGTGGGAAGTATAAAGGCTTTTGCCAGGTGACGCGAAGGCAGAAGTCGATTATCAAAAATGGTCTTGCCGTATTATTACACGGATTTTTTGACCTCTATTCTGACTCTGCCTTTTTTTGTCTGCGTGAACTCTTCGCCGAGAATCGCTCTGCCCTTGCCGCGCAGAACGATTTTGTCTTTTGGGGAGAGGCGGCGGTCGGCTTTCAATACCTGCTCGTCGTTTACCGTCACCGCGCCCGAGGCTATCGCCTGCGCCGCAGCTGAACGCGAGAGCGAGAATATCTCGCCCGCTACTGCGTCGAGCCGCGGCGATACGACGGTGATGTTCATTTCTTTTATGCTGACCTGCGGCGCGCGGACTTCTCCGAGCGGAATCAATTTCGCTTTCAGCGTAGCGCGTCCCGCGCCCGTCAGGTTCTCTTCGATATATTTCGCGGCGTTCGGCAGGGCTATGATGTCGCAGCCGTCACTGTGAACGCAGATGTCGCCCACGCTCTCGCGCGTAAGCCCCAGCCCCATAACCGCACCGAGATAATCCCTGTGGCCTATGTCGGAAAATTTGTCCTTCTCTATTCTCACGGCGCTCAGCGGGCAGCCGTCCGCATAGACTGTGAAAATCTCGTTCGGGTCGTTGCTGTCTATATAATCGGGGACGCTGAGCATGACAACGCGCTCCGCTTCCTCGAAGCCGCCCCAGAAGATGAATCTGCCCGCAGTCGAGCGGGCGAGGGCAGACGCCGCAGAGAGAGACGCGGAATCGAGAAATTTCGACACCGCCGACGGGATATTTTCTCTTTGAGCCTTTTCGATGTTCTCCGATATATATGCTCTGAGTATGCTGCCTTCCATTTTTGCGCCCCTTTTTCGCTTTCTCGGCTCATTATACCATAAAAATCGCGCGGATAAAAGCGCCTCAAAGCCCCTATGTGGAATTCTATGGACAAAATGACCAAAGATCAAATCCACTAAAAGCGAATTAAAAAAATTGTGGGAAATAGATAAAAACAGGTGCTTTTTTACCCGATTATGAAAAAAATCCTTTATTTTACATATTTTTTAGCCCCGTATGTATTGCAATTAAGCGTATAATTGTGTAAAATGTCTATAGCGCAGTTGTCAAAATGTCTAAAACGGCAGAAGTTGAAATCATTCAGAATAGGGGTAGATATTATGTCAAACAGGCTTTTCCAGGGTGTCATCCATCAGATGCGCGACGCTGTTGACAGAACGATCGGCGTTATTGATGAGACCGGCACCATAATCTCCTGCAGCGAGCTGGGCAAAATAGGCGAGGTTATCTCGAACGCTTCGCAGATTTTCGCAGAGGACGGCGACCGTATATTAAACGGCTGCACCTACCGTTCGTTCGGCTCTCATATGCAGGCCGAGTATGCTGTTTTCATTGACGGCGAAGATGAGCTTGCAGGCAAATATGCGGATATCTGCTGCGTGGCGCTGAGCAACATCAAGCAGTGCTACGATGAGAAATTCGACAGGGGCAACTTCGTCAAGAACGTTATTCTTGACAACATACTTCCCGGCGATATCGCTATCAAGGCGCGCGAACTCCGCTTCAACAGCGATGCCGTGCGCACCGTTCTTCTCATAAGAATCACCGAGCATAACGATTCCGCGGCGTTCGACGTTATCCAGAATCTGTTCCCGGACAAGACCAAGGATTTCGTCATCAACATAAACGAAAACGAGATAGCTCTCGTCAAGGAAGTCCGCAGCAACATCGAGACCAAGGATCTCGAAAAGCTCGCGCGCTCCATTTCCGATTCTCTGACAACTGACCTTTATATCCACGCATATGTCGGCATCGGCACGACCGTCACCGGCGTCAAGGAGCTTGCCCGTTCGTTCAAGGAAGCTCAGATAGCCCTTGAGGTCGGCAAGGTGTTCGACACCGAAAAGACCATAGTCAGCTACGACAATCTCGGTATCGCAAGACTTATCTATCAGCTTCCCACGACCCTGTGCGATATGTTCATGCGCGAGGTGTTCAAGCGCGGCTCGATAGACAGCCTCGATCAGGAGACTCTGTTCACCATTCAGCGTTTCTTCGAGAACAACCTCAACGTCTCCGAGACCTCCCGCAAGCTCTTTGTCCACCGCAACACTCTTGTTTACAGACTCGAGAAGATCAAGAAGCTCACCGGCCTTGACCTGCGCGAGTTCGACGATGCTATCGTCTTCAAGGTGGCTCTTATGGTCAAGAAGTATCTCGATGCGAAGCCTGTCAAATACTGATCTGCGGCGTAATTTAAGATCGGTATAAAGTCAAGCGAGGGGGATACCGCTTTATATAGGAGTGAAAACTGTGATTGAATTCAGAGATGTTTCCAAGACCTACGAGAACGGAACACATGCTCTAAACCATGTCAATATCAAGATAAACAAGGGCGAATTCGTCTTTGTCGTCGGCGCGTCCGGCGCCGGAAAAAGCACCTTCCTCAAGCTCATGATGCGTGAGGAAGTGCCCTCGCATGGAAAAGTTATAATCAAAAATCAAGATCTGAGCACCCTTACCCGCAGCGAAATACCCTATTTTCGCCGCGGGTTGGGCATAGTATTCCAGGATTTTCGCCTGATCCCCAAGATGACCGTGTTCGACAACGTGGCGTTCGCCATGCGCGTCACCGGCTCTAAGGAGAACAAGATTCAAAAGCGCGTTCCGTTCGTGCTCGACATAGTCGGGCTGACGGACAAGATGAATTGCTATCCCACCGAGCTCTCCGGCGGCGAACAGCAGCGTGTGGCTCTTGCCCGCGCCCTTGCGAATAACGCCGATCTTATCATAGCGGACGAGCCGACGGGCAATGTTGACCCGCATATGAGCCTCGAGATAGTCGATCTGCTTATGCGCCTCAACCAGGAGGGCACGACTGTCATCATGGTTACCCATGAGCACAATCTCGTCCGTATGTATGACAAGCGCGTTATCCTGCTCGAAAACGGAACCGTTGCGGCTGACGGCAGAATGAAAAATTCCGCTCACCGCGAGCGCACGCTTGCAAAATCAAGCAGTCTCAACCGACCGGCGGACGGCTTCGCAACGAAGTATCTCGACGACGAGGAAGAAGTTCCGGAGGAGAAACCTGCCGCAAAGGAGCCCGAAAAACTCCCGGAAAAGGCGGAAGAGATAGCTGCCGAGACCGCTGCGGACGATGTCTACAGGCAGGCTCTCGAAAGCATAAGAAAAGAACGCCAAAAAGAGACGACGGAATACGGCGGCGCAGACGATACAACGTATTCTTCCGTCTTGGCGGATTATTCTATTTACCTCGAAGACGACGGAGAGGGGGACGATGAGTGTAGCGTCGGTCTCCGTGCTGTTCAGCTGCATGGTGATGATTGGCGTTGCGTTCATGATAATGGTCAATATAAATATGTTCATCGGTAATGTCGAGGATCAGAACGTGATAATGGTCTTTGTCGACGACAGCGCGACGAAAGCGGAGGAGGACGAGCTCGGTGCGAGCCTCAGAGGGCTTTCAAATGTCCGCGAATGCACTTTCGTCGGCAAGGACAGCGGTTTTGCCCAGCTCAAGGACGAGATGGGGGATAGCTCCGTGCTCTTCGACGGGCTCGACGAAAACCCGCTTCCCGATGCATACGAAGTCTCGCTCAAAGATACGGATAAGTTTGACGACACGGTCAAGCGCATTTCCGAACTCCCGCATGTTCTCCACATCCGCGAGAACAGGCAGCTTGCAAAGCAGCTCGCGGGGCTGAGAAACACTGTCAGCTATGTGAGTGCGGGCATGATAGCACTGCTGCTCATAGTCTCGCTTTTCATCGTCTCCAACACGATAAGAATAACGATGGACAGCCGCAGGCTCGAAATAAATATCATGAAGAGCGTCGGTGCGACAAGGTGGTTTATCCGATGGCCGTTCATGATCGAGGGCATGATGCTCGGACTTATCTCCGGAGTGCTCGCCCTGCTTGCCGTCTGGGGCATATATGAAATTGCGGGCAGGTCGCTCGTCAAGACTCTCTCCGGCATCGGAATGTCGGGAATCGCTCCGTTCGGCAAATATGCTCTGATACTGCTCGCCGCATTTATCGTGCTCGGCGTTCTCTCCGGCGCGCTCGGCAGTGCGGTGTCGATAACAAAATATCTCAAAGAAAAGGAGTTCGCGATAGTCGATGAAGAATAAGCGTAACACATGGCTCAGAAGAGCGGCGGCGTTTGTTCTTTGCGCGGCGCTCGTGCTGATGACCGGAATTTTCCCGACAAGGGTTCAGGCGAAGAGCCTCGAGGATCTCAAGCAGGAGTATAACGAACTCGAAAAAGAGATTGAGGCAAACAAGAAAAAGCTTGAAAGCATAAAAAATCAGCAGACCTCGAATACGGAGAAGATGAAACTGCTTTCTTCTCAGGCTGAGGCGATAAGCAGCCAGCTCGATGTCATAAACTCCCAGCTCTCCGTTCTGAATGCGGACATTGCGGACTATGACAGGGAGATAGCGGCGCTCGATAAAAAAATTGACGAGGCTCAGTCGAAGATAGACAAGCTCGACGAGCAGATTGACGCCACGCAGGAGAAGATATCAGAACGCCTGCGCGCCACATATATGGCGGGCTCGTCCTCGTGGATAGAGATACTGCTCGAGTCGGACAGCATCTCATCGCTCTTGCTTCGCATCCAGCTGCTCGCGAGCGTCACGGAGAACGACAACAAGCTCATCTCCCAGCTCGAAAAGCAGACCGAGGAGCTCAACGCCGCCAAGGCGGAGCTCGACGAGGACAAAAAAGCTCTCGAAGAGAAGCGCTCGTCTCTGGTCGAGAAGAAATCCGAACTCGACACTAAAAATAAAGAACTCGCTTCAAAGCAGAACGCATATAACGCGAACTACCGTCAGATATCGGCTCTCATGACCTCGCTCGACAAGAGCAGCGCCGAATATCAGCGGGAGATTCAGCGGCAGTACAGAAAGCGTGAGGCATTTGAGCGCCAGATAGACAAAATCATCAGCGAGATCGTAAAAGCCTTTCCGGGTACAGATATAGGAATCCACACCCA
>OGOB01001052.1_pt1 | contig 10438 bp, 10 predicted proteins | sample 1573611 | NCBI WGS metagenome assembly OGOB01 (sample SAMEA2582016, study PRJEB24529) | metagenome | biome: Human gut stool | place: China | collected 2011 | reverse complement strand
ATGACGACGGCGGCCCCGGTGTAGCACTGCGAACTGCATCCGGCCCCGGTGAACCCGGTGAGGGTGGCGATGGAGGCGGAATTCCCGTCATACACCACGTCGCCGTTCCCGTCGGTCTTTCCGATCGCCAGGACCAGGTTGTACAGATCGGACATGTCGAAGTCCGATCCCGTCAGCGTGTACTGCAGATGGCTGCCGGAGATGTGGGTGCTGTCCAACGGTATGTTCTTGAGACTCTCTATCTGCGGAGAGCTGTTGAACGGCACCAGGGTGACCTTCGCATAGCACAGGTAGATCGTGTCCCCGTCGTATCCGGTCATGTCGAAGTCCGCATCCACGGTTATCGTCTTCGCGGAGTCGTCGTACACATAGCTGACATCGCTGAAGGCCCCGTGGTCCGAGACCGACTCCCTGCTGTTGTTGTCCACGAAGGAAGGTCCCACCACGGCCCCGCCCACCACTATGGCCACGACCGCGAATATCAGGGCGAACCCCGCCTTCGCCTTCGGTTTGACACCGAAGAAGTGCGGTATCATGTATATGACCACGGCGACGATGAGCCAGCCTATGGCGGAACCTCCGAATCCTCCTACGCAGAGGACGGCGATGCCGATGACGGCGGCGGCGCACATCGCAATGATCTGCATCACTGTAACGGAGCGGAAGACCGTCTTGGAGAAGACGGAACTGCCCGCGTTGTTGGAATCCATGGGGGTGCGCTATCTTATCGCCTTTTAAATAAATAGTGGCTCGGAAGAAGAGGACGTATCCGTATGCGGGTGCGGTTTCATCTTCTCTGACATCCCGGACACCAGCAGGTGCCGCGTCCCCCGGCCGTATCCCTCACGAACGTCTTCCCGCATCTGGGACATGGGTCCCCCTCGTGGCCGTAGGCCCTGAGGTATCCGATGTCGTAGTATCTCCTGCCCCTGCCCTCCAGGTATTCCTCCCTGCTCACGGCGTTCTTACCTATGGCGAAGGAGATGATGTCCGGTATGACATGTGCCAGATCCTCGAATTGACCGTCGGTGAGGTCTCTGCATGGGGTCAGCGGGCATATCCCCGCCTCGAAGAGCATCTCGTCCGACCAGATGTTGCCGATGCCGGCGACCACCGTCTGGTCGAGGAGCCCCTCCTTGACGGTGATACTCCTCCTTCCCAGCCTGTCCTTCAGATATCCGGCGTCCAGTCCGGGGTCGTCCGGTTCGAGTCCCAGACCGCGGATCCCGGAGGTGTCCTCCTCGTCCCTGCGGAAGTGCCAGATATGTCCGAAGCGCCGGGGGTCGACATACCTCAGCTCCATCCCGTCGTCCAGGGGGAACACCTCGTGGGTGTGTCTCTCCTCCGCGGTATTCGGGGGACAGACGTACAGCTGTCCCGTCATCCCGAAGCGGATAACCGTGTGTCCTCCCAGGTCGTCGTAGAGCAGGAGCGCCTTCCCCCTCCTTCCGACCGATACGACGGTCCTCCCGGTCAGGCGCTCCGATAGACCCGGAGGGTCCGTGTTGGCGAGTATCCTGTTGTCCGCGGCCCTGACGGATACGAAGGTCCTGCCCTCAACCTGTGGTCCGACGACCCTTCTCACCGTCTCTATCTCCGGAAGCTCTGGCATAATGATACGGAATCCCGTCATAGGTTAAAACATGACAACTCCTTAATAGTGGGTGCATAATCATCAGTTCCTAAGGAGGCGTACCGATGGCTACAATCGAGGAGCAGATCGAGGAGTTGGAGAAGGAGATCGCCAACACCAAGAAGAACAAGGCTACAGAAGCGCACATCGGTAAGCTGAAGGCCAAGATCGCCAAGCTCGCCATGGAGAAGGAGAAGAGGCTCGAGACGATCAAGGCCGGCGGCGGGTCCAAGGGATTCTATGTGAAGAAGGCGGGTAACGCCACGGTCGCACTCGTCGGATTCCCGTCCGTGGGAAAGTCCACCCTCCTGAACCAGCTGACCGGGGCCCATTCAGAGGTCGGTGCCAACCACTTCACCACCCTGGACGTCGTGCCCGGCGTGATGGAGTACAACCATGCGAAGATCCAGATCCTGGATATGCCCGGTCTCATCAAGGACGCTTCCAGAGGTAAGGGGAGGGGAAGGGAGGTCATCGCCGCCGCGAGGTCCGCCGACATCATCCTGCTGGTCGTGGACATCTTCAACCCCGACCTGAGGGTCCTCCTGAAGGAGCTCTACAACTCCGCCATCAGGCTCAACCAGCATGCGCCCGACGTGAACATCACCACCGCGCAGCAGGGCGGTATAATCGTCAAGCCCACCCTCAAGCTCACCAAGATCACTGTGGACACCATCAAGGACATGGTGGCCGCCTACGGGCACATCAACGCCACCGTCGTTGTCCGCGAGGACATAGACGTCGAGCAGATGCTGGACGTCCTGGCCGGGAACCGCGTCTACATAAAGGCGGTCATGGCCATTAACAAGGTCGACCTGTCGAAGCCCGGGCAGCTCGAGGCCGTGCAGGAGATGCACAGGCAGTACAAGAGCGTCGGCGTCTCCGCCGCCACCGGTTACAACATGGACGCCCTCAAGCAGGAGATCTACGACCAGATCGACATGATCCGCATATATCTCAAGCCCCAGGGGCAGGAGGCGGACATGAAGGAGCCCCTCATCGTCAAAAGGGGTAACTCCGTCGGGGATGTCTGCGAACTCATCCACAGGGACTTCAAGAACGCCTTCAGATATGCCATGGTCTGGGGGAAGAGCGCCAAGTTCCCCGGTCAGACCGTGGGTATGGACCACATCGTCGAGGACGAGGACATCCTTTGCATCATCGTGAAGAGGTCCTGATCAAAGGGCGAATTTCTTCTTCACGGTCTCCAGCATCCCTTCGAACGTGGAGGTCTCCGCTATGGTGTCGCAGGGCATGCCGGCTTTCGACATGGATTCCGCCGTGGGTCTCCCTATGGCCACCTTGAACGTCTTCCTCAGGGCCTCGTCCGTCCTGTCCTTCCCGAACCTGTCGGTCATCTGACCGTAGAACACCAGGAACGAGTTGGGACTGGTCATCAGCAGGGCGTCCAGAGTGCCGGACTCGGTCTTCTCCAGGAGTTCCTCCGTATCCTCGCATATCTGCGCCGGCACCATGTCGTATACAGGTTCGTCGAGGACCTTGGCGTGCGCCTTCTCCAGGATGTCCACTATCTTCCCGTCGCCTCCGGCCGACCTCAGGAGGACGACCGTCTTGTAGGCGACCTCGTCGGCTATCTCCTCGGCCACGCCGACGCCGGAGTAGACCTCCGGCACGAGGTCGGTGTCCCTCCCCGTGAGTCTCTTGAGGACCTTCTCGGTGCTGCTGCCGGTGCAGGCCACGTTGGTCTTCTCCAGAAGTGCCAGCAGCTTCTCCTTCCCGTATTCGTCGACGCACTCCTCCACGGCGGTGATGGATGCGAAGAGGGTGAAGTACGCCTCCCCGGAGGAGAGGACGTCCTCTATCTCGTCGAAGACCTCCTTGTCCCCCCTGACGGGGTCGAAGGAGGGGGCTCCGAAGGGCTCGAAGCCCATCTCGGAGCAGATCCTCTCGCCCTCGGCGATCCTGTCCCTCGGACGTGTGAACCCGACCGATATCATGCCAGGTCACCCAGGACCGCTCTGAGCTGGACCACGGTGCCGATGACCATTATGCCGGGGGTGGCGACGTTCTCCTCCCTGATGGTCCTCTCGAGGTCCCCCACCGTGGTCACGTAGACCTTCTGGTCGGGGGTGGATCCCTTGGACAGGATGGCCGCGGGCATGTCGGGGGACATCCCGCCCTCCACGAGGCCGGCGGATATGTTGCCGGCGTTCTCGAGTCCCATCAGGATCACGAGGGTCCCGTGTCCGCCGACCAGGCTCTTCCAGTCGATGCGGTCCTCGGACCTGTCGCCCTTCTCGTGGCCGGTTATGAAGGTCACCATGGAGGCATGGTCCCTGTGGGTCACGGGGATGCCGCAGAGCTCCGGGACGGATATGGCCGAGGTCACTCCGGGGATGACATGCACTTCCACGCCCGCCTTCCTGAGCTTCTCGGCCTCCTCGGCCCCCCTTCCGAAGAGGAACGGGTCCCCTCCCTTGAGTCTTGCCACGACCTTCCCCTTCTGTGCGTACTCCACCAGGAGGTCGTTGGTCTGCCACTGTCTGAGGTGGTGGTCGGCGGCCCTCTTCCCGGCGTCGATGAGTTCGGCACCCTCCTTGCATTCCTTCAGGAGTTCGGGGCTGGAAAGGGCGTCGTACATGACGACGTCCGCCTCGCGGAGGGCCTGCAGCCCTTTGACGGTGATCAGTCCGGTGTCTCCGGGTCCGGCACCTATGAGATATACTTTTCCGGTCATCTGGGTCATGCCTTCTTCAGAAGTCTGTCCGCGATCTCCTTGGCCTTCGCATCGGCTTCGGACGCGGGGAATTCGGTGACTATCCTGACGGGTATTATGTCGGCGAAGGACACGGCTATGAGTTTCATCGTGTCCCCGACCAGCTCGGCGTTGATGCCGATGGGGGAGGAGCATCCGGCGTTCATGTGCCTGAGTATGTCCCTCTCGAGCTTCACCTCGGCACGGGTCTTGGCATCGTCCACCTTCTTCAGGAGTTCGATGGTCTTCGTGTCGTCGGCCCTGCACTCGATGCCGATGGCCCCCTGTCCGGCCGCCGGGACGAACACGTGCTTGTCGATGGGGTGCACATCCCTCTCGATGCCGAGCCTGTCGAGGCCGGCCTTGGCCATGATTATGGCGTTGTACTCCCCTTCCTGGAGTTTCTCCAGGCGGGTGTTCATGTTTCCGCGGAGGGTCTTCACCCTCAGGGACGGCTTGGTCGCCCTGAGCATCATCTCCCTCCTCACGCTGGAGGTCCCGATGATGGCGCCGCACTGCAGCTGCTCGAGGGAGGCCGGGATGAGGGCGTCCCTGACGTCGGCCCTGGGGAGGACGGCGGCCACGACGAACCTGGGGTCCAGCTGGGCGGGGATGTCCTTGAGGGAGTTGACGGTGCAGTCGATCTCCCCGTTCAGGAGGGCCTCCTCCAGCTCCTTGACGAAGACCCCGGTCCCGCCCATGTCGGCGAGATGGGTCTTTATGTCCTTGTCCCCGGTCGAGGTCATGCCCTTTATCTCGCAGGCCTCTCCCGTCGTCTTCTCGAGGAGCGCTTTGAACTCCTCGGCCTGTGCCATAGCCAGCTGGCTCTCTCTGCTTCCGGCGATCATTTCTTCACCTGTTTAAGGAATCCTTCGAAGGTCTTCGCGATCTTCTCGCAGGCCTCTTCGTCGTGCGCCGCCGACATGAACTCGACCTCCATGGGTCCGGGCGGCAGGTAGACCCCATGGTGCAGCATGTAATCGAACATCTCGGCGAACATGTCCCTGTCCGCCTTCTGGGCGTCGCTCCCGTTCGTGACCTCGTCGACGCCGAAGTATATGGAGAACATGGAGGCGATGGACTGTATGCATCCCCGCACCCCGTTGTCCTCGAGGGCGTCCCTCATGCGGGCCACGAGCGTCTGGGTCTTTTTCTCTAGGCTGTCGTATCTGCCCTTCTCGGCCATGATGTCTATGGTCTCCAGACCCGCGGCGGCGGAGACCGGGTTGCCTGCGAAGGTGCCGGCCGCGTAGACCGGTCCGTTGGGGGCCACCATCTCCATGATCTCCCTCTTCCCCATGAACGCCCCGGCGGGGTATCCCCCTCCGATGATCTTGCCCATGGTAGTGAGGTCGGGGGTGACGCCGAAGCGCCCCTGGGCGCTCCCGGCGGAGAGTCTGAACCCGGTGATGACCTCGTCGAAGATGAGGAGGGCCCCGTGCTCCTTCGTGATCTTCCTCATTTCGGCCAGATATCCCTTCTTAGGGGTCACCACCCCGACGTTTCCCATGACGGGCTCCATTATGATGCCCGCGATGTCCTCGTTCCTGTCGAGGAGCGATTCGAACATGCCGGCGTCGTTGTATTCGACCAGGTAGGTGTTCCTCACGTCGTCCTCCGGTACCCCGAGGGAGCTCGGGGTCCCGTTCACGGATCCCGAACCGGCCGCCACGAGGACGGTGTTGTGGGCCCCGTGGAACCCTCCGTTGAGCTTGACGATGCCGTTCTTCTTCGTGTATCCCCTGGCCAGTCTGACGGCGTGCATGGTGGCCTCCGTACCGGAGACGGCCATCCTGCACATCTCCGCCGAGGGCACGGTGGACGTGATCTTCTCCAGGAGTTTGGTCTCGGGATGGGACGGGGCGCCGAAGACGGAGCCCTTCTTGGTCTGGTCCCTGACGGCCTTCGCGACGCGGGGACAGGAGTGTCCCACGATGAGGGGCCCGTAGGCCATGCAGAGGTCCACGTAGTCGTTGCCGTCTATGTCGGTGATCCTGCATCCCTGACCGCTGTCGATGACGAGCGGGAAGGGCTTGAACGCTCTGACAGGGGAGGAGACGCCCCCGGGGGTGATCCTCCTGAGCTGACCAGCCTCGGATTCTGAGTTGGACAGTCTCAATTCACTCCCCTCTCAGGACCTTGGCGGCGTCTTTCGCGTAATAGGTGATGATCATGTCCGCCCCGGCCCTCTTGATGCCGATGAGGGACTCCATCATGATCCTCCTCTCGTCTATCCATCCGTTCCTTGCGGCCGCCTTGATCATGGCGTACTCGCCGGACACCTGGTATGCGCAGATGGGTACGGGGAACGAGTCCGCGGCCTCCCTCACTATATCCAGATAGGGTCCGGCCGGTTTCACCATGATGATGTCTGCACCTTCGTCGAGGTCGGATGCGATCTCCCTGAGGGCCTCGCGCCTGTTGGCCGGGTCCATCTGGTACGTGGCCCTGTCCTTCCTGGCGTGGCACTGGCAGGAGGGGGCCGAGTTGGCGATGTCCCTGAAAGGCCCGTAGTAGGCGCTCTGGTACTTCGCCGAGTAGGCCATGATGGGGGGGTTCTCGAACCCCTCCATGTCGAGGGCGGTCCTGATGGCGTCGATCTGCCCGTCCATCATCCCGCTGGGTGCGATGATGTCCGCCCCGGCCCTCGCCTGGGATACGGCGATCTTCCCGTAGAGTTCGATGGTGGGGTCGTTGTCCACATCCCCGTCGTCCCTCAGGACGCCGCAGTGGCCGTGGTCGGTGTATTCGCACATGCACAGGTCTGCGATGACGACCAGCTCCTCGCCGTCCTTCAGGGCGCCTTTGAGACCCCTGATGGCCTGTTGGACGACCCCGTCGTCGGAATATGCGTCGGAACCGACGGAATCCTTCTTCTTCGGGACGCCGAACACCAGGACGGAGGACACTCCGCTGTCCAGGATGTCCTTCGTTATGGATTCGTATCCGGAGAGCGGATACGTGGGGACGCCGGGCATGGAGTCGGTGTACTTCACCTCGTCTATGTTGGCGTCGAAGAATACGGGGAGGATGAGCTCCGAGGGGTCGAGCCGGGTCTCGCGGACCAGCGACCTGATCTCCGGTGTCTGTCTAAGCCTTCTCCCTCTGTTTATAGGAAACATCTCTCTCACTCCTTCTCCTTATCGTTATGTTCTTTTATCAGGCCGAACAGCCTCGCCGCCGCCTCGACGGTCTCGGAATCCCCGTCCAGGGCGGCCCTTCTGAGATTCTTTATGAATTCCGCGCTTATCATCTTGACTATCGCATGGGACATGTCGTCGATGACCTTGTCGGGGTCGTCTCCGTTGCCCAGATGGGACTTGGCCATGGCGGCCTCCTCGCTCCTTATCCTCTCGCACATGATGCTGAACTCGCGGATGGTGATGTTGGCGTCCCTCGCCTTGCGCTCGTCCTCGATCTTCTGCATCTCCTGCCGGATTATCCTCTCGGCGGCGCTTATCTCCCCTTTCCTCTTGGCCACGTTCTCCGCCGCTATGGCGTCCAGGGCGGCCATGGTGGAGAGTTTGACATTGGGTATCTCCACTACGTCCTTGGCGATGTTGGTGGGCACCGATACGTCAATCATGAGGAGGGGCTGGTCGGGCCTTTCGGCCATGGCCCTCTCCACGTTCTCCTTGGTCACGACGTCGTGTTTCGCAGAGGTGGCCACGAGGACGAGGTCGCTCCTGGCGATCATTCCGTCCAGACGGTCCAGGGTCACGGCGGTCCCGCCGAGCTCCTTGGCCAGCTCCTGCGCCCTCTCGAACGTCCTGTTGGAGACGAACACCGTCTCCGGACCTTTTCCCACGAGGTTCTTGGCGATGACCCCCGCCATGTCCCCGGCCCCTATGATGGCTATGTTCTTACCGTCGAGGGATCCTATCTCCTTCTCGGCCAGTTCTATGGCGGCGTATCCGACCGATACCGCCCCTTTGTTGAGTTCGGTCTCGGTCCTCACCCTCTTCCCTACGATGATGGCGTTGTTGAACAACGCATAGAGGGATTTGCCCACATGCCCCTCCTTCTGGGCCTTCATGAACGCGTCGCGGGTCTGATGCTGGATCTGGTCCTCTCCGACGATCAGGGAGTCTATGCCGCAGACGACCGTGAAAAGATGCTTTATGCACTCGTTGTCCTGCAGTATGTACCAGAACTCCCTGTCCGAATAAGGTATGGTCTTCTTGACGATCCTCTCCATCATCAGGCGTACGTCGTGGTTGTCGTCGGTGGCCACATAGGCCTCCAGACGGTTGCACGTACGTATTATGACATATTCTTCCACGTCTTTCGATTCAGCAAGCGCCTTTCCTACTGCATCCTCTATTCCAGGTATGATGTCGTTCAGGCATTCCATACCGCCGGCAGAGGAATGGGTTATGTGCAGACTTACCAACATGAGGGGACCCCGCATACCGGAGGACCATCCGGTGTTACGATTATACGTTAACAGTAATATTGCTGGACTATATAGCCTGTTCGTCCGTCTGGATCCTTTCTTCCATACCTCGGACGTCCAGACGGTCATATTCGTATTCGGCCGTCATTCCCGTCGCACACGGGGATGACCGAGACATGTGCCATTCCTTATAACATCACATGTGCCAGATGGTAAACTGTCCGATCCAAGATGCTTATTTATATCATGAAAAACCTCCGATATTCAGAGGTGAAATGGGTAACGGTCCCTTGCGGGACCGGACCCGCATGGGTCAGGGTTTACGTCTCCCTTACGGGAGACGGATCACGATCTTGACTCTGCGAGTCTTGATCGTTATCCGGAAACCATGTTTCCGGCGGTCAATGATGATCGCGAAGATCGTCTCACCTCCTGCCGGGACGGTTCCGGTGCACGTTGAGAGGGTGTGTCTCGGTGCACCGGACTACCCGCCTAACGGCATTCTGCATCCACTAGGCTCATCGGTAATAAAAGGCTGATATTACATGTAGCCAGTAAGTCGTTTTAAGATGTAATCGACCTCTGCGAATGCAGATAGGTATATGTCTTGGCGGACCCATCACCTTTTGATAACGATGCCATCGACAGTCAATGTGAACATGCGTGTTTGTGATAAGACTTGCAGGATAACCGCAACCCATCGCGAAGGAGGGGACGATATCGAGATGATATCCAATTGTAAGCAGCTGCAGGATATGGCGGCGGCCCTCAAGGACGGAGTAACCTCGGACGACATCCTGGACGTCTACAACAGCCGTGTTATGAAACCTGAGGTCCGCGGTACAGTATGCCTCGAATGTCTGGCGGTTCCCGCGCTGTTCAACGTCTGCTGGTTGGAGGAGGGCATGATCTCCAAGTCCCTCGCCAGGAAGAACAAGTTCAATTCCGTCGATTTCGACGAGATCTGAAAAATATCGCCGCCCCCGGCCTGTATCGGAGGCGGCTTCCAGTTTATCTTCCGAACACCCTCTCGGCTTCGGCCGCCATGACGTCCGCCATGTAGGGGTCTTCCCCTACGGCGGAAGCATACCTTATCTCCACCGCCTTCCCGTTCCTGTGGATTACCCCTCCTCTGGAGTTCTTCCTGAGGCCTATCTTCTGCGGGATCTCCTCCTTCAGGTGTAATCCGCAGGCGATGAACATCGGCACGACGATGACCCTGTCCTCGCTGACCTCCAGCGCCTTATGGAAAGATTCCTCTATCGTCGGTCCGCAGAACTCGTTGTATCCTACGAACACCTTGTACCCCTTGGATGCGACGGCCGCCGCCACGGATTCCACCGCCTCGGAGTTGGACCTGTCCTCGGAGCCGTGGCCCACTATCAGGATGCCCGTCTTCTCCGCATCCCCTCCGTTCGCCTCTATCGTCCTCAGGACGACGTCCGCCACCCCCGGATCGGATCCGACCGCCCTGCCTTCGACCTCCGCGACACCGTCCCCGTATCCTTCGAGGCCTATCTCCCTCGGAAGATACTCCTTGGTGATGGTCCCGTCGGCTATGAAGTAGGGGATGACGAGGAGTTCGTCCACCCCGTCCTCCGCCGCCTTCCTCATCGCATCGGCTATGAGGGGCTCGTCGGCACGGTGGAAGGCCGTGTAGACCCTCTCGCCCCTCCTGGCGGCCAACCTCTCC
>OGOB01001050.1_pt1 | contig 10463 bp, 9 predicted proteins | sample 1573611 | NCBI WGS metagenome assembly OGOB01 (sample SAMEA2582016, study PRJEB24529) | metagenome | biome: Human gut stool | place: China | collected 2011 | reverse complement strand
TGGTATAAAGATAATTATTTTACTTCTTTAAAAGGAACATTTACTAAAGATATAACAACAGTAACTTCTCATAATTTAACTAAAGAAGAATTAAATAAACTATGTAATATAGAAATAAAAGATATATACAAAACAAGTATTTATCCAAAATTTTTAGAATATTATAGTGCATATCTAAATACAATTATAATCACAAACGAAAAAACATTTGAATATTACTATAATCTATTAAATAAACCAAATATCATAGCAACAACCTATTTAAATACCAACGACTCTAAAAACATAGATAAAATAAGTGAAAACCTAACTAATTACAGTTATTATGAAAACCTAAAAGAAAGAAAAAAACAAGAAACAAATATTAAAAGAATATGAAAAATCCCTAGACGATTGCTTGATATCGCCTAGGGATTTTTGTTTTGTTCCTAATGGAAATTGTATCTGATGTTTTTAATGATTGTCTTCACTGTTAATGATGATTGTCTTCATCATTAATGGCATTTGTTCTTATCCTTAATGATAATCTATGTTCAATAGTGTTGAACCTATGTTCAGCACTGCTGAACTTAAGTTCAACACTGTTGAACACACATTCAACGTCGCTGAACATAACTTTCTATTCATAGCGGAAGTTTTTCCTCTTAGTATATTACCTTCTTACCCTTATTGGTGATGTAAAGATGTCCCTTGAGAGGGGTGGCAATCTTCCTGCCTTCCAGGTCGAAGTATTCGGTTGGGGTGGAGGTTGCATCCTTGTCAAGAAGGGTGTTCTCGATACCCGTAGCCTTGAAGTCCTTGAGATAGTCGAAGCTGACGATGCCGGTAGCCTCATCCTTTGCGATGTTGTAGAGTGGGCGGGTAGTCATCGTGCTCCAGTTGAACTTCACTTCTGTCAGACTGTTGATGTCGCTTCCGTCCTTTCCGATTCCATAGGCAGGGAATGGGTCGTTTGCGCAGTTCTCCCAGTATTCGTCTATAGTATATTTTTTGTTACCAACATTTGCCTGGTTGATGATCAGACCATCAGCTGGAACGATGGTTACTCTAGGAATACCGATGGTGTTGTTAGGGGTGTCCATGAGGTGTACCTGGTCGATATCGCTGTAATCGATGCGCCATACCAGCAGGCCATAGCCTAGAAGATGCTTGTACCAACCTTCGTTTCTGATGTTCTGGAGGAGAAGGAATTCACCCTTGGCCCTTTCCTTTAATTCCTTCTTTTTCTTATCACTAAGTTCGGTTGAAGAGTAATTCTCGTTGATGCGGAAATTATCTTTGTTCACATCAGCCTCTATCTTGTAAGCTTTTGATGCTAAGTCGTATGGTTCCAGGGTATATTGTCCTGCCTGTGTTCCATCGAGCGTGATAGGGGTAGCCCATCCCATCAGCATCTTTTGCCATGGTGTATAAGGGGTAGGACAGTAACCATCGTATGTATATTCGCCTGCATCCATCAGATCCCAGAACTCAGGAGACTGGTTGTCGGCATCCTTATACTCGGTATCATAATGATCAGGCAAGCCCATGGTATGAGAGAACTCATGACAGAAGAGTCCGATGCCATTGATGGAAGGGGTTTTTGAATCAGGCGAACCGTTCAACTCGTTGTTGAGACCAAAGCGACAGACTCTGCATCCGTTGAAAATCAGGTACTTCAGTGGTGAAATCTCTTTGCCGTTCTCATCATATTTATAGAAATTATCGGTACCCGACTTAGGCCAGAGATAGTCATCGGAATTGCCGCTGATACTCTGCGAATAGCCGGCATAGATGATGTAAACCAAATCTACGAACTTGTCGCCATCGGAATCATATTTAGAGAAATCAATCTTGTCGGCAACCTTGTTGCAGGCCTCACAGATCATCTGCTTGAAATTCTTATCTGTACCATTTTGAACATTTTTATCATCTGCTCCATAGTATGCAGATTTCTGACTGACAGTAACTGGACCTACGATGTCGAACTGTGGGGTGAATTGCCCCATGCTGCATTCCTTGAAATACTCCTTTACCGAACCGTAGTTGACATCTTCCTGGTTGAATACCGAAGCATCCTGGCTAGGTACTGCTGTGCCGAAATCGGCATTGAGGTAATTGTTGAAGGTGGCAACGGGGTCGCTGCTCTTGAATTTTACATCCTGGAACTGTACCAGGATAACCAGCGCCTTGGGCGATCCTGTATGAGGAAAATAGGCTGGGCGTATTGAGCCAATGCCGCTTGCTCTAGTCTTGAGGGTATTGATAACTGTAGCTTTTCGGGCATTGAGCGTCTCGGTAGAGATGATTTCGTATTTTCCGTCATCACACTTCTTCAGCGGAGTGCCGTCGAGAAGCGAGTAATACGAAAAATGCTCATCTCCATGGAGTGTTGCTGATACGATGGTACCATCCACCAGTTGTAATTGGGTGATACCTGGTTTCGCCTTGGCTGCAAACACCGTAGTGGCAGTCATCAAAGCGAGCGTTAGGCATAGGATAATCTTTTTCATCATTATTATGGATTAGTTACTGAATCATTATTATGGATTGGTTCTGGATCCCGCTTCAGAAGGGGCAATTATCTGAAATAGTATTGTCCCTTCTTCTGAGTCTGGTTTCCAAACTCGATGGCGTGATGCGGACAATGGTGATAGCAGGTAAAGCAGGTGAGGCAATCCTTGTGATGCAGCCATTCCGGATATTCTCCATGACCGCCCTTGATATCGCCTACAGGACAGACGTTGGCACAGATGCCACACTTCACGCACTTGTCTTTCTCCACATGAAACCGCTTGTCGGTGATGAGCACCTTCTCAAAGAATCCGCCCACAACCTTGGTGAAGAACCAGGGAATAGGACCTTTTACCAGACGGTTCACGCCCTCTTTCCTGTCGAATATCTCTTCGCAGATAACCGCCAGTTCCTGTGCCGATTTCGATTTCTTACGAACTTCGCGCTCCTTCGGATCAACATCCATGAAAGGAAGTCCTACATAAGATTCCGGCATGATGAGCGAGTAGGAAGCAGAAACCTCCGTGATGCCCAATGCCTGAAGCGATGCATTCAGCGCAATCGTATCGTTGAGGTTTTCGATTGTGAGTCCGATGCTGTCGCCTGCAGTACAGACGCAATAGGCGAAAGGATGCTTCCTGAACGTCTCCTTGTCTTCAGCTGTCGCATCAGGAGTTTCTCTCCGTATCTTCATCTTCCTGATAAACTCCCTTACAAGGCGTGGAACTCTCCAGCCATGTACGGGGAAAACGAATCCGAGCCGTTCATTCTCTTTCAGAATAAACGGCTCGGCTATATTGTGGCTTGAATCATCCGCCCGCATATAAGGGGCGATAGGAATCAAGTCTTCGTGTGTAGCCGCTGCCAGTCTGGCTGCTGCCCACTTGGTATTTCCAGTTCCTGAGAAATAGAAAATCATGCTTACTTTTAAATATGTATTGAGCTAGATTATTTCTTTTCTGTCATAACACCTTCTATATAGAGACGTGACATTTCTACATTGCCGTTAGAACGGATGGTGATGCTCTTCTTGAAATGACCAGGGAACATGCCCTTGCCGTTATAGGTAACACTAATCTGTCCCTTCTCGCCTGGAGCGATAGGCTTCTTGGTATAAGAAGGTACGGTACAGCCGCAGCTGGCAATAGCCTGGTTGATAATCAAAGGCTTGTTGCCTACATTGGTGAAGGTAAAGGTAGCCTTCTGTACCGGATTTGACTCTTCGAACGAACCGAAGTTGTGTATCAGTTTGTCGAACTTAATCTCTGCCTGAGCAGATGCAGTAGCTACAAGAGCCACCAGCATAGTGAGTGTCAATATGATTCTTTTCATCTTCATATCCTTTCTTCTTTTTTATATTTTCTCTTTAATTTGTTTCTTATTTTTATATAATTCGATGCAAAAGTACATATAAAGTTTAGTATTACGTTACTTTTTTACATTATTTAAAACAATTATGCCTTATATTTCATGTTACAGCCTTCTTTTCAGTGGAAAAGTGGGGGCGCAATACTCCTCATTATGAAGAAGTTTGCAGATTCCTGAACAAAAAATCCCCCAACCTTAATCACTTAAGATTGGGGGAGAGCGTAGAAAAAATAATAAAGTATGAACAATATCAACTGAATAGGGGGCTAAATGTGGAAATTGATTTCATTCAGCCAAGCCTGAACGCTGAAGCAGGGACAGGATTTGTGGACGTTCGGGAGATCACGATGACCTAGGATCTCGGCTTCGGGATAGTCTACGCACAGACTCGTCAGGAGATTCTGGAGCGACTGCTTCTGAGCCTTCGTACGGGTATCTGCCGGATTGCCGTCGGCGTCGAGACCGCCTTCGTAACAGATGCCGATACTGTGTGCATTGAAATGGCGGGCGTGGGCGCCGATTTCTGACTCGGGACGTCCGGGGTAGATGACGCCGTCTTTCGTGATGTAATAGTGATAACCGATGCTGCGGAAACCACGGGCTAAATGACAGGCTTCGAGCTTTTCGAAGGTGAAGTCCTGGGTGACGCGGGTGGCAGAACAGTGGATGACAATAAGTGATATTTTTCTTGTGTTTTTCATAGTACTGAATCTTTAAAGGGTTGATACTACTGGCAGCTCTGCACACAAAAGGCAGAGGCTACGGCGGTGAGAACGGTAATGACGAAATTCAGAATTTTCTTGAGTGTTTCTCTTTTCATTTTCATTTGATTTAAGGTTAATAAATGGATTGGGGGCTCGGATTTCCTATATCCGGGCGATACTGGAGAAGAAAGGCTGACAGGATGAGCAGATGGGCTTGATAGCGCGTGTTTCAATGATGCTTGCTATATTGATGAATAGCCGGGGGTGCTATAGCCGAATCCCGGACTGCATCCTGTCTAAAACCTTCTTTCTTCATCTACTGGCGAGGGGGTTACTCCAGGCCGTCGCTACCATCGGAGCCGCTGCTCTCGGTGTTGCCTGATCCGCCAGTCTGGGTTGAGTCGCCGCCCTGGTTTGTGCCGCCACCCTGGGTGGTATCGCCTGTGTTATCCTTACCGCCGTCTGGTGGAGTAACATCTCCTGTTACGGCTGTGGCCTTCTTCAGGGATACATCGAGGTTCAGACTGTTTGCCTTGAACTCACCGGTGCCACGGGCACGGAGCTTCAGTCCGGCAATGTTCTTGGTGATGCTGAACTCCTTCTCGGAGGCAGCACCTTCCTTGTTCTTGATGCCGATGCTGAAGATGGCGAGGTCGGGAATCTTCACGGCGATACCCTGCAGAACCAGTTCTCTTACGCAGCTCACCATGTCGGTGAGCATACCCTTGATGGCTCCCTTTGAGAACGGGGTGTTGTGACTTTCCATGTGCTCTGCGAGTTCATCAAGACCATAGGTCTGGGTGATTACAGGGTAGGCGAAAAACTTGCCGTTAGCGGCGCTCAACTTCTCGTTGACATACTTCTTCAATGTGTACAGAATCATAGTGTCTTCATTTTTAAGGTTAATAAATTGTGTTTGTGTAGTAGGGGGCGCTGCGCATTGCCTCTTGGTGGTATGAGATGTTATCTCTGAACCACAATGCAAAGATACGAAATCGGTGAGGGGTCAACTCACAGTTGCTCATATTTGCTCATGTTTTATCATACTTTTTCATAGATTCTTTTAGAATTGTTGCGATTTTCTTGTTTATCTCAGAAAAAATGATTAGCTTTGCAAAATATATTATTGAGTTTAAATAAACATGGGCAATGATTACAAAGATTAGGTTACAAAATTGGAAGAGCTTTAAGGACTCTACTATATATATCGATTCTTTGGGTATCCTTATCGGAACCAATGCTAGTGGTAAGTCAAATGTGTTAGATGCGTTTGCCTTCCTCCGTGCCGTGGGGGAAGGTAAGAGCCTTCTTGATGCCATCCAGACTGTTAGAGGTGGGGAAGACTGGATTATCCGTAGAGGTGAGGATTTCTTCTGTATCGAGATAGAAATAGAAATTGAAGGAAGTTATTATCTTCTTGATTTGAGAGTGATTAAACGGAATTCAGTTTTCAGTTTTGGTTCTTGTGAAATTCATCGTTTAGGTATAGAAGGCGATAATGTCGTTCCTGGCAAGTTTATTGATTCTGCTCGCAACATGACATGGAAAACGTATGATGTTCCAATACTTCTGGATTTTTGGGCAAAGATATATGCTACTTTTAGAAATATCATCATTCTTGATCCTGTTCCTGCTAAGATGCGTGATTACTGCAAGATTTCCAAAGAACTGAAGTCTGATGGTAGTAATGTAGCAGGTGTTTTATGTGCGTTGTCTCCAGAGGAAAAGAAGAAGGTGGAAGCACTGGTGTCCAGCTATGTTCGGCCACTTCCTGAACGTGATATAAACAAGGTTATATCTGAGCCTGTTGGTCTGATTAAGTCAGATGCCATGCTTTATTGTTATGAGGATTGGAATCCTGAACAGCCTGTTGATGCAAGAGGTATGAGTGATGGAACGCTTCGTTTTATTGCGATTGTCGTAGCTCTTTTGACGGTTGCACCTCATAGCTTACTGCTTATCGAAGAGGTGGATAATGGCCTGCATCCTTCTCGTGCCAAGGAGTTGGTTGATATGTTGAAGGATTTGTCACGACAGCGCCAGGTTGATGTGCTCTGTACGACGCATAATCCTGTTTTGTTGGATGAGTTGGGAAATAAGATGATTCCGTTTATCAGCTATGTTACCCGTGATGAGCATGGCGATAGCCATGTCAATCTCTTGGAAGAAAAAGAGAATCTTGCCAAATTGATGGCTTCTGGAACAATAGGTAGAATGATGGTTAATGATAAGATATAGAAGTGGAAGGCTACCGTTATAGGAGGGCAAGCTTTAGGCGATGCTTCTATCGTTGAAGTCGTAAAATATTATACTGATTTAGGATATCAGGTTGAAATCTTTACAGGTGATGAAGGATTGAAAGCTTATGAGCCTACGGTTGAAATCCCTAGGAGAAGAAGAAAATGACTCAAGCTTTGCAAGTCCGCTAGGCGTTAGGGAGATACGCAAATCCGCAGGAACGCCTAACGGACCCTAACGCCATGCAGGGCATACTGAGAAAGTGCTACGGAGCGTAGCACTTTTGCCGTGGTCGCACAATCTGCTACTGCTGAGCAAGGGATTTAATGATGAAGCCACGCTATATTATGCTCAGGAAACTATAACCAAAGGTTGGAATCGTGACTTGTTGCTCAATGCCATCAAACTTAATATGTATGAGACACAGGCATTGGCTGGACTATAAAGTACAGAAAGATTCACAGAACAATGATATCTCCTTTTCCCTGACATACAGATTGTGAACACATGTGTTCACAATCCTTTACGACAACAATCAGTTGTTCGCAGCTAAGTATATGACTTACTGGAACGCCTTGGTTTATCCAATCAAACCAAGAATCGTGAACGTTATATTCTTGAAACCTTACTGATTGTTCATAACGTACTGATAATCAATGCTAATTGGAATGGCAAAATAACGAAAGAAACAAAAAGCTCCAAAACAACCTTTTTCGCTCGTATTTTATGATTATCAATGAAAGGAATAATATTGCGAAATACTCAATTATTTGCATGTTTTCGTAAATGTTTTGAGAATATTTTACCTTTTTCTGAAATTATTTTCGTACTTTTGCAAGCGGATTTCTGATTTGCTGAAAGTGGATGTGAACGATTTGTTGAACAAAGAATGTATCAAAGAATGATGAACGATATATTGAAAAAGATAAAGGCTGGCGAGGTGTCGGGGGTGCAGTTCAAGGAACGCATTCTCGACAAATATGATATTGCCTGTGAGTTAGTGGCGTTCAGTAATTCACATGGTGGCAAGTTGGTAGTTGGTATAAAGGATAAGACCGGAGAACCCAATGCCTTGTCGTATTCTGAAGTACAAGAAACAACTAACCTGTTGAGTGACATTGCTTCAGAAAACGTAGTGCCATCCATTCTGATAAAGATAGATTCTGTTGAGGTCGAGGATGGCAACTTGGTTATTGCTACTGTGAAGGAAGGACTCAACAAGCCTTATCATGACAACAAGGGAATCGTATGGGTGAAGAATGGTGCCGACAAGCGTAAAGTGTTCGATAATGCTGAACTTGCAGAAATGATGACCGACTGCGGTAGTTTTGCTCCAGACGAGGCTGGTGTTAGGGATGCAACTGTCAACGACCTTGATGCAACGACTATCAAGCAGTTTCTTGGCAACCGTTTTGAGAGAGTTTTGGAAAAGAAAGGCTTGACAGGTGACGCTTTTAATGAAGCATCACTTGATATGATATGCTCTGCCATAGCTAAGGGGCATGACTGTGAGAAGATACTTCGCAATCTGCGATTTATCCGTCCTGATGGTTCACTGACCGTTGCTGCCATGCTTCTGTTTGGCAAATACACCCAACGCTGGATGCCAATGATGACAGCCAAGTGTATCTGTTTTGCAGGCAACAGTGTCGGCAGCAAGGTTTTTCGTGACAAGGTGAATGATGCAGATATGGAGGGAAATCTGCTTCATCAGTATGACACGATCATGGATTTCTTCACTCGTAATCTGCATAATGTGCAGGTGGGAGAAGAATTCAACAGCATGGGAAAGTTGGAAATACCTTACACAAGCTTGGTTGAGTTCACGGTAAACAGTCTTGTACATCGCTCGTTGAACATGAAAGCCCCTGTTCGCATTTTCATTTTCGACAATCGTGTTGAGATTCACAGTCCGGGTGCATTGCCTAACGGACTCACTATTGATGACATAAAGGCAGGAACTTCCATGCCTCGCAATATGTTCCTTTTTAACAATGCTATATACTTGCTGCCATACACTGGTGTTGGTAGCGGCATCACTCGTGCACTGGACGAAGATATCAATGTCACGTTTATGAATAATGACAAGGCGCAGGAATTTGTCATCACGGTTTGGAGAGAAAAAAGTAACCAAGTCGAAGACCATAACACTGGACTTAGACACTCTAACACCGACTTAGACACCGACCATGACACTTTTAACGAAGACCATGACACTCAACTTAGACACTCTGACACCGACTTAGACACCGACCATGACACTTTTGCCGAAGACCATGACACTATACATAGTTACCATGACACTAAAAGAGTGCCATTGACGAATAAACAGAAGGATATAGTAAACTTCTGTAGCGTGCCAAGAACAAGTAGGGAAATTTTGGAAAGAGCCGGTGTTGTCTATCATACAAAAAATATAGCTAAATACATCACCTCCCTTGTTGCAGCAGGATATTTGCAGATGACCAATCCGGATAATCCTACGGCAAGCAATCAAAAATACAAGAAAGTAACAATAAAATAGTAAGAATGATAGACTCTTTATATTTCCTTCAGTTCGCATGTTTCATCTTCATGCTCATCAATGCCCTTATCCTCGGCATCACCCACCTGCACATGAAGTGGACCAACCGACGCTATGAGTGGTCACGCTGGCTGATACTTGCAGGTATGATGGGACTTGCCATACAATATCTCTTGCAGATGCTCTTGGGTTTTCGTGCAAAAAGCGATGACTTGGGAGCTATTTTCAACATTCTTGTCTATACCCCATGCATCACCGCTATCGCCATGGGCATATACAACATTGAGGCGACCCATGCCAACCGCCGAAAGATGAACATCGTCTGCGCTTGCATTTATGCCGCTATCATAGCAGTTTTCTGCATAGGCTACAGCAATAGCGGAAGTCTTAACATTGGCAACTGGCTCTATGCGATGCTCGTATTGTTCGGCGCAAACGTAGCGTATTGCATCTATATGATTATGATTGAGATGCGGAAACGCAAGAAAATGTTAGAGCTGATGACTGGTGGCGACATGCTGCCCTACGTGCGATATGCCCGAGCCAGTGTCTTCGCCCTGTTCTTCTCTACCCTTACCATGCCTTTCGTCATCCTCTCTACTACCTTATTATATATAATAGGACCGTTGGCTTTGCTCTCAATTCTTTTCTTCAACCTGAGTTTCGTGGCATTGGGCTACAATTACGTTCCTACCGAGGAACTCTTGGATAAGGAGGAAGAAGAAAGCGCAGCCATAGCAGATGAAGAAACAGAAAATGGAGGAGCATCTTTGGAAAGCTCCGATGGGCAGTATGCAGAACCTATAGACGATAAAGAAAATTTACAGTCAATTTCTCAGGAGCGTCAGATGTTCATCAAGGAGAAGCTCGACAAGTGGTGTGCTGATTTGGGCTACAAAGACACTTCAGTAAACATGTTCACCCTGTCACGCTCGCTGAACATTTCCAAGAACGAGCTGTCACGCTACTTCACTTCATGCCTTAACTCCACCTTCCGCATCTGGCTTGCCGAGGTACGTTTCGAGGCAGCAAAGAAGATGATGCTCGACTATCCCAACTACAACAACGACATCATTTCTGCCGAGTGTGGCTTCTCTTCACGCTCCTATCTCTATCGCATATTCAAAGAGAAAGAA
>OGOB01001039.1_pt1 | contig 10583 bp, 6 predicted proteins | sample 1573611 | NCBI WGS metagenome assembly OGOB01 (sample SAMEA2582016, study PRJEB24529) | metagenome | biome: Human gut stool | place: China | collected 2011 | reverse complement strand
TGAATGTCTTCACCCGTCCTGATGAGAAAGTCATCATCCAGCCACCCGTTTATCATCCATTCCGCCTCACTCCAGAGGGCAACGGAAGAGAGGTGGTCTTCAATCCGCTGAAAATGAAGGAGGATGGATATTACGAGATGGACTTCGAAAACCTGGAGAAAGTTTGCGATGAAAAGTGCAAGATACTCATTCTTTGCAACCCTCATAATCCGGGCGGAATCACCTGGAGCAAGGAGACTCTTCTGCAACTCGCCGACTTCTGCTACGAGCACCATCTGCTCGTTATCAGCGATGAGATTCATGCCGACATGGCTCTCTTCGGGCACAAGCACATCCCATTCGCTTCGGTTTCTGACAAGGCTAGAGACATCAGCATCACCTTCCAGGCACCATCCAAAACCTTCAACATCGCAGGTATCGTGAGCAGTTACGCCATTGTTCCCAACGAACAGATTCGCAGGAAGTTCTATACATGGTTGTCTGCCAACGAATTAGACGAACCTACCCTGTTTGCTCCCATCGCCACCATTGCCGCCTTCCGCAAGGGAGAAGAATGGCGAAAGGCAATGCTTGCCTACATAGAGGACAACATCCGATTCGTAGAGGATTACTGCCGAGAGCATATCCCTGGCATCCGTCCGCTGCGCCCACAGGCTTCCTTCCTCATATGGCTCAACTGCCGTGACCTGAAGCTTTCACACGATGCCCTCCTCGACCTCTTCATCGACAAGGCACACCTGGCACTGAACGATGGCGAAATGTTTGGTCCTGGCGGCGAAGGCTCCATGCGACTGAATGTGGCAACACCAAGAAGCATCCTCCAGCAAGCCCTGAAGCAATTGGAAGATGCAGTTAAGAAACTATAGAAAGTTGATATGAAAATCTTACATACCAGCGACTGGCATCTGGGACATACGCTCTACAACTTCGACCGTACCGAAGAACAGACTGCCATGCTCGCCCAAATCATAGACATCGTAAGAGAGGAGAAGCCAGATGCTTTTCTCCTCTCGGGCGATGTATATCATACCTCTCAGCCCTCAGCTGCCGTACAAACGATGTTCACCAATGCCATCGTGCAGATTCACGAGGCAAATCCCGACATGACCATCGTCATCACCGCAGGCAATCATGACAGCGGAACCAAGCACGAGATATTCAAGACTCCCTGGCAAGCATTAAAGGTGTTTTCTGTTGGAAACATAGACAAGGAGCATCCCGAAAATCACATCATCGAAGTGAAAGAGAAGAAGAAAACGCAAGACGAAATCAAGGGTTACATCATAGCCGTTCCCTACTGCTATGAGCGAAGCATTCCTGCAGGATTCTTCCAGGAAATTCTGGATAAAGTGAAAGAAAGGAACCAGGAACTTCCTGTTATCATGATGGCGCATACCACCGTAAAGGGTTGCGATTTCAAGGGACACGACAATGCTACAGAATATACTGTAGGAGGAATAGATTCTTTGGAAATCAGCGACTTGGGAGAAGGATATGATTATCTTGCCTTAGGTCATATCCACCATGAACAGTGGATTCGTGGCAGCCACCATCGTATCCGCTATGCAGGAAGTCCGATGGCTGTAAGTTTTGATGAGAACTATGAGCATAGTGTGAGCCTCATCACCATCGGCAAGCATGGGGATGAAGTAGAACTCAAGAAGATTGCGTTAGAAAACCCTAAGCCGCTGGTCACCCTGCCCGCTTCTGAAAACCTGCAAGGAAACTTCACTTCCTGGGATGAAGCAAAGAAGCTTTTGGAAGATTTCCCTTCTGATATCCCTGCCTATATCCGCCTGAATGTGGAAGTAGAAGATTTTCTTCCCGTGGCAGCCAACCAGGAGGCATCACAACTTGTAAAGGATAAGCAATGCCGCTTCTGCCTCATCAACACCCGAAGAAAACTACATTCCGAAGCATCCCAACCTCGAACAATGACCGTACGGGAATTCCAGTCGGAAGATCCTATCGACATCGCCCGACGATACGCCGAAGATTGCGGCATTACCTTCGATGATGAACTCAAGGAAATGTTTAAAGAAATAACCGAACAGTTATAAGTGCCGGGATTCTGATTCCTCACACTTAGTTCTTTACTCTTCACTGTAACAATATGATTCTACAACAACTCCAAATACATAACATCGCTTCTATCGAGGATGCAACCATCGACTTCGAGGCTCAGCCCCTAGCCGATAGCGAGGTGTTCCTCATCACCGGAAAGACGGGTGCAGGCAAATCAACCCTCCTCGATGCCATCTGTCTGGCGCTCTATGCCAGCACTCCCCGTCTCGAAAACACGAGCATGCAGGGAGAAATGCGTGACAACGAAAAAGATATCAAGATTAAAGACCCAGTGCAACTGATGCGCCGCAATACCGGTGAAGCTTTCGTGCGCCTTACCTTTATAGGCAGCAACGATGTGCATTACGAGGCTCAATGGTCGGTGGCAAGAGCCCGCAACAAGGTGACGGGAAAGATACAGAACAAGAAATGGGCGCTCCGCAATCTGGATACCGATTTTACCTATGCCAAAGATAAGGAGATTCGTGAGGAGATAGCCCTCGCCATCGGTTTGGATTTCAAGCAATTCTGCCGTACCACCCTCCTGGCACAAGGCGAGTTCACCCGATTTCTTAACAGCAAGGACGATGAGAAAGCCGAAATTCTGGAGAAAATCACAGGTGTGGATGCCTACTCTAGAATTGGAGCCAAAATCTTTGAGCAAACTGTAGAGAAAAAGAAGATTTGGGAGGATTCCCAACAAAAGATTGAAGGCATTCAGATTCTGAACGATGAAGAAATCGCCCAGAAGAACAACCAGTTGCAACAGCTGGATGAGCAAAGCCAGCAAATCAAAACTACCTTGGAAAAGGAACAGAAAAAGCTTCGCTGGCTTCAACAGGAACAGGATTTCCGTCAGCGGAAAGAGCAGGCAAAAGAAGATCTGGCACATGTGAAAGCCATCGCCGAAAGCGACGAAACCCAACAGCAAGAGCAAACCATTGCCCTTTGGAACCATACCATCGAGGCTCGCGCCAAGATGAACGAAGCTGCATCATGCGCTAAGACCATCCTGCAACAAGAAGCCCAACTGCAATCTTTAGAGCAAACATTCCGACAGATTCAGGGAGCACAAAGCTATGAACTTCAGCAGGAGCAGACCATCGCTTTGTCTATCAGGAATATTGACGACAATTTGGCTCAAGAAGCACCCAAAGTGAATCTCTACGAAAATGCACAAACCCTGAATACGCTCATCAATTCCTATCTGAAGAACAAGAAGGATGCAGAGAACAACCTGCAGTATGCCAATCAGATTAAGAAGGAACTGAGCACCCAGTATCAGCCAAAGCTTGAGAATGCCAAGACGATGCTCGAAGAATGCCAGAAAACATATAACCAACAGGTTATCAAGGCACAGGAGGCAGAAACTGAGCTGGAACACCTTCATTTGCCTCAGCTTCGCCAGCAACAAGAAGCACACAAAACGCTTCTTAACGACATTCAAGCAGCCAAGAATCTCCTCGAACTCCTACACGAGGAGCAGAATCGTCATGTCCTTTCGAAGGAGAATCTGGTTCAACTTCAAAACTCTATCCAGGAAAAAGAAAAGCAGTTACAGGTGTTAACGCAGGAATCTCATGATGCAGAAATCCGAAAGAATGCCCTCCAGCTTGCGTATGAGAAGCAGCGGGAAAGTATCAACAAATGGGCGAAAAGCATCAGAATGAAGTTGCAAATAGGCGACACCTGCCCCGTTTGCCAACAGCGAATAGAAAGCACCCTGCCCCACGAAGATAATATCGATGCCCTGGTTGTAGAAGCAGAAAAACTTTATAAGGATGCCGAGAACGAATACAACAAGATATTAACAAGCCAAAATGCCCTGGATGCAGACATCAAGGCTTTAAAGAACAGTCTTGCCAACGAACAGAAGGTCTTTGCCAAATGCTGTGAATCGCTAGCCAAGGCTACCCAAAAAGCCCAGGAAGCTGCCAAAAAGATTCCGGAAGGAGAAAACGGCGAAGCACAGACTCGGGCAAACCTTGAAAAGGTATCTGCTCAAATTGCAGAAGCCGAAGCCAAGGAAAAAGAGGCTAAAAAGCTTAGAACGCTCAGAGACCAGAAACTTCAGGAATACGAAGTGCAAAGAAATGGGATGTTAGCCGCACAGCAGAAAGTGGATGATACCCAGCATCGTATTGAAGTTATCGAAGCTCAGATTTCCTTACAGAACAAAACTAGCGAGAAGGCACTGCAAGATATCCATTTACTGATTGGCGAAGCCGGAAACCTTTCATGGCAGAATGATTGGCATACAATGCTCACCGAGTTTGGAAAAGAGGTTGAAGATGGTGCCATCACCTACAAGATGAACACTGAGAAACAGCAGAAACTTGTTGCAGAACTTAAGCAATTTGAAGAGGGTAACAAGAATCTTGCCGCTGCTCTGGATGCCATCATCAAGCTCATACCAACCTGGGGTACACCTTCAAAAGAGCCACTGATGCTGAAACGTATTCCAAAAGTACTTACCAGAGCTTCTGAATTGCAAAGCCAGATAACGGCTGCCCTGCAACAAATGAATGCGGCAAAAGAGCAGGAAGAAGACACCAAGAAATGGCTGAAGGAATTCATGGAGAAAAAACAGGAGATGTTGAAAGATTTCTCTGACAAAGAACAGGAGATATTGCTGGATGAGAACCTCTTACTGCAACTCGACACACTCCAACAGAGTGATATTGCAGAAAAGACGGAAGCTATCAATCGTATAAAACAGCAGTTGGTCAGCAAACAAACGGTTTGGGATGAACTGGAAAAAGCTTATCAACTCCATACAGGAGAATATGATGCTTTGTTTGATGAAGATGAGAAGATTTCTGAAGAAGAATCCTTAGACACAAGAATTTCTACCAGCATCGCATCGCTCGAAGCCCAGCTTTCTGAACTGGGCAACCAGCGTGGAGGAATCATCAGAGACCTGGAAATCGACCGCTCCAACAAAGCGAAAGTCGGCTCACTTCTGCAGGAATCAGCGCAGAAGAAAGCCGACTTTGAAAAGTGGAGCCGTTTGAACCAGCTTCTTGGCGACGCCACTGGCAACAAGTTCCGTCGCATCGCCCAAAGTTATGTACTCGCCAGCCTCATCCACTCAGCCAACGGATATATGCGAACGCTCAGCGACCGCTATATATTAAAGGTGGTACCTGGCACCTTCGTCATATCTCTTGAAGATGCCTATCAGGGCTATGTGAGCCGAGCCGCCAGCACTCTTTCGGGTGGTGAAAGCTTCCTCGTCTCGCTCTCCCTGGCACTTGCACTCAGCGACATCGGCACCCAGCTCTCTGTGGATACCCTCTTTATCGACGAGGGTTTCGGAACCCTGAGCGGCGAACCGCTGCAACATGCCGTCAACACCCTGCGCAGCCTCCACTCCAAGTCGGGACGCCATGTGGGTATCATCAGTCATGTGGAAGAACTCAAAGAACGTATCCCCGTACAGATTCGGGTGAACCAGGAAGGCAATAATTCGAACAGTACCATCGAAATCGTGGGCTAAGCATCTGCACGCATTATCCCTCGTCTTCCATCAATTCACAAATCAGCTTGATCTCGGAGTAGTCGATGCCATCCCCCATCGCCTCCTTGATCTCGCTGAAGTGCTCTATATCAGGATGAGCCTTCATAAAATCTCGAATCTTCTTCTCATGGGCACTTGATATCAGTGCACGCAAGCCAACCTTTCCTTCCTTCACGTATGGAATGAGATGACCGATGATAGTACTCCTGACAAAACCACGTTCCTCTGCAATCTGATCCACGGTCATACCTTGTTTATAAAGATTGTAACTGATTTCCTTTGTAGGGGTTTTCGGCTCCTTTGGACCATTCGAATTCTTTGGTTTTCTCGCTTTCTTACTAGAGCCAGAGACATTCTTCCCTGAGCCTTCCACTGAAGATGCAGTCTCATCCATCAAGAGGAACTGTGCCTTCTTCTTCAGATAATCAGTCACGCTGAACTCGGCGCTCTGCTCATATCGCAGAAGTCTCTCCTTCAATCTTACATCTTCTGAAAAAACAGAAAAGCGGTCTTCAAACTGCTTTTTGCCCACCTTGTTGTCTGTATCAAGGTTCGACTTTCTGATTAAATCGCTCAGAATACTTATCTTATCCAAGAAATACTGGGCACCCTTGTGGATGCGGTCTTGCAGTTCGGCTTGACCCACATCAGGATTCTGCCCCAGCATACGAGTGTATTGCACACGGAATTTATCCGATACACTAATCAGATTCTTCAGCACCACCTGCAGTTTCTGATACTCGCCCACCACACGAGGATATTTGCCCGTAAAGAACTCCACCAGGCAACGCATCAAGTGCTCATAGCTGCTACTGATAGCATAGAAATCGAAGAGCTCACGAATGCAGTGCAACACATATTGCTGTTCCAGATAGCTGATTTGTTCCTTACTAGGCGAAGCAAGTTGGCTATTGAAGGCATCCACCGTCTGGTCGCTGATGATGGCGCCACGAGACAACGGCTGGCTGAGCACCATACCTTCCAAAGTCTTGCAGCGGCTCAACGCCACATAGGTCTGGCCATGGGTAAAGCTATGGGAAGCATCAATGATGGCATGCTCAAAGGTAAGACCCTGACTCTTATGAATGGTTATCGCCCACGCCAGTCGGAGCGGATACTGGCGGAAGCGTCCTTCCACGCTCTCCTCAATTTCCTTGGTTTCCTCATTCAGAGTATATTTCGAATTGGTCCACTCCATCTGTTCCAGTTCAAAATCCTGGTAGGTATCCTTGCTGCGCACGGTAATCTTGTCGCCGATGATGGTGCGCACCTCGCCAATCATACCATTATAGAAACGGTGCTGGGGATCGTTCTTGATAAACATCACCTGCGCTCCCGGTTTCAAGATAAGCTTGAAATCAGCAGGATAAGATGATTCCGGGAAATTGCCTTCCACCTCGGCAGTAAAGGAATACGCCTGCGACGGAAGAGCTGCAAGCTGCTGCTCGTTGATATACTGCGCAGGAGCATTATGGGTGGTCAGACGGATATAGTTGCCCTCCTTAGGCGGTTCGAAATTTGGGATATATCGCTGGTTCAGAGCCTGCAACGTGGCTTCGGAAGCCTTGTTCTCCCTAATCTGATTAAGAAGAGAAATAAACTGCTGGTCTTGCTGACGATACACCTTTTTGAGTTCGATGGTAAGATAGCCCGCCTGCTTCAAGGCATTGCTGCTGAAGAAGAAAGGGGTATCATAATACTGCCCTATCATCTGCTCTTCCTGCGGAGTAACCACAGGAGCAAGCTGATGCAAATCGCCTATCATGAGAAGCTGAACGCCTCCGAAAGGCAAGTCGTGGCGCTTGCGATATTGACGCAATACGGAATCGATGGCATCAAGCAGATCGCTGCGTACCATACTGATTTCGTCGATGACAAGCAGGTCGATGCTTCGGATGATGTTACGTTTCAGATTACTGAATTTATAGCGTTTCTGTTCGCCACTACCGAAGGTCGTACCTGGCACGTATGGCGAAAACGGAAGTTGGAAGAACGAATGAATGGTCATTCCTCCAGCGTTGATGGCAGCGATGCCCGTAGGAGCCAGCACCACCATGCGTTTAGGCGACAGTTCTTTCAATCGCTTGAGGAAGGTCGTCTTACCTGTGCCCGCCTTTCCCGTAAGGAAAAGGTTGGCACTTGTCTTTTCTATAATGTTCCATGCCAGGATGGATTCTTCGTTCATTTCCATGACCACTTCTTTTAAAATGCTAGATTTCCTCTACTATCTCGCTCATCTCCTTGCGCTTCTTCTCGGCACGAGGACAATCATCGGCAATATGCCCGATAGGAATGATGACCACAGCCTCATATCCCTCACGTGGGAATAGCAGCTGCATCTTCTCAGTATCATAATTGCATACCCAGCAGGTTCCCAAACCTCTTTCAGTAGCAGCCAGACAGAGGTGCTCGGTAGCTATTGCCACATCAATATCTCCATGAGGCTTCTCATCGTATCTGCGAACCCAATTCTCGTCCACATTTCTCATGCCCACGATATACATCGGAGCCGTCTTGAACCACTCGCGGTCGTAGCACTGCTGCAACTTCTGCTTAGCCTCATCCGAACGGACGATGAGCCAAAGCCAAGGCTGCCTGTTCACTGCCGATGGTGCCAAACGCACACATTCCATGATGTAATCCAAATCCTCCTGACTTACCGCCTCAGAGGTAAACTTGCGAGCCGAGAATCGTTCCTGGCTCAATGCCAACATATTTTTCATACCGTTTCGTTTTAAACTTTTTAATCCTTTTAATCCTTCTATAAACACATTCAATTTTTCAGAAATCGAAAGCATTTACCTTTTTAAAAGGCAAAATTACAAAAAATCCACGAAAAGCCCAAGCCTTTCGGAGATTTTCTTTCTAATCATCCTATGATTTTCCTGAATTTATTTACCCTTAAGGGAAAATATATTTAGCCTTAAGGGAAAATATTTTTTGCCTTAAGGGAAATTATCCTAGATAAAGACTAGCGTTTCGAATATTTTTTGTAATTTTGCAACACGAAAGGATTTGTAAGATAAAAAAATGATAGGATTGGCTGATTGCAATAACTTCTATTGTTCGTGCGAACGAGTGTTTCGCCCCGACCTGATAGGAAAGCCCGTAGTTGTTTTGAGCAACAACGACGGGTGCGTCATTGCACGCTCAGAAGAAGCCAAGGCTTTGGGATATAAGATGGGCGACCCCTTCTATCAGGTAAAGGAAAAACTGGAGGCAGAAGGCGTAGCCATTTTCTCCAGCAACTATACACTCTATGGCTCACTCTCCAATAGGGTAATGTCGATGTTGTCGCACTACTCGCCCCACATCGACCAATACTCCATCGATGAAAGTTTCTTCGAAGTGGATAGTTCCATGGCAAAGAGCTTTTTCGAAACGGATCATCCCATGACAGAGCACTTCTTCCAGGAAAGTCTGAAAGGAAACGGAACTTTCTTGAATGGTGACTCCCTGCTGCATCAATATGGCGCCAGGATTTCTGCCGATGTGCTCCGAGCCGTGGGAATCCCTATCTCCATCGGCATCGCAGAAACCAAAACCCTGGCAAAAATCGGATCCAAATTCGCCAAGAAATACAAGGGTTACCAGGGCTGCTGCCTCATTGATACCGATGAACGGAGACACAAGGCCTTGTCGCTGTTCCCTATAGAAGATGTATGGGGAATCGGACGACAGATTGCCAGAAAGCTTGATTATATGGGCATTCGCACAGCTGCCCAGTTTGCTGACAAGAAAGAAAGTTGGGTGCGCAGCCATTTCAACATCACCACCGTGAGAACGTGGAAGGAACTGAATGGCGAAAGCTGCATCAGCATCGAGGAACTGCCACAGAAGAAGAGCATCTGCACCAGCCAGGGCTTTGCCGGTGAAGGCATCAGCGATAAGGATGTGGTGGAAGAAGCCGTGGCAAATTTCGCCGTGCGCTGCGCTGAAAAGCTGCGACGTCAGGGCAGCGTGTGCCAGGGAATCACTGTGTTTGCCTGGACATCCAGGTTCAATGAGAACGTGCCGGAATACACCATCCACGATTCTCTTACCCTGCCCATTGCTACCAATGCGCAGGAAGAAATAGTAGGTGCTGCCCTCAGCATTCTACGGGCCAAATACCCGAAACCGATGGCAGACAGCAGGCCCGATCGCCCCGGCATGTCGTTTCACTTCAAGAAAGCTGGCGTTATCCTGTGGCAAATCTCACCCGACCATCCTCGCCAGCAAGACCTCTTCGACCCTATCGACCGAAGCAAGCAAAAAAAGCTGATGGAGGCTATCGACGCCATCAACCGGAAGAATGGTTATGGCACCATACGCCAGGCCATACAAGGCACAGACTGCCGATTCGACCTGAAACGCGAGTACATGTCGAAGCAGTTTACCACGAACATCCATGATATTCTGAAAGTAAAAACTCAATGAGAGACAGAATAAGCCCATTCTAAAAATGAGCTCCATAAATAAGAAAAACAAGATGAATAAGAATAACGACAACAAGATAAAACTGACATTTCACCCTGCGGAATTCGGAGCCAAGATGCCGATTCCGCTGGCAGAGCAAAGCGTAAAGGCAGGCTTCCCTTCGCCAGCCCAAGACTATATGGAGGGAGAGATAGACCTCAACGATATTCTGGTTCGCCATCGTGAGGCCACCTTCTACGTGCGCATATCTGGCGACAGCATGCAGGATGCAGGCATTCTCGACGGCGACCTAGCCATCGTAGACAGGCAGATAGAGCCATCCAACGGCAACTTCGTCATCGCCTTCGTGGATGGCGAATTCACCATCAAGCAATTCAAGATGGATGAGAGCGGTGCCTTCGGCTGGCTCATCCCATGGAACAAAAACTTCGCTCCAATCCGGGTAGATGAGACCAACCGATTCATGATCTGGGGCGTGGTTACCTATGTGATTCATCAGATTGCGGAATGATAAAAAAAGAAAAACAATCCCATATTTCTACCCATCTTCCTTTGCCACCTCATAAAAAAGTTGTACCTT
>OGOB01001038.1_pt1 | contig 10594 bp, 10 predicted proteins | sample 1573611 | NCBI WGS metagenome assembly OGOB01 (sample SAMEA2582016, study PRJEB24529) | metagenome | biome: Human gut stool | place: China | collected 2011 | reverse complement strand
TTCGGGGCCAGCATCGTAGCAAGCGGCGCGATGCAGGGCGCAGGCGACAGCACAGGCTGCTTCCTGCTGAACCTGTTCAGCATGTGGGGCGTCCGGCTCACCCTCGCCTTCCTGCTGGCTCCCCGGCTGGGCCTCGTGGGCGTCTGGGCCGCCATGTGCATCGAGCTCTGCATCCGGGGTGCGCTGTTCCTCATTCGGCTTGCAAGGGGCAAGTGGCTCGATAAGGGAGCACTGCAATAAAAAAAAAAAAAATTAAACCTCTCCGTCATCGCTTCGCGATGCCACCTCTCCTACCGAGGAGAGGCCTTGGCAAAACCGGGAACTTTCCCTTTTCGCCAGAGGCTCCCCTCGATAGGGGAGCTGGCAAAGCCGAAGGCTTTGACTGAGAGGGTTCGCCACTTACCCCTTCATCTGATTCCAGCTCCGAATAACCTCCCAGCGGCTGACGGAATCTTCCGCGGACGCATCCGGGGCGAGGAGCTGGTTCTCGATGGCCCATGCAAGGGCCTGCTGGACCGGGGCAGCATCGGCAGGGAGAAGAGCAGCGGGGGCCGGGGTCCCGGCGGCTTCCCACAGCAGCAGGGCCAGCTCCCCGGCGTTGTTGGGGATGGCCGCACCGGCAGGCAGAACGGTATTCAGGTACAGCTCGGTGCCGATCATGTAGCCGGTGTAGCCCAGCACGGCAGCGCCAGCACCCGCCGTGCCGATTATGGCGGCGGTGCCCAGAATGCCGGGGCCGTCATCTTCGATGCTGGCCTCCCGGTACTGGGCTTCCACGGTAACGGTCTTGCCTTTTTCCACTGCATTGGCCGGGATGGTAAAGCTTTCGGCGTTGTAGGCCACATTGGGGTTGCCCAGCAGGCTTTCCTCACTGATGGCCCACTGGTCGAACACCATGCCCTCCGGTACGGCATCCGGGTTCAGGGCCACTTTTGCTTCTGCATCCACCGGCACAGTGCCGCTGGTCAGCGCATCCCTTTCGCCGGTCGTAAAGCTGCCGCCCACCACTTTCAGGGTGTAGGTCTCCGGTTCCGGTTCAGGCTTCGGTTCGGGTTTCGGCTCAGGCTTCGGTTCCGGTTCGGGTTTGGGTTCCGGTTTCGGGTCGTTCAGCAGCAGCTCAAGGTCAGCCGTAAGAGGCAGCTGTACTTCCCGTACCTTGCCGCTGCTCAGGGTCACATACAGGGTGCTTTTGGTGGGTGTGCCGACCACATAAAGTTCATTGGCGGCGCTGTCCAGTGTGGTGGTATCGCCGCTGGTTTTCAGGGCCGTAATGGTTCCGTTGTCCGAAACTGTTTTCGCAGCCGGTGGGAACGTTCAGGAACACGCCGTTCAGGGCGCTGGCGCTGCCGGTAACTTCTTTCAGGAAAATGCCGTTGGTGATGGTGGCGTTGCTGTCCACCGTAACCGGGCAGTTCACCGCCACCCCATGGGGGTTCAGGTCGGTGCTGTTAAAGTCATAGCTTTTCTCGGCGGCAGGCTCCAAAGTCAGGGTGTCGTTTTCAAACTTCCAACCATCGCCGGTATAATTCGCCCGGTTGCCATTCCGATCCTGTGCCACGGCAGGGTAGCCGTCCTTGTCAATCACCAGCCGGGTCAGCGGGCTGATGGTTACGGTTGAGCCATTTGCAGGCGGTGCGGTGAAGGTGACTTCATAAACTCCGCTGATATCCTTGAACTCAATCTTGAGATCGATCCCATACCAGTCGGACAGAAGCATGTGTTGCGCACTATTGATGGCTACATCAAGTGGTGGGAGTGATGGAAAACCACTATAATTGTCAAAAGCATAAACAATTCTGACAGAAGCATGATATGTTTGATTCGGGATGATATAGCATGAATTGCGATACCCATTGACCGAAACACTGATAAAATTGTTGGGTGTTATTGCTGTGAGGGTATAACCCGGTTCTATGCCACTTCCGGTTAGCTCATCTTGGAAAGTGCCGCCGTTGATCGTGCCGCTATTGTTTGTAACGGTGCACAGGTGAGAATAACGACCAAACTGACCATTTTCAATGATGCCATCCGATTCATTGGTGACTGAAGAGTAAAATTTACCGCCAATTATTTTACCATGATTGGTAACAGCATTGCCAAAGATGCCGCCAGTTATTGTGCCCCTGTTGGTAACAGAAGCATTAAAAGATCCGCCGGTAACAGCTGCATGGGAACCAATTACCAGGTTACAGTTGGTTTTAAAGTTCACTTCGTGAATGGCCCAAAAATCATAGTTTGTTGGTGCACTGGGGCACAGGGTCAGAATTTTACAATTTTCATCGGCATCGTAAGTCCAGCCATCACCAGTGTAGATATCATGCCCGTTGACTGGTTGGTGAGGGATATTATCCAGAACAGGATAACCGTTTTGTCCGATTTTAAGTTCGCCGTTGCTGCTATCCTCCGCTGCTGCTGCGGTCAATGCCGACACGGGCAGGAACGTCAGCACCATACTGATTGCCACCAACAGGCTGAGTAGTCGCTTCTTCATAGGGGATTCCTCACTTTCCTTGCGCCGGTCTCCCGGCTGGGTGGTATGGGGGCTTATGCTCTTCTACTTCCTATAATGCAAAAAATGAGGAATCCTTTCACCTGACTGGGAATTTTTTTTTTTTTTTTTTTTTTTGAGGACGACCTCTCCTCCTTGACAATCCACCTCACCCTGTCCTTGTCGGCCGGATGCTGACCTCACCGTGCTGCAGGACAATCTGCCTGCCGCCCTCGCGCTCCACCACCAGACGGCCCGCATCGTCAATGGAAAGGGCCTTTGCGGCATAGGTCTCGGCCCCGGTGCAGACAGTGACCCAGTGGCCCGGCACAAAACAGCGGGCCCGGTACTCGTCCAGACAGTCGAAGGCCGGGCAGAGGGAGAGCAGCTCCCGGGCAATGGCCCCGGCCAGCACTGCCCGGCTCACGGGTGCAGGCCCGCCGGGGTAAAGGCTGCCCGCCGTGCGGGCCAGCTCCTCGGGCCAATCGGCGGCGGAAGTGGTCAGGTTGAGGCCGATGCCCACCACCAGCCATTCCAGCTGACCGCATTCCATGTCGGTCCCGGCTTCGGTCAGGATGCCGCAGACCTTGCGGCCCTGATAGTAAAGGTCGTTCACCCATTTGATGCCCAGCTCCAGCCCGCAAAGGGCCTTGACAGCCCGGGCCACGGCCACCGCCGCACTGATGGTCGCGCTCTGGGCATCGGCGGCAGAGAGGGCGGGCCGCAGGATGAGGGAGAGGTAGACCCCCTTCCCGGCAGGGCTTTCAAACCGCCGCCCCAGCCGCCCGCGCCCCGCCTTCTGGTGGGCCGTGAGCACCAGCGTGCCGTGGGGCGCGCCGCCCAGTGCCAGCTGCTTGGCCGTCAGGTTGGAGCTTTGCAGCGTGTCGTAGATGTGAATGGGAGCGGGATAGGGGCCCACCGCTTCGGCGCAGAAGGGGTCACCGCCTGCCAGCCGGTAGCCCCGGCGCGGGGCGGAATCCAGCGCGTATCCCTGGGCCGAAAGCGCCTGTGCCGCCTTGTGGACAGCCGCACGGCTCACGCCCAGCGCTTCGGCCAGCTGCTGGCCTGAGATATAGGCTCCCTCTGCCGCCGAAAGCGCCTGCAGCAGGGCCTGTTTGGTGCTTCCCCCCATGGAAACCGCCTCCTTCTTATAGTATAATAACAGTATAGCATAACTTGAAGTTTTGCAAAAGAGACTTTCCCATTATGCCAAGGGCTCCCCTACTAGGAGCAACAGCAACAACCGCCGCCAGTGGCGGATGAAGGGCGTTGCTGTTGGGGCCGCGGCCAGCAAGATACGAGTGCTGTTTACAGCACGAAGTGGATGCTGGGAGCCGCAACCCGTACTGGCGCGAAGCGCCTGAGAGGTTTGATCCATTTTTTTTATTTTTCAAAATTTTTGCAGGAAAACCGCGCTCTGCTTCGTATTCATTTACAGAGCGGCAGGAAAGGAGGGATGCGGACCGTTGACAACACTGGAATTCAATGCGCTGGTGCGGCAGTATCAGGGGCTGGTCTACACGGTCTGCCACCAGCTGGTGCCGGACGAGGGCGATGCCCAGGATCTGGCACAGGAGACTTTTCTGGCCGCATGGCGGGCCATTGACCGCTGCCCGCCCGGGTACGAAAAGCAGTGGCTGGCGCGTATCGCTTCCAACAAAGCCAAGGACTACCTGCGCAGTGCGTGGGTGCGCCGGGTGAACACCCCGGGAGATGATATCCTTGCACTGGAAGGCGCGCCGCCCGGCTCTGACCCGGAGCAGCAGGTGCTGGATGCCATGAGCGAGGAGAGCCTGACCGGGAAGATCCTGGGGATGCGGGAGCCGTACCGCACCCCCTGCCGCCTGATGCTGCTGGAGGGCCGCACCGCCGCCGAGGCGGCAGCCCTCTGCGGCAGGCCCCAAAAGACGGTGGAGGCGCAGATCTACCGGGCAAAGAAAATGCTGGCGGAGCAGATCCGTCAGGAAAGGAGGAGCGAAGATGGAATTGTTTCGTGAAGATGGCTGCATGACCGACGCGGGCTTCCGGGCCATGATGGATGGCCGGCTGGATGAGCTGGGCAGGCTGGAAGCCGCCGAACACCTCTCCTATTGTGACCAGTGCATGGACCGCTACACGGCCCTTTTGACCGCCGACGCGCTGGAAACACCGCCAAAGAGTATGCAGGGTGCGGTGATGGGCACGATCTGGGCCCGTCTGATGCAGAATACCTATGGCAGGGCTGCCGTGGCCGGTGTGGCCGCTGTGCTGGCCCTGACCCTGTGGCGGAGCGGGGCGCTGCAGCAGATCATCCAGTATGGTGCCGGACGGGAGAACGTGCTGGAAACTGACCAGAGCCAGCTCTGGGAGCCCGGCCGGAATGACCCGGCCCCGGAGAACACCCCGCAATACCGCCCCATTGAGGACGACCGGCCGCAGGCCGCGCCGGAACAGCTGGGGAGACCCGTGGAGACAAAACAGGACCGCCGCTATGCCGGCGAAGGCTCCTCTTTGCTCCACAAGCTGCTCACGGATGTGACCGATAAGATCGCGGGCAATGCCCCGAATACTGAGAAATGAGGGAACGATTATGAAGAAAAATGGCATCCTGACCCTGCTGTTCGCCTTTATCCCGGGCGCAGGCCAGATGTATCAGGGATATATGAAGCGCGGCCTTTCGCTGGTGCTGATGGCTGTTGCCATCGGCATGGCATCCGCACTGATCCCGCCCGTCGCGTTTACGCTGCTGGTGGTGTTCATGTACAGCTTTTTCGACACCTTCAATCTGCGTGCCCAGATCAGCATGGGCACCGCCCCGGAGGACGATTATCTGGTACACTTCGACCCGCAGGACAAGCGCCTTGCCCGGATGATGATGGACAGCCACAAGCTGGTGGGCTGGTGCCTGATCGCCATCGGTGCGCTGATCGCCTACGAGCAGATCATAATGAACACGCTGGGCGATATCCTGTGGCGCTGGGGCCAGAAGGCTCCGGTGTGGCGGGCCATCTATCTGGTGATGGATCAACTGCCCGAGGTCGTGCTCTGCGTGGCACTGATCCTGTGCGGCATCTGGCTGGTGCGGGGCCCCAGAGCAAAGAAAGCTGCCCCGGAAGCCGCCGCCCCGGAGGAGACCGATTTTCAGGAGTATCAGCCTGAAAAGAAGATGCCCAGCCTGCTGGATCACTTTGCCCGCAAGGCAGAGCCGGATACGACCGGTGAGGTGACCCTTGACCCGGAGGATGAAGACGATGGACGAGAAGAATAACACAACAGAGCGCCCGGCCCCCAAAGCCCCGGAAAACGCCCCGGTGCGCCGGGTGGGCACCCTGACGCTGGGAGTCTGCCTGATCGCCTGCGGCGTGCTGTTCCTCTGCTATTTCTTTGTGCCGCATTTCAACTGGGAGCTTGCGTTGAAGATCGCCCCGGCGGCAGGGCTGATCCTGCTGGGGTGCGAGGTGCTGTATTTTGCCGCAAGGCCCCAGCGCTGGAAGTACGATTTCCTCTCGGTGCTCCTCTGCATCGTGCTGATGGTCAGCGCCTTTGGCGGGGCCTGCCTGATGGCAGCCTTTGATTTTGCCCTGCACCGGGGGGAGTTCTGGATCGAATACGATGCCCGGCAGGAACGGGACCTGGATGATGCGGAAAGCGACCGCCTGCGCCTTGATCTGGACGAGGGCACCGGCCCTGACCTCGATGAGGAAAATGAGGACAGCAGCGCGGCCTCCCACACGGAAGTGTGAGCCATACAAAAAACATATCACAGCAATACAAAAGATACCTTTTACAGGGGGCACCTGTCCGGGTATACTGAATATGCACCCGGACGATGGGTGCTCGAAGAAAAAGTGTAAAAGCGAACCGCCATGGCATCTGTCACCATGGCGGTTCGCTTTTTGCTGTAAGCTCGTGTGTTACTTGCGGGCGATCATCTCGGTGTAGGCCAGCACCAGGGGGCCTACGCCCTTGGCATCGTTGCAGACCACAGGCTCACTGAAGTAGTAGGCCAGGGAGCCGTCGCGGTGATCCTTGCCGCCCAGACCTGCCACCAGGCAGATGCCGCCCAGCTGCAGGCTGCCGTCCGGGTTCTTGGAGAGGTACTTGTCACAGGTGCCGTAGAAGGCTTTCTCAGCCCAGGCAGCCATCCGCTTGGGCAGGTAGCCCAGGCGCACGCCCTTGAGCACCGCATAGGCAAACAGGGCGGTGCCGCTGGTCTCAAGGTAATTGCCCTCCACGCCGGGGTGATCCATCACCTGCCAGAACATGCCGGTCTCCTCGTCCTGGAACTTGTGCACATCCTCAATGGTCTGCTTGAGCATGGCCATGATGCCGCGGTACTCGTTGTACAGCTGCTCGTCCATCCGCTCCAGCACATCCACCATGGCCACCATGAACCAGCCCATGGCCCGCAGCCAGAAGTTGGGGCTGCAGCCGGTCACGGGGTCAGCCCAGTACATCTGGCGGCTCTCGTCGTAGCCGTGGTAGTACAGGCCGGTCTTTTCGTCCCGCATGTGCTTTTTGATGTTCATGAACTGCTTGTAGCTGTCGATGCAGCCCTGCATCTTGTTAAAGCGGGTCTCGTACTCCATGTAGAAGGGCTGGGCCATGTAGGTGCCGTCCAGCCAGACCTGCCAGGGGTAGATGTCCTTGTGCCAGAAGTTGCCCTCCTTGGTGCGGGGCTGGGTGAGCAGCTGGCTGCGGATGGTGTCGATGGCCTTGCGGTACTTCTCGTCCCCGTAGATGTCATACAAGATGAACAGGTTCTTGCCCTGATTCACGTTGTCCAGATTATACTCCTTGGGGTCGTAGGTCTTGATGGAGCCGTCCGGCTGCACAAAGTAGTCGATAAACTCCTTGGAAAACTCCAGATACTTCTCATCGCCGGTAGTCTTGTACAGGCTCAGGCAGGCGGTGATCATGCAGCCGTCGATGTAGTTCCACTTGTTGGGCTTGCCGCTGCGCACCTTTTCGATGTTCCACATGGGTGCCTCGGCGCTGGAATTGGCGATCAGGTAGTCCACATAGTCGCCCAGCATGGACAGGATCTCTTCATGGGTCATGGGTCAGTCCTCCTCGAAATGGCCGACATTGGCAAAGCGCAGGCGCTCGCCCTCGTAGCCGGTGATCTTGACGTTGTGCAGGTCGATCTCCTTGACGTTCTCCGCGTAGATGGCCAGCTTCTTCACATGAGGGCGGTTGTCCGCCATGGCAGCCTGACCGGCTTCGGCATTGGGGTCAAAGGTGATGGTGACATTCTTCATGGAGACGCGCTCGATGGGCTGCTCCGGCAGGCCGTCGAAGTAGCAGCCCGCGAACTGTGCATCGGTGGCCACGATATCCTCCATGGTCAGGCTGCCCAGCCTGGGGGTGTACTCATCCACCGGCATGGCATCGCGGCACTGGACATAGGGGCCGTGGCCGTCCGGGTCACAGAAATAGAACATGTTGATGACAAAGGGAGCCTTGACACCGCGCATCTCCACATTGCGGAACACCAGCCCGTCGATGACGGCGGTGTTGCCGCGGCCGCGCCGGGTCTTGACCCGCAGGCCGCGGTCGGTGTGGTCCATCAGGCACTGGGTCACCACCATATCCTTTACGCCGCCGCTCATCTCGCTGCCGATGACGATGCCGCCGTGGCCCTTGTCCAGCAGGCAGTTGCGGATGACGGTGTGCTCGCAGCTCTTCTTGAGCTTCATGCCGAGGAAGACCTTGCTGGCCTTCATGGCGATGCAGTCGTCACCCACATGGATGTTCATGCCGATGATGCGGATATACTCGCAGCTCTCGGGGTCGATGCCGTCGGTGTTGGGGGCGTTGTAGGGGTTGTTGATGTTGAAGTTCAGCAGGTCAAGGTGCTTGACGAAGATGGGGTGGATGGTCCAGGAGTAGCTGTTCTGCACCGTGATGCCGTGCAGGCAGACGTTCTCGCTGTCCACCGCAGCCACGGCCCGGGGACGCCATGCGATGCGCTTGACCTTGGGGTTCACCCACCAGTCGCCGTTCTGGGCATCGCAGTCCAGCGTGCCCTCGCCGGTCACCACCACGTCATGCACCTGCGTGATGTTCAACAGACCCGCAAAGCTGTCCAGCGGGTTGCCCTCCCAGCCGGTCAGGTAGTATTCATCCACCTCGTTCTCACTGGGGATGACACCGGGCAGGATGGGGTAGTGGGTGCGGTCATTGTCGCCCAGCAGCACAGCGCCCTTTTCCAGGTAGAGGGTGGTGCAGCTCTTCATAAACAGGCTGGAGGTGCGGTAGCGCCCGGCGGGCACATACACCGTGCCGCCCTTGGGGCAGGTAGACAGCGCCGCCTGCAGCCGCACGGTGTTGTCGGTCTCGCCGTCGGCCACCAGGCCGTAGCGGGATGCGTCTACAAAGAAGGTCTCGGCCTCGGTGGTGAAATCGAGGGTCAGGGTCTCACCCTCAGCCTCCACGGCAACCGTGTAGGGGGTGCCGGGCAGCAGGCTGAACAGGGAGAACACGTTGGTGTTGCAGGCCTCGTACACCGTCTTGCCGTTCAGGGCAACGGTAAAGGGGTGTGCCGGACGGTAGCACAGGTCGTTTTCCAGCTCGAAAACGGCGCTGCGGGTCATGGAACGGATCAGGGAAAGCTTCATAAACAGGATGCCTCCTTGGATGTTGAAAGATTTATGGGTTGCCCATAGGTGGCGGGCATGGTACACTGAGGAAAAGAAACTGTTGAATGGGGTGTGCGGATGAAAGCGGAACGGGAAAAATGGAGCGGCCGGGTAACGGCAACGGCGCTGCGGTTCCAGACCGGCCAGTATGAGCTGGCTGAGGAGGAGGAGATCTGCCGGATCATTCTGGTGTCCGGCGGCAGCTTTACGCTGGTGCGGGGCGGTGAGAGCCTGCTGGTGAACCCGGGCTGTGTGCTGCTGCTGGGCCCCGGCGGGGGCCTGCTGCAGCAGGCGGGCCACATTGCCCCTGAGCTCATCGGCTTCGGCCTGGTAGCCGATCTGAACAATAATCCCAGCCATCAAATCGTCCTCCACGGCTTGACGGTGCTCAAGAACCTGATGCAGCGGGATTTCATGCCGCTGTTTGAGCCGGGAGCACAAACGGCCCTGTACGGCCCGGTGCAGTGGTCGGGCCGCCTGCGCACTCTGCTGGGCATGATGCAGAGCGCCGAAAACGAGCCGGAAAGCCCCGGCATGATCTATCTGGCCCTCATCCTGCACTATGTGGAGCAGGAGTGCCGCAGTGAAAGGCAGGACATCCGCCCCCGCAACGAGACGGTGGAGCAGATCTGCGCTTACCTTGCGGCCAACTACCAGCAGAAGTTCTCCCTGACAGATGTGGCTGCGCGGTTCTACCTGTCGCCCTATTACCTGAGCCGGCTGTTCCGGCGGGTCACAGGCCAGTCCATTGTGGATTACATCAATGGCCGCCGCATTGAGGCTGCCCAGCGCCTGCTGGAGAGCACTGACCTGAACATCAGCGCGGTGGCCGAGCAGACCGGCTTTGCCTCTGCCGCCCATTTCCGCCGCGTGTTCCGCGAGACGATGGGAACGGGGCCGCTGCAATACCGCAAGAGCCACCGCGGATAAGAACAACGCCCCCTGTGCACAGCACAGGGGGCGTTGCTTATTCATCGAAAGTCAATGGTTCTGTCCGCAGAGGGGGTGCTTAGCCCTTGACAGCACCGGCGGAGATACCTTCGACGAACTGATCCTGTGCACAGAAGAAAACGATCAGCTGCGGCAGGATGGAGATCAGGGACAGGGCCAGGATACGGTTCCAGGCAAAGCCGGTATCACCGTCCATGGACAGCTTGACGAACAGGGACATGGGGTACTTGCCGGGGGTGCTGACGTAAAGCAGCGGGCCCATAAAGTCGTTGCAGCTCCACATGAACTGGAACAGTGCGCAGGACACCAGAGCGGGGCCCAGCATGGGCACGATGACCTTGTACAGGGTCTGGAAGGAGGAGCAGCCGTCAATGGCGGCAGCCTCGTCCAGATCACGCGGGACGTTGCGCATGAACTGCACCAGCTGATACACGAAGTAGGTCTCGGTAGCAAATGCGCAGTGCACCCAGATGGCCAGATAGAAGGGGCTGTCCACCCAGCCGAACTTGTTGTACAGCAGGTACTGGGGCACGTT
>OGOB01001023.1_pt1 | contig 10699 bp, 6 predicted proteins | sample 1573611 | NCBI WGS metagenome assembly OGOB01 (sample SAMEA2582016, study PRJEB24529) | metagenome | biome: Human gut stool | place: China | collected 2011 | reverse complement strand
ACTCTCTTCACGTTGACGCATCTTCCCGGAGCCAAACTGATGATCTTCCTGGGAATGGGCACTGAGATTATCGTGTTCTTCCTGTCTGCTTTCGACCGTCCTTTCGATAAGACTGCTGATGGCAGAGAGCTTCCTACTCATGTGACGGAGGAATATCTGGAGACGGGTAAGGTAGAATACCAGGACAAGAATGTGGCTGCTTCTACCATAGGAGCATCTTCTTCTCCAATTGCTGGTGTTGCCAACCAGGCTTCCTCAATAGTTCAGCCGGATGCCTTGGCAGAAATGCAGGTAGCTTCTGAGGAAATGCAGAAAGTGCAGAGCAGCTATGTGGATGAACTGAAAAATCTGGTAGATACCCTTGGCAAGGTTAATGAGCAAAGCTCCCGTCTGACTCGTGACAGTGAGGAGATGGAAAACCTGAACCGCACACTTACCGGTATTACCAAGGTTTATGAGATGCAGTTGAAAAGTGCCAGTCAGCAGATTGGTACCATCGACCAGATCAATGAACAGACCCGGAAGATGGCTCAGCAGATAGAACAACTGAACAGCATTTATGCACGTATGATTGCAGCGATGACCGCAAACTTAAAAGAAAAATAAATGGCAATAAAGAAAAGACCGATTTCACCACGCCAGAAGATGATCAATCTGATGTATGTCGTCTTGATGGCTATGTTGGCACTGAATACTCCTACTGAAGAGGAGCTCGGTGTCAAGGGAAAGTCGTTGGTGGAGAAGGTGAAGAGAAGCTTGCAGGATGAACCGCGGAAGGGCGATGAGAAGAAGGATGTGAAACTCATGGAACTGAATGTGAGTGAGATGAATGCCTTCGTGATTCCTGAAAAGACGACCCTTTATGCGGGTGAGCGATTCAACTCACAGGTGGTGATGGCGGCTATAGACAGTACCCAGCGCCCTGAAATCTATGTCAATGGCAGTCGGCTTCAGGCTGCTGATGGTAGATATAGCTTTACGGCTGGTGGGGTAGGAGAACATCAGTTTAATGGCTATATTCTGATGAAAGGCAAGGATGGTGAGGAAATCCGTCGTAACTTCAGTCAGAAATATACCGTATTGCCTGTTCCGAATTCTGCTACCGTGGCAGCCGACCTGATGAATGTGCTTTATGCAGGTTATGCCAATCCTATCAGTATCAGTGTGCCGGGTGTTCCGGCGAATGCCATCTCTGCCTCTATGAGTGGTGGTTCGTTCGTATCAAAAGGCAATGGTCATTTCGTGGCGACTCCATCTACCGTTGGCAGGGATGTTACCATTCATGTAACGGCAAGAGATAAGGGACAGGTTCGCTCGCTGCCGCCTTTTGTTTTCCATGTCAGAAAATTGCCAGATCCTACCGCTTATATCGCAATGGGAACAGACCGATTCAGAGGTGGCGGTTTGGCAAAGGCCAATCTGATGGGTGCCACGGGCATTCATGCAGCCATCGACGATGGACTTCTGGATATTCCTTTCAAGGTAGTAGGTTTCGAAACCGTCTTCTTCGACAATATGGGTAATGCCATTCCGTTGGCTTCTGCTGGAGCCAGTTTCTCGGCCAGACAGCGTGAGGAGTTCAGGAAGCTGTATCGCAACCGTCGTTTCTACATCTCTCATATCAGAGCTGTAGGTCCCGACGGCATCATGCGAACCCTGCCTTCGGCAATGGAAGTTATCGTAAAGTAATAACGGAGTTTTCAAATTTAAAAATCAAAGTCAATGAAAAAGATATTGTTCTTGTTCCTGCTCTTGGGAATGGTGCAGGGCATCTGGGCACAACCTGAGGCCCGCAGGCAGGCGGCAGCACAGAAGAAAGCTGCGCAGCAGAATGGCGATACTCCAACCCTGCGTGCGCAGATCTCCTTTCCTACTGCTCTCCCGATGGATGAGGACGTGGTTTGGAGAAGAGACATCTATCGTGAACTCAATCTCACAGATGATGCCAATGCAGCCTTGTATTATCCTGTTGAGCCAACAGATGGTAAGATGAATCTCTTTACCTATATCTTTAAACTGATGTTTACGGGTAGAGTGCCTGTTTATCAGTATCGTATGGATGGTAATGAAGATTTTTCTGCCGCCAACCGTCTTACTCCGAAAGCATTCGTAGATAATTATCATATCTACTACGAGAAGACTGATAATGGAAAGGTGCATATTGATGACAGCGATATTCCATCAGCTGAAGTGAAGGCGTACTATGTGAAGGAGACTTCTTATTATGACCAGAAAACAGCTTCTTTCCATACCAAGGTATTGGCTTTGTGCCCTATCATGACCCGTAATGATGACTTTGGAGATGTAGGAAACAAGTATCCGCTCTTCTGGGTGAAGTATGATGACCTGGCTCCTTTCCTGGCTAAGCAGCAGCTGATGACCAGTAATGTGAACAATGCTGCTGTGATGAGTGCAGAAGATTATTTTACCAAGAATCTGTATCAGGGTAAAATCTACAAGACCAATAATATGCAGGGCAATACTCTGGCACAATACTGTCCTTCGGATACGGCTATGGCGAAGGAACAGAAGCGCATTGAGGCTGAGTTGGAAGCCTTTGAGAAGAATATCTGGGGTAATCAGGCTCGGAAGGATTCTCTTGACAGTATTGCCAAGGCAGAAAAGAATATGGATGCCAAGACTCTGAAGAAAAGCCGTAACAGAAGAAGTGGTTCTGCATCTAAATCAGCTAAGACTTCTACTGTTAAAAAACGCAGGTCAGGAGGAAGCAATGTTTCTTCTGGTGGCTCAGCTAGGGTAACGGTTCGTAGAGAGCGTCATTAATTTATATAAGAATTAAAGTAAATATAGAATGAAGAAAGTTTTATCAGTATTAATGGTTGTAGCAGCCATGATGTTTGCTACAAATGCAAATGCCCAGATTAAGTTTGGTTTGAAGGGCGGTTTGGATGTTACTAACATGTCTTTGAGTAACGATGTATTCGATGCATCTAACAAGACAGGTTTCTTTGTAGGTCCAATGGTAAAGGTTACTATCCCTGTTGTTGGCTTGAGCTTTGATGCTGCTGCCTTGTACGATCAGAAGGAAGCTAAGGTGTCTGTAGATGATGCAGAGACAACGATGACTCAGAAATCTCTTAATATCCCAGTAAACGTACGTTATGGCTTCGGCTTGAGCAGCTTGGCTAATGTTTTCGTTTTCGCTGGTCCACAGTGGGGTATCAACGTTGGTGACAAGAACTTCAAGTGGAATGATTCCAGCTGCTATTCTCTGAAGAAAACAAACTTCAGTGTAAACGTAGGTCTGGGTGTTACCCTGCTGAGCCATCTCCAGCTCTCTGCAAACTATAACATCGCTTGCGGTAAGACTGCAGATGTTACCTGGAAGGAAACAAGCGAAAAGATTGTGAATGGTAACAGTAAGAATAACAGTTGGCAGATAGCTTTGGGTTATTGGTTCTAATCTTGCAAAAGAACAGGACAGATTATGGGTGAGAACATCGTATGGTCTCGCCTAGTACATCTTAAAATATATAAAAGCAGGTATCCGATGATGGGTATCTGCTTTTTTTTTGCTAACTTTGCAAGTCGAAAGCCTGAATGATGGATATTTCAAGGTTAAAGAAGATTAGATATGAAATATGTAGATGTGATATTACCCCTTCCGCTCGACGGAACCTTTACTTATTCTGTTCCTGATGGGATGGAAGGGAAAGTTGTGCCTGGGGTACGCTTGCTGGTTCCTCTTGGTAAAAGTAAGAAATATATCGCAATGGCTACCCGGCTGCATGATGATAAGCCTGCATTCTCCTGCAAACCTGTCGAGGCGGTACTTGACAATACGCCTTCGCTGTTGCCTCAGCAGATGAGATTGTGGCAATGGATTGGCTATTATTATATGGCTCCGTTAGGTGATGTCTATAATGCTGCTATGCCCGGTGGACTGAAGTCTACAGAGAAATTCAAGCCCAAGATGGAACTCTATGTAGAACTTGCCAGTACGTACCGTAGTGAGCAGGCACTTCATGTAGCGCTCAACCTGGTGCAGAGAGCCTTGAAGCAAGCCAAAACTTTAACCACCTTTCTGAGTCTGTCGCATTGGGATAGCCTTGATGGAGATACGCCTAGAGAAGGCATAAAAAAAGTGACCAAGGAAGAACTGATGAACGAGAGCCATTGTACGGCTGCTGTTGTCAAGGCGCTTATCGATAGAGGAATCCTCTTTACTTACGAATTGGAAATAGGACGATTGAATACGAATGGAGAATCTCATCTTGACCTGATAAAACCTCTCTCCTTGGCTCAGCAAGATGCCTATAATGGAATCCTGATGCAAATGATGAAAAAGGATGTTGTATTGCTTCATGGTGTGACATCCAGCGGAAAGACGGAAATCTACATCCATCTTATCAGAAATGCCATAGAGGAGCATAAGCAGGTGCTCTATCTTCTGCCGGAAATCGCTCTGACCGTACAAATCATGGAGCGCCTTCATAGAGTTTTCGGCGACCGGCTGGGCATCTACCATTCTAAATATAGTGATGCTGAGCGTGTAGAAATCTGGCAGAAACAACTCTCTGATCATCCCTATGATGTAATCCTGGGTGCAAGAAGTGCCGTCTTCCTGCCTTTTAAGGCTTTGGGACTCGTCATCATAGACGAAGAGCACGAGACTTCCTTTAAACAACAGGATCCCGCTCCGCGCTACCATGCCAGAAGTGCTGCCATAGTGCTTGCCAAGATGTATGGGGCAAAGACATTATTGGGTACGGCTACGCCTTCGATGGAGAGTTATTATAATGCGCAGCAAGGTAAGTATGGCCTGGTAGAACTGAAAACAAGATACAAAGGTATTCAGTTGCCGGAAATTCAGGTGGTAGATGTAAAAGACTTGCGCCGCCGTAAGATGATGAGCGGTCCTTTCTCTCCACAGCTTTTGGCTGCAGTAAGAGATGCTTTGAAGAATGGGCAACAGGCAATCCTCTTTCAGAATCGTCGTGGTTTTGCGCCGATGGTTGAATGTAAGGTATGTGGTTGGGTGCCGAAATGTAAGAACTGTGATGTCTCGCTTACGTTACACAAAAGCATTAACTTGCTGACTTGTCATTATTGTGGTTACACTTATCCGGTTCCTACGGAATGTCCTAACTGTGGCAGTACGGAAATCATGGGACGTGGTTTTGGTACCGAGAAGATAGAAGACCAGATAGCGGAAATCTTTCCGGAAGCCAAGATTGCCAGAATGGATTTGGATACAACACGTACACGAAATGCCTACGAACGTCTTATCGCAGACTTCTCTGAAGGCAGGACGAATCTTCTCATAGGCACGCAAATGGTTTCTAAGGGTCTCGATTTCGATAAGGTGAGTGTAGTAGGTATCCTGAATGCTGATTCAATGCTCAACTATCCCGATTTCCGCGCCTACGAGCATGCTTTCATGATGATGGCACAGGTGAGTGGTAGAGCTGGAAGAAAAGGTAAGCGTGGCTTGGTGATTCTCCAGACCAAGAATCCTACCTTGCCTGTCATCGGACAGGTGGTGCATAATGATTATGAAGGTTTGTATCAGGGTATTCTGGAGGAGAGAAGAACTTTTCATTATCCACCTTTCTTCCACCTGATTAATGTGTATGTAAAACATAAATATGATAAGGTATGCGAACAGGCTAGCCATGAGCTCAGCAAAACGCTGAGAAGCTGGTTTGGCGAGCGTGTGTTGGGACCCGATAAACCTGCTGTGGCAAGGGTTAAGACGATGAACATTCGAAAGATTGTTATCAAACTGGAAAATGGTATTGACCAGCAGAAGGTAAGAGAATATCTGAAGTTTGCTCAGCAACAGATGGGAAAGGATCCGAGATATGGAGCTCTGCAGATTTATTATGATGTAGACCCATTGTAGTCTCCTGCCCATCCTTTTCTCTGGCAGAATGGAAGAAAATAAGATTGGTAAATAAAATGAAAAAGGCTATCCGTTACTTGTTGCAAGAACGGGTAGCCTTTTAATTATGATATTTGTAGTTATGTTTAGAAGTTGATGTCGAGACCTACTGCGAATACGTTGTTGTTACGTGTGTAGTCTGAACTGTAGGTCTTTCCTATTAGTTTTACATTCTCTGAAGTCTTCTTGTGCTGATAGAAGGTATGGAAGTAAGCTACGTTCAGATCCATCTTCTTGTTGATGTGATAAACACCACCGACGGCTGCAGAGTTAGAACTAACAACGAATGACTTGTCATCCATATACTCATCGCTCAAGCCATAGTTGGTGTTCTGCCAACCTGTACTCAAGGTAATCTTCTTGTTTACGTCTACCTCTACACCTGCGTTGTACTCCAATGTACCACGCTTTAACTTTTCCTGTCGGTTGTTGTAAGATGTAGCGTGCTTGTCATCGAACCAGTGGAAACCTACGTTTACGCGTACTGCATTTACAGGACTGTAGCCAACACCGAGTGCCAGATAAGCAGGAATATCACCAGCAATCTTCTTGCCATCCTCATATTCACCGATAGCCTCTTCGAGCTCTGTATCGAACTGAGTCTTCAAGCCAGCCATTGTCTTAAGTACATCACCGTTAGTCAAAACTGCTTGAGTAGTATTTGTAGCTACAGCTTGAGCTTTCTCTGGAGTCATACCCTTATTTGTGAACACCTGAGTCAATGTTCCAACCATCTGTCTGGACAAGTTGTCTGGGAGAGCACTGATACTAGGAGCCTGATTTACAGACTTGTTCTTCAAACGTATGCGAGTCTTGAACTCATATTTTGCAGAGAAGTTCCACTTGCCTGTCTTGAAGTCTACACCGATGATAGGAGTAAAGCCGATGCCGCTCTGGTCACAGCTCAATTCAATGTTGGCTGCATTTTCCTTGTTTGGGTCGAGTACCTTGTAAAGAGGCATGTTGCCTACCTTGATGTTTTCAACATATCCATAGTAGTTTGTTGAAGCATAGACGCCACGTACGCCTGCAAATGCGCTGAAATTGTCGCTGAATTTGTATGCAGCACCTACAGAGAGACCGTAATAGTACTGACGGCCATGCATATAGCTATTGTAGCTATATTCGCCTTTCTGACCGAAAGCTTGGTCGGTTGTAAACATTTGCATTCCTGGCTGTCCAAGTGTGTTGCCCAATACGTTGTCAACAGTTCTTGCCAAACCGCAAGCAGCCATTGCTGTCTCAGCTACGATCTTTTCGAAAGAGCCAAGACCATTATCGAAGGTACACTTGCCACCGCCACCTGTGAGGGCGAAGCTAGCCTGAAGTGACCATCTACCTTTATTATAAGCATACTGGAATGAAGGGATGACAGGCGCAAAAGCCTCACCCTTGAATGTACGAGGAGTAACAGGATTGTTCACATTGTTTGTGAACAATGCATAATCATTTTCAATGCTACGTGTCTGGTAAGCCAACTGCCAGTTGATGGCGAGATGGTGACCTTCACCCATGAATACAACTCCGGCTGGATTGTAATAAACACCGTCGATACCAATTGAAGCCTCACGGCTCATCATTCTGTTGAATGCTACATGTTGATTGGTGTTGGTGAGCAAACCGCCTGCAAAAGATGGGGTTGCACAAGCCATCGCAATGGCTAAACTAACTAATTTTAGTTTCTTCATCTTAATAATATTAAATAAAAACGTCCGCAAAGGTAACTATAATGTTCTTTTTCACTATAGTTTTCTTGAAATATTTAAAGCATATTAACGCAAAAAGCCCTTTCTCTTGCACAGATTTTAAAAACTGTGCAAGAAAAAGGGCTTTTATTGGTTATGTTTTACCTTTTTGTATATCCGTCTATACGCTTTACGGCATAAGAACTTCACGAATTGTATCTTTACTCTTGTTCTTTAGACTCCTGACTCGTCTTTTTGCCGGCATTCTGTCTTACGTTCAAGTGAGGATACGAAATACGGGTATGGTAAATAGCCTTGAGTCGTTCGATGAGTACCTGTTTAGCGAGAGCGATGTCTCGGAACGTGATAGGGCACTCCTTGAAGAAACCATCTGCCACCTGTCCGTCGATGAGTTTATTGACGAGGTTACTGATGCTTTCTTCTGTATATTCGTTCAGAGAGCGCGAAGCCGCTTCAACCGTATCTGCCATCATCAGGATGGCCTGTTCGCGGGTAAATGGGTTCGGACCAGGATATTGGAACTGCGACTTGTCAATCACCTCTGTAGGGTGAGCATTACAGTAATTAATATAGAAATACTTGGTGATGCCCGTTCCGTGATGAGTAGTGATGAAATCCTTTATGATGCCTGGCAGACCAACCTTCTCTGCCATCTTCAGACCTTCTGAAACATGGCTTATGATAATCTGTGCACTCTCAAGGTCGCTTAACTGGTCGTGAGGATTAACGCCCGCCTGATTCTCTGTGAAGAAAACAGGGTTAGTCATCTTACCGATATCATGATAGAGTGCTCCGGTACGTACCAGGAGACTGTTGGCTCTGATGCGGTTGGCAATCTCTGCTGCCAGGTTACCTACGGTGATAGAATGCTGGAAGGTGCCTGGAGCAATCTCACTCAGGTTCCGAAGTAATCCCTTGTTGGTATTTGACAACTCGAAAAGTGTAACATTAGATGTAAATCCAAACATCTTTTCTATAATGTACATGAGCGGATAAGAGAGTAGCAGGAAGATGCCGTTTACGGTAAAGTAGGTATACATGCTGGCATCTACGTTGAACACCTGGTTGTCCTGCATCAGCTGAAGGGCAAGATATACTACACTGCTGGCTATAGTTACCAACAGGGCTGTGATGAATATCTGCGAGCGCTTGCTGAGTTCACGCAAACTGTAAATAGCAACAAGACCAGCTACCAGCTGTACGATGATAAACTCGTACTGGTACTTTACCGCTGCTGCACAAATGAGAATCATCGTAACATGGCTGATAAAGGCTGTACGCGAGTCCATAAACACACGTACGAAGATAGGCGCCATGGCAAATGGGATGATATAGACACTGAAGAAATTGTGTTTCATCATGAGTGACACAAAGATAGGGAACAGCGTAATCATCGCATAAAGCATGGTAATGCTGCGCGGCTTATCAAAATAGTCTTTTCTGAAAAGTGAGAGATAAGAGGTAAACAGCATGACAAGAATGAAGATAAACAGTACCTGTCCGATGATAGTGGTTGTCAGCTCTTCCTGGGTAGAACTGCGGCGCTTCATCTCCTTATCGAATGAATTGAGCACCCGATAGGTGTTGTTCGTAATCACTTCACCACGATCCACAATCTTCTGACCGCTCATCACCATTCCGCTTGCCAGTGGAATGCTGCTCATCATGTCGGCTTTCTCTGCCTCGCTTCTTCCCTTATCGTATATGACGTTGGCTTCAACATAATTATTGAGGTTGCAACGGGATAAAAGCTGTCGCTGGGTTGCCAGTTTCTCATCGTAGAAGATGCGTTCGTAAGCGGCAATAGTAGAGTAGAACGAACCGATAGGTACGCTCTTCACATTCTTTCCGTTGATAATTCGTATCATACTGGTAGAATCTTTGTAGATACGATTATATTCCGTGGTAGCGATGATGCCGGTCTGATAAAGGCGCTGAAGCTGGTGGGCTATGAGTCCCACATATTCTTTTGGCAAACCTGGTACACCTTGGCTGAAGTCGTGCAGGAAACGGCTCACCTGTTCGCTGCCGATGGATTCATTGACAGAATAATAAGGTTGGAATTGCTTCATCAGCGAATCCTGTTCACGCTTGATGGCTTCATCGGTCTTATAGATCGGAAAGTCAAATTTTGCGATGACGGAACCATACATCCATGGCTTTCCAACATCGTACCTGAACATCCTTCCTTCGTTGCGAGGAAGGAACCAAACAATGATAGCAACGGTAATTAATATCAAAACCGTTTTTGTGGCGAAATTGCGCCAATAGTTCTCTTCTGGGTTGTTAAATATGCTCATTTTCCTACTTTTTTCTTACTTATTTCGTTTTACAGTGCGAAAATACGAAAAAAAACGGCTAAAATCGCAAAAAAAGATGTAAATTTGCAGAAAAATTTGAAAATAGCTATAAAAAGACATGGCAGATAGAAAAGTAAGGGTGCGTTTTGCCCCTAGTCCAACGGGTGCATTGCACATTGGCGGTGTTCGTACCGCTCTGTATAATTATTTGTTTGCTCGCCAACATGGAGGTGAGCTGGTGTTCCGTATTGAGGATACAGATTCTCATCGTTTCGTGCCTGGAGCCGAAGAATATATCCTGGAATCTTTCAAGTGGCTGGGTATCCAGTTTGACGAGGGTGTAAGTTTCGGTGGAGAGCATGGACCTTATCGCCAGAGTGAACGTCGTGATATTTATAAGCAGTATGTTCAGCAGCTCTTGGATAACGATAAGGCGTATATTGCTTTTGATACTCCTGAGGAGTTGGAAGCGAAACGTGCCGAAATCCAGAATTTCCAGTATGATGCTCATACTCGTATGCAGATGCGCAACTCTCTGACTCTTTCTAAGGAAGAGGTTGATAAGCTGATTGCTGACGGAAAGCAGTATACTGTACGTTTCAAGATTGAACCGGGACAGGAAATTCACGTGAACGATATGATTCGTGGTGACGTGAAGGTAATGAGTGATATCCTGGATGATAAGGTACTTTATAAGAGTGCTGATGAATTGCCAACTTATCACCTGGCAAATATCGTAGACGACCACCTGATGGAAATCTCTCACGTAATCCGTGGTGAGGAGTGGT
>OGOB01001013.1_pt1 | contig 10791 bp, 7 predicted proteins | sample 1573611 | NCBI WGS metagenome assembly OGOB01 (sample SAMEA2582016, study PRJEB24529) | metagenome | biome: Human gut stool | place: China | collected 2011 | reverse complement strand
AGCGGAGAGGAGAGTGCCCATCAAATCAAGCTCCGTGCCGACCGGTTGGCTAAAGGACAGGCGATGCTCAGAGAGGGTTCTTCTGCAGACACTCTGAAAACGGCTTCTCTTTCATCAGAAGGATCCTTTGATCATATTACGGTTCTATGCGAAACGCAGTTGGAGAAAATCTTCAGCCATATTCAGGAAGTGGCTCCACAGCTGATAGTTATAGATTCTATCCAAACTATTGCTACGGAAGAAGTAGACAGTTCGCCAGGTTCTGTTTCCCAAGTTCGCGAGTGTGCAGCCTCCCTGCTCCGTTTTGCCAAGACGAGTGGCATTCCGGTTATTCTGATAGGACATATTAATAAGGAGGGAACACTTGCCGGACCAAAGATTCTGGAGCACATCGTAGATACGGTGATTCAGTTTGAGGGCGACCAGCATTACATGTACCGCATCTTGAGAAGCATCAAAAACCGATTCGGAAGTACTTCTGAGTTGGGAATCTACGAGATGATGCAAGGCGGACTCCGACAGGTGAGCAATCCTTCAGAGTTGCTTCTTACTGAAGATCATGACGGGCTTTCGGGTGTTGCCATCAGCGCAGCCATCGAGGGTGTCCGTCCGTTCCTGGTAGAGACGCAGGCTTTGGTTTCAACAGCTGCCTATGGAACTCCGCAACGTTCGGCAACTGGTTTTGACCAGCGCCGTTTGAACATGCTCCTGGCGGTTCTAGAGAAACGTGTGGGGTTCAAACTGATGCAGAAGGACGTGTTCCTGAATATTGCCGGAGGATTGAGAGTAACCGATCCTGCCATGGACTTGAGTGTGTTGGCAGCCGTATTGAGCAGCAATGTTGACACACCTATCGAGCAAGGCTGGTGTATGGCAGGCGAGGTAGGTCTGAGCGGTGAAGTCCGTCCGGTGAGCCGCATCGAGCAGCGTATTGCTGAGGCTGAGAAACTGGGATTCCAGCACATCATCATTCCGAAGTACAACAATCATGGTTTCGACCATAAGAAATATAAGATAGAAATTCATCCCGTAAGGAAGGTGGAAGAAGCATTCCGCTGCCTGTTCGGGTGAAGTAAAAAGTAATCATACAGTTCAAAATTCAAAGTAAAATGAAGGATTCAGTAATCATTGTGAGCGGCGGCATGGATAGCATCACGCTGCTCTACGATAAGAAAGACGAGATTGCACTCGGCATTAGTTTTAACTATGGAAGTAATCATAACGAGCGTGAAATTCCTTTCGCCAAGATGCATTGTGAGCGTTTGGGAATCAAGCATATTACGATAGATTTAGGTTTCATGCATCAGTATTTCAAGAGTTCTCTTCTTGAAGGTGCCGATGCGATTCCTGAAGGTCATTATGCTGCTGATAATATGAAGAGTACGGTGGTTCCTTTCCGTAATGGAATCATGTTGAGCATTGCCATCGGCATTGCTGAGAGTAATAATCTGAAGAAAGTTTTCATCGCTAACCATGGTGGCGATCATACGATTTACCCAGACTGCCGTCCGGAGTTTATCAAGGCGATAGATGAGGCTGCTGAAGCAGGAACGTTCGTTGATGTGCGTGTGGTGGCTCCTTATACGAATATTACCAAAGGGCAGATTGCTGAGATAGGTAAGAAGTTGGGCATTGACTATGCTGAAACCTGGAGCTGCTATAAGGGCGGAGAGAAGCATTGTGGCAAATGCGGAACCTGCGTAGAGCGCAAGGAGGCTTTGGCCGAGGCGGGTATTGAGGATACTACCGAGTATGAAGAATAAGGATGAAGATGAATCAGGCGTTCTTCGTTCCCTATATATAATAAGGTGTAATCAGAATAAATATAATAAAAGAAAAATGAAAACAACGATTTTATCTGCGGCTCTGATGCTTGCATCAACCGTTGCAATGGCTCAGAAGAGCAACTTCCAGTTGAAGGTGGATTTGAAGAATTTCAATTCCGATTCTGTACTTGTTTACAAGGGCAGAAATGTTAAGATGGATACGGTTTTGGTGAAGAATGGCAAGTTTACCTATTCTGCAAACCTTGATAAGGCTGCCGGATACGTTTTCCTCTCACCTGAAGCTTATCGTGGTGCAGGTCAGTTTATGTTCAACCTGCCTTGTGTGCCTGGCGAGAAGGCTGAAGTTAAGGGCGATGCAAAGACCCGCTTTGATATTTCGGGTTCTAAGTTCTATCAGCAGTATCATGAAGTAGATGTTCTGCTGGAGAATGCTAATAAGGAGTTGAGAGATTACGAAGCTTCCCTGAACCAGAGAATCAAGAATGGTGAGACCCAGCAGACCATCATGGCTGAATATGAGCAGAAGGCTCCTGCCCTGCAAAAGGCAAAGGACGATAAGATTTTCGATTTCGTAAAACAGCATCCTGATTATGAGGCTTGTGCTACTATCATTGAGCAGTTTGATGATGTCAGCAAGATGGAGAAACTGCTGGGCTTGCTCTCTGAGAATGTGAAGAACGGCAGAATGAAGGCTTTCTACCAGCCAATGATTGATATGGCTAAGAAGCGTGCTGAGGCTGAGGAGAAGGCTAAGAAGGTGCAGGCTGCCGGTGTTGAGGCTCCTGACTTCACGCTGAAGGATATTAAAGGAAATGATTTCAAGCTTTCCAGTCTTCGCGGTAAGATTGTAGTTCTCGATTTCTGGGGTTCATGGTGTGGATGGTGCATCAAGGGAATGCCTAAGATGAAGGAGTATTACGAGAAGTACAAGGGTAAGTTTGAAATTCTTGGTGTAGATTGTAATGATACAGAGGCTAAGTGGAAGGCTGCCGTTGAGAAGCATCAGTTGCCATGGATTCATGTTTACAATCCAAAGGACAGTAAGGTTCTCAGCGATTACGCTGTTCAGGGTTTCCCTACAAAGATTGTGATTGATGCTAACGGTAAGATAATCAAGACTATCGTTGGCGAGGATCCTGCTTTCTACACTTTGCTTGATGAAGTGTTGGGCAAGTAATGTTAACATAAAACAATGTCGCCCTGTAAGTGCAAAATTTTATTTGCTCTTACAGGGCGATTTTTTGTTTGTTCAGTATTTTATTTCTTTTTCTTCTTCAATTCCAGTTTCGGAATCTTGATTTTCTGTCCGGCTTTTACGGTGTTTGTACCATTCAGGGCTTCTACGTAGCATTCCATGCCGGAACCTAAATAGCGGGTGCTGATCTGTTCGAGGGTCTGACCGGCGCCAACCGTAACGGTTTGGGCAACTCCTATGATTCGGTAAGCTCCTGTGCGTACGCGAGCATCCTTATCATACTGGGATGATGCTATTTTCGAAGTAGCCTTTTCTTCGGCTTTATCTTTAGCCTTTTCTTTTGCTTCAGCCTTAGCTTTTGTTTCAGTCTGCTTAGCTTTTCCAGCGCTAGCACTTTCCTCATCCGAATTTTCAGCCAGTTTTACTGCTTCTGCAGTTTTAGCCATACGGATGCTGTCTTCCATCGCTTTCTGGCGGAGTTTCTGTTCCTGAGAGAGTGGGGCGGCAGCTGGTTTGGCTGGGGCTTTCTTGGCTGGAGCCTGATGATACTGGTTTAGCTGCATGGCTAGATGATCGCGCTGGGCAGTCATCTGACCATAGTTGAAGGCAAACCATCCCATTCCGCCAATCAAAGCTACTACGATGAGACAGACTGCAACGACCAGATAGCGAGGAATAACAATATGATGAGAATTGGAAGGTTCTTCTTCCTCCTCCTCTTCTTCTTCAGATTCATCTGATGCAGGTACTGCGGGTTCAACAACTGCTTTCAGGGCTTGCTGTTGCTGGGCTAATTCAAGCTTCTCTTGCTCCAGTCTTTCCTGCTCCAGCCTTTCCTGCTCTTGCTTTTCTTTTTCAAGCTTTTCTTTCTGTATTCTTTCCTGCTCCAGTTGGGCTTGTTTTAATCTTTCCAGTTTAGCTTGTTCAATAGCAATTTGCTTTGCCAGTTCGTCTTCGGCTTCTTTTTCCTTTTCCTTTTCAGATCCGATTACGACAACCTCCGGATTTGGAGTTGCAGTTTTTTCTTCGTCCAGAAAATCGATTATTTGTGCAGGAGCATCTTCTGTCTGTTCTTCTCCAAACTTCTCATCTATTTCATCGAAATCTACGCCGTCATTTACCACCACCGTTTCAAATTGGGCGAATGGCTTGTTCACGATTTCTTTCAGGATGTTGTCAGGCGTGAAGGTGAGTTTGTCTCTGCCTTCAATGGTGAAGCGCTCGCCCGTGTTCACATTGATGCTTTCACGGTCTTTCGTGGCCTGTACCTTAAAGGTGCCCAGCCATTTTATTTTCACCTGCTTGTCGGCATCGAGTCCCTGGTTGCACACATCAAACATCTTGCGGATGAAGAGTTCTGCTTCCACCTGGCTCAGACCGCTCTTATCAGCAAGCAGTTTTCCGAGTGTATTTAAACTGAATTTGCTCATTGCTCATCCCCTCCATTCTTTAGTTTTTCCTTGACCGAAGCAACCGGTCGGAAACCCAACACCAACTTAGGCGGCACCAGCTGGCGCTTCTTGGTAGTAGGATTAACCACCACTCGCTCCATGCGCTTCTTCACTTCGAAGGTGCCAAAATTGGGGATAGAGACAGCTTCTCCATCCTCAAACTCGGCAATCATAGCGTCTATCGCCTTGCGCACCAACTTCTGGGTGTCTTCCTGCGAATAGCCGGTTTGCTGAGCCAGTTCAGCGATGTATTCCTTATTGTTCATATTTTATTTAATATGTAGTCAAATTTTCTATAACTCCAGGCTATGGGGGAGAGAATGATTATTTCACCACCTTGCCATAGAGGTCAAATTCCTCGCTTGCAGTAATTTCTACCTGATAGAAACAACCCACGCGCAGACGCTTCTCATCGGCACGGATCAGAACCTCAGGGTCTACTTCCGGAGAGCAGAACTCTGTTCGTCCGATGTAGTAATCGCCTTCCTTGCGGTCGATGATAACGGTCATGGTTTTGCCCACCTTATCAGCCTCAATCTCAGAGCTGATGTCTTGCTGCAGAATCATCAGTTCGTCCAGCCGGCGCTGCTTTACCTCGGCAGGCACGTTGTCTTCGTAGTGGGTGGCGCTGTAGGTTCCTTCTTCCTCAGAGTAGGCAAAGGCGCCCATGCGCTCAAATCTCTGTTCGCGTACAAAGTCGAGGAGCTCGTGGAAATCCTCATCTGTCTCGCCTGGAAAACCAACCATCAGCGTAGTGCGGATGTGAATGCCTGGCACGCGTTCGCGGATGGCCTTCAGCAGATTGATGGTTTCCTGCTTCGTTACGTGGCGATGCATGCTGGTGAGCATGTGGTCGCTGATGTGCTGGAGGGCAATGTCGAGATATTTGCATACGTTTGGCTTCTCGCGCATCACGTCCAGAAGATCCATTGGGAACTGGTTCGGATAAGCGTAATGTAGGCGAATCCATTTCACGCCCGGAATATCAGCCATCTCGCTGATGAGTTCGGTAATATGATGCTTGCCGTCAATATCTACGCCGTAGTAGGTGAGTTCCTGAGCGATAATCTGAAACTCCTTCACGCCTTCTGCCACCAGTTCGCGCACCTCCTGCAGAATCTCTTCCTTCGGACGGGAAACGTGCTTGCCGGTGATGATAGGAATGGCGCAGTAGGCACAGTGGCGGTTGCAGCCCTCAGCTATCTTGATGTAGGCATAATGGCGCGGAGTGGTGAGATGACGCTGGCCGTTGCAGGATGAAACTTCCGCCTTGCCGAGTTCCTGCAGGAGCTGCTTGTAGTTGAATTTGCCGTAGAACTTATCCACTTCGGGCATTTCTTCTTCCAGTTCCTTCTGGTAGCGCTGCGAGAGGCAGCCCATTACGTAGAGCTTTCTGAGTCGGCCTTCTTCCTTTGCCTGGATAAACTCCAGGATGGTGTCGATGCTTTCCTGCTTTGCATCCTCGATGAATCCGCACGTATTGATGACGGCTATCTCGCCCTGAGGGCGCTTTGAATCGTGAACGCAATGGTAGCCGTTTGCCTCAAACTGCTTCATCAGCAACTCGCTGTCTACGAGATTCTTCGAGCAGCCTAGGGTAATAATATCTATCTGATTTTTCTTCATTTTCTAATTTTTAAAGAGCGAGTCTACGAATTCTGTCTTGTTGAAGAGCTGCAGATCTTCCATTCCTTCGCCCAGTCCGATGTATTTTACAGGCACCTTGAGCTGGTCGCTGATGCCGATGACAACGCCGCCCTTAGCGGTTCCGTCGAGCTTGGTGATGGCGAGCGAGGAGATGTTGGTTACTGCAGAGAACTGCTTAGCCTGCTCGAATGCATTCTGTCCGGTACTTCCGTCGAGCACGAGCATTACCTCGTCTGGTGCTTCAGGCATTACCTTCTTCATCACTTCCTTTATTTTCTTGAGCTCATTCATCAGGTTCACCTTGTTGTGCAGTCGGCCTGCCGTATCGATGAGCACCACGTCGGCGCCGTTTGCCTTGGCGCTCTGCAGGGTGTCGAACGCTACGCTTGCCGGGTCGCTTCCCATCTGCTGTTTCACTACAGGCACACCCACGCGCTCGCCCCAGATGCAAATCTGCTCTACGGCAGCGGCACGGAAGGTGTCGGCAGCTCCCAGAACAACCTTCTTGCCAGCCTTCTTAAACTGGTAAGCCAGTTTGCCAATGGTGGTTGTCTTGCCCACGCCGTTTACGCCTACTACGAGGATAACGTAAGGCTTATGGTCGGCAGGGAGATCCCAGTCTGCCAGGTCATCGCTGTGATTCTCGGAGAGGAGAATGGCGATTTCCTCGCGCAGAATGCGGTTAAGCTCGCTGGTTGAAACATATTTATCGCGGGCCACACGTTCTTCGATGCGGCGGATAATCTTGACCGTGGTTTCTACACCTACATCTGAGGTGATGAGTACCTCTTCGAGATCGTCGAGCACATCATCATCGACGGTAGACTTTCCGGCAACGGCGCGCGCCAGTTTGCCAAACACACTCTCCTTGGTTTTTTCAAGTCCCTTATCGAGAGTTTCCTTCTTTTTGTTGCTGAATAATCCGAATAATCCCATAATCTTGTTTTTTATCTTCTGCAAAGATACTCATTTTTTTTTATTTTATGGCTTTTTCATTTGCTTTTTCGCCCTTTTCAAGAAAAAAAGTAAAGATTTAGAGGGTTTTATGTCATGACAGAAGGGTTTTCGCCGATATTGTGGGTTAATAAGGTTTAATAAATAATGTTGTCTGCTACAAAAAACAAATCGCCCTGCAAAGGGACGGAAGCGGTTCTGCTTCTGGACCCCTGCAGGGCGTTCTGTTTATTTCTTCATCATTTCCTTTACGGCTCTTTCGAGCTGGGTATCATGGCCATTGATGAAATCTTCCGGACTGTTGTAAACCTCGATGTCTGGGTTCAGCTGGGTGTTCTCGCCGAACACGCCACGCATGTCGCGGCAGCCTACCTGAGGAATACCGAATACCAGCGTGTTGTCCATCAGCGTTTCCCACCATACGGCTGTCATGGTTCCTGCTACAGGAGCACCGATCAGCTTGCCGATTCCGAGTTCCTTGTAAACCCATGGGAAACCATGACCATTGCTGTAATCATTCTCGCAGATCATGACGCAAGATGGCTTCACCCATTTGTTGAACGGATCGCGGCCAACTACCTTACCGTGAGGCACAAACTCCTGATACTGCTTGCCGTTGAGCAGGGTGCAGAGATCATCGTGCAACCAGCCGCCACCATTATGGCGCTCATCTACGATTACAGCGTCTCTGTTTCGGTTCTTGTCGCTCAGCAGTTCGCTGTAAACGGTGCGGAAACTTTCCGAATCCATCGCCTTAACGTGAACATAAGCGATGCGTCCGCCCGAAATGCTGTCAACGAAAGCGCGGTTGCGGTCTACCCATCGCTTGTAGAGCAGGTTGTTGAGTTTGCCCTGAGAGATAGCCTTCACCGTAACCTCCATCTTCTTGCCCTTGGCGTTTCTGATGCCGAGTCGTACATTCTTGCCAACCTTTCCGTCTAGCAATGGGAAGTAGTCCATTCCGGCTTTAATCTCCTCGCCGTCGATGCTCTCGATGATGCTGCCGGCTGTAACGCCCGTATTCTTCACATCGAAAGGACCACGCTTGATAATCTCCTGAATCTTCAGACCGTCGCCCTGATACTGAGGATCGAAGAAGACACCCAAATTGGCAGTGGTAAGCGCACTGTTCGAAGCGTAGTAGCGGGCTCCTGTATGCGAAGCGTTCAGTTCGCCAAGCATTTCGCTCAACATCTCCTGGAAGTCGAAATTGTTGTTGATGTAAGGCAGGAACTTCTCATAGGTCTTGCGGTAACCTTCCCAGTCAACACCATGAAGCTTAGGGTCGTAGAACTTGTCTTTCACCTGTCGCCATATGTGGTCGAAGAGATACTGGCGCTCCTCGGCTGGCTTATAGTTGAAGTTAGCCTCAAAGCTGATGTTCTTGGTGCTGAAACCGCTCAGATCCACCTTCTTGATGCTGCTTCCGTTGCAGATAAAGAGGTTCTTCACATCCTTGTCGGTCTGCAGGTTACCCTGTCCTACGCCCTTCATCACGAGCTTGGTAGAGCCGTCCTTCAGGTCGTGCTGCCAGAGGTCGTAACCATCCTCGAAGGCTGCCTGGTAGTAGAGCTTGTCGCCGTCTTTAGAGAGCACAGCATCGCCCATGTGCGAAGAGTTTGCGGTGAGGCGTACGATTCTGTCGCGGCAGTTTTCGATGTCAAGTTCCAGTGGCTTTACCTTTTCCACCTCTATCTTTCCGGTCTTCTTCTGCTTTTCGTCAGCTTTCTTTTTAGCCTCTTCCTTCTTCTCGTCTTCCTTCTTCTCCTTTTCGTCCTTGTTGACGTCAGCCAGTTCTATCTCTTCCTTGCTCATGTTGAAGCGGTTGTAGGCGTCCAGGTCGAAGAACATGATGTAGGCATCGTCTTCTGCTCCCCAGCTTCCATGACTGCGGTAACCGGCTCTGTCGCTCTGGAAGAGCATAGCCTTGCCGTCGAGCACCCATTTGCCGTTGCTGTCGCTGTAGCCGGAATTGGTCAGGTTGTGAACCTCCTTGCCGTCAGCCTTTACCAGCGCAATATCCTGGTTGTTCCAGCCGCCGTTGCCGATATAGGTTGAAAGGAGCCATTTGCTGTCTGGTGACCATTCGAAAGCGATGTCTCCATCGCTGTAAGAGTAGACGTATTTCCCGTCGAGCACAGTGCGTATTTCCTTTGATTTCAGATTGATGATGCGGAGTGCTGCGCGGTCTTCGAAGAAAGCCACTTCCTTGCCGTCAGGAGAGTATTGAGGATACTGCGATGTAATGCCTGTTTTCACCAGCTGCTCTTCCTCGATATCGGTAGCGTAGGTGAAGTTCTTTTCTTTCTCGTTCTTGATCTTAGACTGGTAAATCTGCCATACGCCGTTGCGCTCGGCTGCATAGACCAGAGCTCTGCCGTCTGGCGAGAAACTCAGGTTGCGCTCCTGCTGTGGTGTGTCGGTAATGCGCTTGGTAGTGGTGTATTCTACAGAAGTTACGTATACGTCGCCATGCATCACGAAAGCCACTTCCTTGGCGTCTGGCGAAACGGAAATCTCTGTAGCTCCCCAGCTTTTAATCTGACGTACGAGGCTTGGAGCGTCGTTATCTGTTGTAATTGAGATGTTCACCTTCTGAGGCTCTCCACCTTCTTTCTCGGTGTAGATTTCGCCATCATATCCGTAGCAGAGCAGGTCGGCGCTGGATGCAGTGAGGAATCTTACCGGATTGCCTTTGTGGTGGGTAATCTGCTTGTCGCTTGAACTGTTGAGGCTGCGGCGGTAGATATTGAATGTGCCGTCCTGTTCGCTCAGATAGAAGAATGATTTCTCGTCTGATGTCCATACTGGCGAGCGGTCTTCGCCGGCAAAGGTAGTCTGCTTGGCAAACTTTCCGTTACTCTTCAGCCAGATGTCGCGTGCGATAGGTGATTTCTGGTGTTTGCGCCAAGGGTCTTCGTATCCCTTTTTGTCGTGGTAGAGAATGTCGCCGTTCTTGGCGATGCTGATATTCTCCATGGTGAGGGTAGAGAAGAGTTCCGGTCTTCCGCCCTTGGTGCTTACCTTATATACTTGTGGAAATGTGTTGTCGCCGAAGATGATGCTCTGGGCTGTAGGCTGCAGACTGGCAGAGTAGAGCACATGGTCGTTGTCTGCAAAGGCGATAGGTGTTTCGCTGCCGCTGTTGGTGGTGAGTCGGGTAGGAGCACCGCCTTTTGCATCGATTACGAAGATGTCGAGACTTCCTTCGCGGTTAGACTGAAAGGCAATTTTCTTGCTGTCAGGGCTCCATACAGGATGCGAATCGAAGGCTGCATGGGTTGTGAGCTGTCGTGCTTCACCGCCGTTGACAGAAACACTGTAGAGGTCGCCTTTATAAGCGAAGGCGATGGTAGTGCCATCGGGCGAGATGGCTGGGTAGCGCATCCAGAGCGGATGTTCTTCTGCGCTGGCAGAGAGTGCTGCTGAGAGCAGGGCTACTGAAAAGATTAACTTTTTCATTTGCGTATGTTTTATGTTTGAATATGCGTTATAAAAATCTCTTCTCTTTCGGGGTCAGAATGCTGTTTCTTGCTCCTAACGGATGCAAAGGTAGTTATTTTTTGCGATATTTAAGCATAAAAAAAGAAAAAAGTGAGAAAAAGTTTGGTGTATTCAAAAAATATATGTACCTTTGCAGCCGCAAATAAGAAAAGTGGCTGATTGCGTTATTGGTTAGCTGTTTTGCGATTTGAAAAGTGTTGGTTCCGTAGCTCAGTTGGATTAGAGCAACAGCCTTCTAAGCTGTGGGTCTTGG
>OGOB01001008.1_pt1 | contig 10828 bp, 8 predicted proteins | sample 1573611 | NCBI WGS metagenome assembly OGOB01 (sample SAMEA2582016, study PRJEB24529) | metagenome | biome: Human gut stool | place: China | collected 2011 | reverse complement strand
TATTTAGATAAATTGGGTGGTTATGTCGATGGCCCTCTTACAAATTAAAAATAAATGGATTTCATATTAGATAAAGGAAGTAGCCATATGGGCTGCAAAGGTTGCAGCAAAAGGCAAAACAATAAACTGAATACCTATGATTGGTTGTGCGATGTACCCGACGCGGAAGGCTCGACTGATTTCGTAGAGGTTCAATTTAAAAACCCCCGCAAAGGGTATTACTTGAATAGTGCTAAAATACCTTTGGAAAAAGGTGATATAGTAGCCGTAGAGGCAAGTCCCGGTCATGATATCGGTACGGTTTCTTTAACGGGTAAATTGGTTCTGCTGCAAATGAAGAAGAACAACGTGCGCACGGAAGCTGAGCCAAAACGGATTTACCGAAAGGCAAAACCGACCGATATCGAGAAATATGAGGAAGCGAAAGCAAAGGAACATGCGACCATGATCCGTGCCCGCCAGATCGCACTGAACCTGAACCTGGATATGAAAATCGGTGATGTGGAATATCAGGGAGACGGCAACAAGGCTATCTTCTATTACATCGCTGACGAACGTGTGGACTTCCGCCAGCTCATCAAGGTTCTTGCCGATACCTTCCATGTGCGCATTGAGATGAAACAGATCGGTGCGCGACAGGAAGCAGGCCGCATCGGTGGAACAGGTCCTTGCGGCAGAGAACTCTGCTGCGCTACCTGGATGAAGAACTTCATCAGCGTTAGCACCAATGCAGCACGCTACCAGGACATCTCTCTGAATCCTCAGAAACTTGCCGGTATGTGCGCCAAACTGAAGTGCTGTCTCAACTACGAGGTAGACAGCTATGTAGAGGCTAGCAGAAAGTTGCCTCCTAAGGATGCCGTACTGCAGACTGCCGACGGTGATTTCCATCAGTTCAAGGTGGATATCCTGGCAGGTCTTATCACCTACTCTTCTGACAAGAACCTTGCTTCCAACCTCGAAACCATCAGCATCGAGCGCGCCAAGACTATCATCGAAATGAACCGTCAGGGCGAGAAGCCATTGAGTCTGCTGGAAGACGGTAAGGCAAAACCTGCAGCCAAGCCAACCGACCTGCTTGCCGAAGCTGATTTGAGCCGCTTTGACAAGGCTAAGAAAAAGAAGAAGAAGAACAATAAGAACAAGGGACCTCGTCAGCAGGAGGGAGACAACAAGCCTCAGAAGAATGAGAACCGCGCGCAGAATGGCGACAACAAACCTCAGAAGAATGAAGGCAAGCCAAACAACCAGCGCCGCGACAACCGTAATCAGGGCAATCATCCTAAGGGTGACAACCGCCAGCCAAGAAACGACAGACGGCCTAACAAGGGCAACAAGCCGCAGAATGGCAACAAACCACAGGGTGGGAACAAGCCGCAAGGCAACAATGCCCCTCAGAATGGCAACAAGCCACAGGGCAATAATGCCCCACAAGAATAAAGAATAGGAGCTAGAAAAAGATGAAAAAGACTGTTTATTTCATCGTTTTGACAGCGATCGTTCACATTCTCTCTGCCTGCAGCGGTTCGACCGTATACGATGAGTATGCCCATACACCGATTGCAGGATGGGAGAAGAACGACACCCTATCATTCGAAGTATCACCTCTACTCGAGGCAGGGCATTACAGGCAAAGCTTAGGACTTCGCATTACAGGTGCCTATCCGTTCATGGGACTTACGCTCATCGTAGAACAGACGGTTTATCACCGAAAGAGAAAGATACCTGGCGAATGCAAGATAGATACGGTCAACTGCCAGCTGATTGACAAAAACGGCGCGAGTAAAGGACAGGGTATCAGCTACTATCAGTATAACTTCCCTATCAACATCTATCAGATGCATCAGGGCGATTCCATACACGTAGCCATCAGACATGATATGAAAAGAGAAATCCTGCCCGGTGTGAGTGACATCGGCATCAAGATTTCAAAGATACAATAAAAAAAGAGTGAACAGATTCATCAACAATCTGTTCACTCTTTTTTTTAACTTCTCACTAAGTTCCTTCCCGCATCAATTCTCAAGAAGATGAAAAGAAGGATGGTAAATCCCCATAACGAACTGCCACCATAACTGAAGAACGGCAGCGGAATACCGATAACCGGCGTTAAACCCAGCACCATTCCCACATTAATAAACAGGTGGAAGAGGAATACCGACAGGACACAATAGCCGTAGATACGCCCGAATTTATAAGGTTGCCGCTCAGCCAGATGCATCAACCGCAATATCAAAGCCAGGAAAAGCAGCAGCACGCCTGCCGAACCGAGGAAACCTTCCTCCTCGCCTACCGTACAGAAGATAAAGTCTGTATCCTGCTCAGGCACGAACTTCAGTTTGGTCTGCGTTCCATTGAGGAAACCTTTTCCCTGAAGTCCGCCGGAACCAATGGCAATCTCACTCTGATGCACGTTATATCCCGCACCAGCCAAATCTTCATCCAGTCCCAGCAGTACGTTGATACGCACTCTCTGATGAGGTTCCATCACATGATTCAATACATAATCGGCAGAATAGAAGAAAGCGATACTTCCCAACGAAAAGATGGAGATGAGGAAGTAATTCCGGAACCGGGTTCTCAGTCCCTGATAAACCAGGAATCCAATCATCATAGCACACAGGAAGAGCTGGATCCACACAATGTCGAACGGAATGACATAGGTAGAAAAGAGCACGAAGAGCAGCGTAATGCCTACCGAATAGGAAAGGATCATCAGTGCCTGTTTCCTATCGCCCGTATAGGAGTTCACCATGCCAGCCGTAAAAATCTGCACCAGCAGAAGCACAACAAACTTACCCACAGAAGTATAGGTATCCCACATCATCACGTTTTCATACTTCACACCCACTACGAAGTAAGCCACCATCGACACGCCGGTAAAGAGAATGGCACCCGGCATACCTTCGCGGTAAAGCATGAGGAAGAATGAAAGATAAACCAGGGCAGAACCCGTTTCGCGCTGACCTACGATACAGAGCATCGGCAGAACGATAATGCCTACGGCTGCCATGAAATGCTTCAGGTTCTGCATACTGAAACCATAGCTTGACATAAACTTGGCTACCGCCAGAGCCGTAGCAAACTTTCCAAACTCAGCCGGTTGCAGTCGGAGCGGTCCCAACACCAGCCAGGAGTGGGAACCCTTGATGCTATGCGGATTGAATATCGTAGCAAAGAGCAAGAGTATCAGGATGCCATAGATGACATACGAGAAGGTATCGTAAAACCGGTCATCAAGCAGCAGGATTACCAATCCCAGTGCTATGGATGTGCCTATCCATATAATCTGCATACCCGAGCGGGCACCCAGACTGAATATCTCGTTGTCACCATAGTTATAGCTGGCTCCACAGACGCTCACCCATCCGAAGATGAGGAGTGCCAGATAAATACCTATCGTCCACCAGTCAAGTGAAGCAAGCACACTAGGTTGTTTATTATCGATCATAATCTATAAACTATCAACTATAAACTGTTAACTGAAAACTATCTACTGCTTAATCCGTAGGCGATTCTACGGGCCTGCATCTCTGCAGCCCTGCGCTCAGAATCAGGAGATAACTTACCCTTGAGATACTGTTCCATCATCAGACCGCCGATAGGCACACCATAGTCAGCACCCCAACCACCATTCTCTACATACACGGCAATGGCAATCTTCGGGTTGTTCATCGGAGCAAAGCCCATGAATACAGAGTGGTCATGGCCACGGTTCTGTGCGGTACCCGTCTTGCCGCAAGCCTCGAAATCGTAGCGGCCGAGCAGCTTACAGGTTCCCTTCAGCGCCGAACTTCTCATACCGGCTACCACATAGTTGTAAGCCCGTCGGGAAGCCTTGGTATAATGGCGTCGGGTATAGAGCGTATCAAGCGGTTCACCCTTTACCTTTCTCACTACATGAGGCACATAATAGTATCCCCTGTTGGCAATGGTAGCACCCAGGTTGGCTATCTGCAACGGCGTGAGGTTAACCTCACCCTGACCGATAGAAATACTGATTACCGTCAGTCCGTTCCATGAACCATTGTAAGCCTTATCATAGAACTGTGCATTCGGAATCAGACCGCGTTTCTCGCCAGGCAAGTCGATGCCCAACTTATAGCCGAATCCCATGCTCACCATATAATTTTTCCATACGGTCATCGCATTCTGTACGCTGCCATACTTCTTACGGTTACCTATCATATAGTAAAGACCCCAACAGAAGTAACCGTTACAAGAGGTACTGATGGCATCAACCAGCGCAATAGGCGACGGGTGACCATGACAGCCTACATGCAGACCCTTATAAGAGAAACCATGATTACATGGGAATGCTGTTCCCGGTGTGATGATACCTTCAGTAAGATAGGTCAGCGCCTGGCTGGTCTTAAAGGTAGAACCCGGAGGGTACTGACCCTGAATACTACGGTTCAGGAGCGGTTTCCAAGGATTATGCGAGAGCCACTTGTGCATCTTACCGCGGTTTCTACCCACCAGACGTCTTGGATCGTAAGAAGGAGAAGAAACCATAGCCAGCACATCGCCCGTTCTAGGATCGATGGCAACGATACTGCCGATTTTACCCTGCAGCAGACGTTCGCCCAAGGCTTGCAACTTGACATCCAATCCCAGCGTCAGGTCCTTTCCTGCCACAGGTTTCTGGTCGAGTTTACCATTCTGATAGCTACCCTGTATTCTTCCGTGGGCATCTCTCAGCATGATCTTCACACCCTTCTCACCACGCAGCTGCTTCTCATAAAACTTCTCGATACCCAGTTTTCCGATATAGTCACCAGCCTGATAGTAGTCATCATCTTCAATATCGCTTTGCGAAACCTCACCCACATCACCCAGCACATGGGCTGCATAAGGGTAGGTATATTCTCTGACGGTACGTTTCTGGACATAGAAACCGGGGAATCGGAACATCTTCTCCTGGAACACACTGAAATCCCGGTCGCTCAGCTGTCCCATAAAAAGCTGCTGGGTATAGCGCGAATAGCCCGGGTTTTTAGAGCGGTCCTTGATATCGTTCATTCGCTTGATAAAAAACTCTTTCGTAATACCCAGCGAATTACAGAAATCCATCGTATCAAGCCTGCCGCTCTCCTCGTTCATGACCACCATCAGATCGTAAGACGGCTGATTATACACCAGCAGCTTACCATTACGGTCGTAAATGGCACCACGGGCAGGAAACTCAATATGCTTCAAGAAGGCATTACTGTCGGCATTCTTCTTGTAGTCGTCGCTCATAATCTGAAGCGTAAACAGACGAATCATGTAAATGACCACAATAGCTATGGCCACTCCACCGATAACGAATCTACGTTTTTCAAGATTGTAATCCAACATACCTTATTATATATAGCAAACTAAAAATCGTGTTCTTTTCTCTCTCATCACTTATCCGGAATCTTACTTTCTGAAACTTTCTGTCGCCATCACCAATATATAAGTGATAACCGTACTTCCGCCTATACATTCCAACCAGTGAACCCAATTAAAGAAATTGAATGTTTCGAGTGTAAAGAACAATAGATTATAAACGAGAATGATGAAGAATACGTACCAGCAATATGCACCTACGCCGATAGAACGCATGGACGGTTCCAGATCGTCGGCGCTGTCACGCGGTACGAAAAGTTCAAACAAATAAGGTTGTAGCAGTCCTACGGCAGTCATCGAAGCTGCTGCAACACCTGGCGTATTGGCAAATACGTCCACACAAAGCCCCATCATAAAGCACCACAATAACACCGCCCATTTAGGATGGTTGCGGCGGAAATGCAGTACCATAATGATATACAGCAAGGGGGTGGCACAATTGAATAGATGAATATGATTAAACACCAATCCCTGTACCAGCACGAGCACCACAAAGGTAGCTAGTCTTTTCACTAAATCTATACTCATTGCTTTTTATATCCTCTTACTATACGTCATTATTGATTATTGTCTCCATTTGTTTCGATGCTATCCTGTGCTGCACGCATAATCTCCAACCGCTCTTTCATGGCGGCATCATCAATTACACATACATCACGCAGACGGGCAAAATCGGTAGAGAGGCGAAGTTGTACGCGATACGACAGGCCATCGGCGGAGTTGAACACGTGCAATATCCTGCCTACTCTCACACCAGGAGGGAATACAGCGGAATAGCCACTCGTTACCACATAGTCACCCAATTTAAAGTGAGCATGACGTGGCACCTCTTCCAGATAGGCAAGGTCAGACACACCACCCTTCCAGCGCAGATAGCCAAAATAGCCTCTATTCTGAATCATACAACTGATGTTCGACTTCGTGTTCAATACCGGAATCACGATAGCGTAATGTTCTGCCACCAGATACACGATACCCACAACACCCGTACCGCTGATTACACCCATATCCTTGTGGATGCCATCCGCGCTACCCTTGTCAATTGTCATCAGGTTGCCGGGTTTATCGACACTATTCGCCACTACCTTAGCCGGAATCAGACGATAGTTTCTCAGCAATGCAAACTGGTCACGATGGTAGATGCTGCTATCCTTGGTCACGCTCACGAGACTGTCGGAAAGTTTCTGCACCTCCTGTTCGAGATACGCATTGCGCTGTGTCAGTTCCTGGTTCACCTTGGTAAGTGAGAAGAATGTTTCTACATTCGCATCCCATTCATACAACTTACCCGTTACGGCATTAGCCGAGGAGAACCAGGCACTGCCCTGATAGCTGTTATACTGAAACAACAGCACCATACTCACCACCTCAAGAATCAGGAAGACAAACCAATGGTTGTATTTCGCTAAAAACTCTAAAAGGTTGCGCATACTTTATTCTTATGTTAGAATAAGTTCTGATTATCTCATCAAGAATGAGAAACGGTCTACATTCTTCAACGCAATACCAGCACCCTTGGCAACACTGTGCAATGGATCTTCTGCGATGTGGAATGGGATATTGATCTTATCCTGCAAACGCTTGTCGAGACCGCGGAGCAAAGCACCACCACCAGAGAGCCAGATACCATTCTTCACGATATCGGCATAGAGCTCAGGAGGTGTGTTCTCCAATGCTGAGAGCACAGCGTTCTCAATCTTTGCCACGGTCTTATCCAGACAGTGAGCAATCTCCTGGTAGCATACAGGTACCTCCATAGGCAACGCTGTAATACGGTTAGGACCATGTACGATGAAATCTTCTGGAGCCTCATCACCCAGATCGGTCAGAGCTGAACCCACATGAATCTTGATACGCTCTGCCATACGCTCAGAAACCTTCACGTTGTGCTGACGGCTCATATATTCCTGGATATCGGCAGTAAGGTCGTCACCGGCTGTACGGATTGAGTTGTTCGATACGATACCACCCAATGAGATGACAGCGATTTCGGTAGAACCACCACCTATATCAACAATCATATTACCCTCTGGAGCCTCAACATCGATACCGATACCGATAGCGGCTGCCATTGGCTCAAAAATCAAATATACATCACGTCCGTCGGCATGCTCGGCAGAGTCGCGCACTGCACGAAGCTCAACCTCGGTAGAACCAGAAGGTACACCGATAACCATACGGAGTGAAGGAGAGAAGAGACGGCTACCAGTATGAACCATCTTAATCAATCCACGCATCATCTGCTCACAAGCAGTAAAGTCGGCAATCACGCCATCACGCAATGGTCTGATAGTACGGATATTATCATGAGTCTTCTCGTACATCATCTTAGCCTTCTCGCCCACAGCAATCATCTTGTCGGTGCGGCGGTCAAGGGCTACAACAGAAGGTTCATCCACTACAATCTTATCATCACTGATAATGATGGTATTGGCTGTACCCAAGTCCATTGCGATTTCCTGAATAAATGAAAAAAATCCCATTTCGTTTCTAAATTATTTTAAACTTAAAATTTTCTTTTTATTTAAGGAGTTAAGGAGTTAAAGGAGCATAGAAGCCACGGCAACAGTCTGTCATATACCGGGGATAGAATCCCCGCAGACACTTGTCCTGACTTCTTCCACTTCTTAACTCCTTAACTACTTTATTTTTCCGAGAGTTTACTTAGCAAACCATGCATGGATTGCAGTATCGTAGTGAGAGCTTACACCGAATGCACGCTCTGCAAACATTTTGCGGTCTTCGATATCAGTCTCAGCACCCTTTTTCTTCAGGATATCGAGCAATACGCCGTATTCTGCCTTGCTAGGAACGATAACCACGTCCTTGAAGTTTTTGGCACCTGCACGAATCAAAGAGATACCGCCAATATCGATTTTCTCGATGATATCAGCATCGCTAGCACCGCTAGCTACAGTCTGCTCGAAAGGATACAAGTCTACGATGACGAGATCGATTGAAGGGATTTCGTATTCCTTCATCTGCTCCTGGTCACCCTCGTTGTCACGGCGAGCCAAGATACCTCCAAATATTTTAGGATGAAGAGTCTTTACGCGACCACCCAAGATAGATGGATAGGTAGTGACATCCTCAACTTTCTCGCATTCATAACCCAAAGATTCGATAAACTTCTGGGTACCACCAGTACTCAGGAATTTTACACCCTCTTCATTCAACTTGGCGAGCAACTCGTCCAAGCCATCCTTGTGGAAGACAGACACCAACGCTGTCTTGATTTTCTTTGTTTCAGCCATTGAACTTATAAATTATAATTTATGATGGTGCAAAGGTACGAAGATTATTTTGATTACACAACATTTCCTCTCATAAAATAGCATTATTTAAAGGATATTTAAAAGATAATTGAGAGAAATCAAGAAATAAGCAACTCAAGTTTGGCATGTAAGCCCCACACGCCCTGAAAGGAGCCTGGGCCTTCAGTCCGTACTCGAACCGCCTTCTTCTGTCATTCTGTCCGGAAATGTCTCTTATTTCTATCTTTTATCTACCCAAAGCAAGACAGATTGTCAGTAAACCACTGATTTTCAACGAATAGGCATAAGTTTCGCTAAAGGATGGGAGGAACGCACCGGGAGGTTTCCGAAGAGGAGATTCCGGCGCTCATCCAAATAACAGAAATATGAATATATAATATAAGAAAGGAGATATTAATATGACATTCGACAAATTTACAATCAAGGCGCAGGAGGCGGTACAGGAAGCCGTAAACATTGCGCAGCGAAATGGTCAGCAAACCATCGAACCGGTGCATCTGCTTAGCGGTATCCTTGAAAAGGCTACCGATGTGACCAACTACATCTTCCAGAAGTTGGGCATGAACGGACAGCAAATCGCCATGCTCTTGCGTCAGGAGATGCAACATCTGCCTCGTGTGCAGGGTGGCGGTCAGCCGTACCTCAGCAACGAGACTAACCAGATACTGATGAATGCCGAGGATACCGCCAAGAAAATGGGCGACGAGTTCGTTAGCGTAGAACCTATTCTGTTGGCTATCGTACAGGGCAACTCTACTGCTGCACGTATTCTGAAGGATGCTGGTGCAAATGCCAAAGATATGCTCGCTGCCATTCAGGCACTGAGACAGGGACAGAACGTAAAATCACAAAGCGCTGATGATAACTATCAGAGTTTGGAGAAATATGCGAAAAACCTTGTAGAACAGGCAAGAAGCGGCAAGCTGGACCCAGTTATCGGACGTGATGAGGAAATCAGAAGAGTACTCCAGATTCTGTCACGAAGAACCAAGAACAACCCTATTCTGATAGGTGAGCCTGGTACAGGTAAGACTGCCATCGTAGAAGGTCTTGCCGAGCGTATCGTACGTGGCGATGTACCGGAGAATCTGAAGAACAAGCAACTCTATTCTCTCGATATGGGTGCGCTGGTAGCCGGTGCCAAATATAAGGGTGAGTTCGAGGAGCGTCTGAAGAGCGTCATCAAAGAGGTAACCAACGCCAACGGCCAGATTATCCTCTTCATCGATGAGATTCACACGCTGGTAGGTGCAGGCGGTGGCGAAGGTGCCATGGATGCAGCCAACATTCTGAAGCCAGCCCTGGCTCGTGGTGAGCTGAGAGCCATCGGTGCTACTACCCTCAACGAGTATCAGAAGTACTTCGAGAAGGATAAGGCGCTGGAACGTCGTTTCCAGACCGTCATGGTCAATGAGCCTGACGAGGTAGACGCCATCAGTATCCTCCGTGGTATCAAGGAGCGCTACGAGAACCATCATAAGGTACGTATTCAGGATGATGCCTGCATCGCAGCCGTCAAGTTATCAGAGAGATACATCTCTGACAGATTCCTCCCAGATAAGGCTATCGACCTGATGGATGAGGCAGCAGCCAAACTGAGAATGGAGCGTGACTCTGTACCAGAAGAACTGGATGAGATTACCCGCCACTTGAAGCAGTTGGAGATTGAGCGTGAGGCCATCAAGCGCGAGAATGACCAGCCTAAGATTCAGCAGTTGGATAAGGAAATTGCAGAATTGAAGGATCAGGAGCATGACTTCCGTGCTAAATGGGAAGGCGAAAAAGCACTCGTCAACAAGATTCAGCAGGATAAGCAGGAGATAGAAAACCTGAAGTTTGAGGCTGAACGCATGGAGCGCGAAGGCAATTACGAACGCGTGGCTGAAATCCGCTATTCTAAACTGAAGGCGCTCGAGGATGACATCAAGAAGATTCAGGAGCAGCTGAAGAGTACACAGGGTGGCGCAGCGATGGTCAGAGAGGAAGTTACAGCTGACGATATCGCTGAGGTTGTAAGCCGCTGGACCGGAATACCAGTAAGCCGTATGATGCAGAGCGAGCGTGAGAAACTGCTCCATCTGGAGGAAGAACTCCACAAGAGAGTCATCGGACAGGACGAGGCTATCACCGCTGTAAGTGATGCCGTTCGCCGCAGCCGTGCCGGTTTGCAGGATCCAAAG
>OGOB01001007.1_pt1 | contig 10844 bp, 9 predicted proteins | sample 1573611 | NCBI WGS metagenome assembly OGOB01 (sample SAMEA2582016, study PRJEB24529) | metagenome | biome: Human gut stool | place: China | collected 2011 | reverse complement strand
CGTCGTTCGCCCTCCTGCCGAACGGATAATGGAAGATGATCCTCTGGTTGCCGGAAAGGTCTATGTACTCTTCCACGGCGAGACGGTCGATGTCGGGGATGAAACCCGCAACGGCCTTCTGCTCGCTGAAATACGATATGAGGGAACGGGCGGACCCCTCGTCGATGTCGAACTCCTCGGAAAGCCTCTCTAGCTTGTCTGCGGGATCCTCGTCGATGAGCTGGGACATCTCCTTCCTGAATCTGGCCACGTCCATGGACAGGTCGAAGGAACGGGGAAGCATCTCCCCCGCCCACGAGGGGACCGTGGGCTTCCTGCCGTTGGCCTCCTTGACATATGCGGTCATCCCTTTGGAGCGGACGAACTCCAGACTCCTGCCCCCCAGGACGAAAACGTCTCCCGGGGAGAGCCTCTCGACGAACTTCTCGGACAGTTCCCCTGCGACCGAACCGTAGGATGTTATGACACGGTAGTTGGACTCCTCGGGAATGGTCCCCAGGTTCATGAAATAGATCATCCTGGCACCTTTCTTCTTCCCGAACTGGCTGTTCTCCTCGTCATACCAGATCTTGGAGTAGACGCTCTCGTGTTCCTCCTTGCTGCCCAGGTATCTGAGCACGTTCACGAATTTATCGAATGGGAGGTTGTGGAAACAGTACGAGGACCTCACCACGTCGTAGGCCTCGTCCACGTCCCATCTGCGGTCGATGGACATCCCGACGACCGCCTGGGACAATACGTCGAGACAGTTCTCGGGGATCCCCACACGGTCGATGTCGCTGCGATGGGCGGCACGGCACATGACGGCACACTCGGACAGGTCGTCCGGATCGAAGACTATGAGACGGCCTTTGGCTACCTTTCCGAAGCTGTGGCCGCTCCGCCCGATCCTCTGGAGTCCCTTGGCGACGGATTTGGGAGACCCGATCTGACACACCAGGTCGACCGATCCGATGTCTATCCCGAGTTCCAGGGATGTGGAGGATACGACGCATTTGATCTCCCCCTTCTTGAGACGGGATTCGACGTCGAGACGGATGTCCTTCCCCAGGGAGCTGTGGTGGACCTCCACGTTCTCCAGACCCCTCTCTTTGAGCTTATAGACGACCGCCTCGGCACCCGAACGCGTGTTGGTGAACACTATGGTGGTCTCATGTTCGTCGACCAGCTCCTTCAGTTTGTCGTACATCATGGAGCTGACGACATCGGTCGGAAGGGTCGTCATATCGTCCGTAGGGCATATGACCTTCAGATCCAGGACCTTCTTGGAACTGGACTCGATGAGGGCGACCGGCCTCGCTTCTCCCCCTTTGTCGAAACCTACGAGATACTTCGCGATCTCCTCGATGGGAGCCATGGTGGCGGAGAGGCCGATGCGGGTGAAATCGGTCTCGCAGTAGTTCTTAAGCATCTCGAGGGTCAGGGACAGGAACGCCCCCCTCTTGGAATCGCATATGTCGTGGATCTCGTCGAGGATGACCCATTCCACCTTCTTGATGGCCTCCTTGAACTTAGGCGATGCGAGGATCAGGGCCATCGACTCGGGGGTGGTGATGAGGATGTGCGGGGGATGGCGGACCATCTTCTGCCTCTCGTTCTGCGGGGTGTCCCCGGAACGTACGGCCACCGAAATCTCGGGGACGGGCATGCCTTCGCGGGCTGCGAGTTCCTTCATCTGCTGCAGAGGTTCGTTGAGATTCCTGTTCACATCGTTGGCCAGGGCCTTGAGCGGGGAGATGTAGATGCAATAGACCCTTTCCTCGAGGGTCCCCTCGGAGGAGTATTTGATCAGCTGATTGAGGATACTGGTGAAGGCGGTGAGGGTCTTACCGGATCCTGTAGGGGACGAGACAAGTACGCTTTTCCTCTCATGGATGACAGGGATGGCCATCGACTGCGGTTCCGTAAGGGCGGTGAACCTCTCTCTGAACCATTTGGAAACAAGAGGCTCCATCATGTCGAGGACCTCGTCCATAGAATACTTCCTGTCTATCTTCTCCAATATCTCACCGCCGAACAAAGATTAATTCGGAATCCCTACTGATAGGTAATATAAAAGATAGTGCTCGGCTCGCATCACATACGGTGATTCCGACAGAGATTCCAGACAAGAGAAGACGGCCTTCTCCGACCCACATATGGATCCATAGCAGGGGGTGTCGGGATCCCCGCCCCTACGAAGGACTCCCTGACGTGTCATGTTGATCGTTTCAGAAACGATCTTGCCGCACATAGGCCGGGAACGGATACGGACACGGTGCGTTGATGACTTGGTGTCGATTACTATCGGACGCGACTTCCTTTGACATCCCCGTAGAATGTCGGGATCTGGCACAATATCACATGGAACGAAGATGCCGATACGGCAGATTTTCGAGTACCTCGGTACCGGAGTCCCCTTAGAAGGAAGTTATAATAGCGAAAAGACCGATTGAGACCTCATGCGCCACTCAGCCGTCGTTGCCGTCATCGCAGTATTAGCACTATGCGTTCCGATGACATTACTTGAAGACAGCGACAGCACGGATGCCGCCTCTACGACCTACCGCATCACAGGATATGTCAACGAGGAATTCAGCAGCGGGAACATCGGCCTCAAGGTGGCGGTCGTCACCATATACGACGAGACAGGGGACCCTTTAGGGGTCTGCACGACATCATCCGCCGATGCAGGGCGTTTCAAGATCGATTTCGACAGCATTCCCATCTCCAAGATGTACATCGGATTCTCTTTGGCGGAATACGACCTCAGATCGATCTCGTCATATGCTTCCGAAATAGATACCATACCCGTCGCCACAGGTACCGCTTACAGACTTTCGATAACCGCATGGTCTGCCAGCAGCGAGGATAATGTGAGGGAGTGTCTCATAACATCCAGTACCGCGGACGGGCTGAACTGTTTCACCATGGCGACCACCACAGGCACGGTCACCGTCTACGTCAACTACGGCGGACAGGGTGTTAGAGGAGCTAACATAGAGATATCCGCCGACGACGGGAGATCCATACACGGAAAGACCGACGGTTCCGGAGGATGCACCATCTCAGGACTGACCATAGGTGCCTACACGATCAAAGTGTCCGCAGACGGATTCGAGTCCGAGAAGAAGGACATCGTCGTGACCAAAGGTACGGCCACCAGCATATTCGAGATGACCGAAAAGACCCATGCCACCTATCTGGGAATGGACCTGGTCCACTTCCTGATGTTCATCGGTATCATCCTCGGCCTGTCCCTTGCACTATGTGCCAGGATACTGTATCATCGTGTAGGCAGGACGAAGATAGACGAAGAGGACCTGAAGGGAGAGTGAGGTCCTGATGAAGTCCGGTCCCGCAGGAAAGACCTGCGGAATACCGGACGGACAAGGGTTCAGTATTCTCTTTTCAGGCCGTTCCTGACCTGTTCGTACAGACTGTTGCCTTTGGAATCCATGGCCACGACCAGCGGTCCGAGCCTGTTGGTCTCGAACTTCCACATGGTCTCCGGCATACCCAGATCCTCCCATTCGGAACCGGTGACGGTGGACAGGCCCTCGGCGAGAGACACTGCGGCCCCTCCGGTGGCGGCGAGATAGACGCAGCCGACCTCCTTCATGGCCTCTGCGACCTCCTGAGACATCCCGCCCTTCCCGATTATGGCGCGGATCCCGAACTCCCTGATGAAACGCGGTTCGAGAGAGTTCATCCTGGCACTCGTGGTCGGACCGGCCGCCACCACGGAGTAACGGCCGCTGTCCATCTTCCTCATTATCGGACCGCAGTGGTACACCACCGCACCCTCGAGGCAGTTGGGGACCGGCTTCCCCTCGTCCAGATATTCCAAGGCACGGATGTGGACGTCGTCCCTGCCTGTAACCACCGGTCCGTTGATATATACGACGTCGCCGAGGGACAGGTCTCTCACCATTTTCTCCGAGAGAGGGGCCGTAAGTGATATCAGAGGACCGCCCCCTGGGAGTACGTGACATCGGAATCGGTTATCCTGGCACTTGCGCGGCGGGTCGCCCAGCACCCTATGTTGACGGCCACGGGAAGGCTTGCCGTATGACATGCGGCCTTCCGTACCTTCACGCCCAGTACGGTGGTGTTGCCGCCGAGACCCATGGGTCCGAGACCGCTGGAGTTCAGTTTCACGAACAGCTCCTCCTCCAGATCCTTTATGAACGGATCCGGATCCTCGTGGTCCAAAGGCTCCATGAGGGCCCTCTTGGCCATTGCGACGCACTCGTCGGCGGTACCGCCCACCCCTACACCGACAATCCCGGGAGGGCACGGACGGCCCCCGGCGTCGAGGACGGAGTCTATGATGAACTTCTTCACACCCTCCATCCCGTCAGCGGGATTGAGCATCCTGAGTTTGGTCATGTTCTCGGAACCGGCGCCTTTCAGCATCACGGATATCTCCGTGAAGTCGTCATCGGTCGGGATGTAATGGATGCACGGCATACCGTCCCCCAGGTTGTTGCCGTTGTTCTTCCTGGTGAACGGGTCCACGGTGTTGGGCCTCATGGGTATGTTCCTGGTACAGTTCTCGACCGCCTGCGCTATATCCTTGGAGATGGAGGAGTCGAACTTCCCGCGGACGTAGAATATCGGTATCCCGGTATCCTGGCACATCGGCTTCCCCAGATGTTCGGCCTTCCTGATGTTGTCCAATATCGCCCCGATCTGGGAATATGCCGTTTTATTGGTCTCCCATTCGGCGGCGGCCTCTAAGGCCCACCCGATGTCCTCGGGGATCTTCGTGTTCGCCAGACGCAACAGATTCTCGACCACCTTCTCCGTGGTCTCCGGAAGTTTTACGACCATTTCGATTCCTCCTCACGGCACGAAATAAAGGACCTCCTCGATCCTGATGACGCGTACCTTCTCGCCGATCTCGGCACCCTTGGGTATAAGCAGGTCCACCATGGAGTAGTTGGAGGGGTCCATGACCTGGACCTCGCCGTCGGATACGGTGATGACGTCGGCCGTACCGATATCCGCCGCCTTGCAGTAGACCTTTATCTCCGGCATGTCCTGACGTTTCACCGACATCTCCCTGAACCCGTCCAAGGAGACCAGTTTTCCGCCCTGGCTAGAGACGCGGGAGAGGAGATAGTAGCGTTTCCTGAAGATGACTATGTCCCCGATATGGAACTCGGGAAGACGGACGAGGTAGTTGACGCGGTACATGTCCAACCCGTCCCTCGTCTGACCGACCAGTTTGGCGGACTCGTTCGTCTCGGCGCAGTACATGTCTCCAAGGTCCTTCACCAACGCCCTCCCGAGGGCGATGAGGGACAGGTGCACGTCCACTCCTCCCGGTACGATCTCCATCTTGGTTATGAACACGTTATCGTCCGTGGCCATGGCGTCGTCCACGACCTTCTCCACACGTGCCAGGACCTCGTCCTGCAGGTCCTTGGAAAGCGTCTTCTCGGAGGTCCTTATCTGCAGGATGGCCTCGTAGTAGTTCCCGAGACGTCTGGAACATATCTTGCATACGGCGTTCTTGATACGGACGATGGTCGTGGCGAGGGCGTCCGCCATGATGTCCTCGATCTGCACACGGCATCCGAGTGTGACCGAGATGTTGTAGTCGTCCAGATATGACACGGAGGGGTCCACCGAAACGACCTTTCCCTCCTTTATGCAGGTCAAGGCCTCCTTCGCTGCGGTGACGGCTGCCTTCTCCTCCACCATGGACTGCCAGTCCCCGTGCCAATAGAACTGCCCGCAATTGGTACATGTGAGAAGGTCCACGTGGTCGGGCAGGGTGACCAGGGTCCTGTCCCTGAGGAAGCACTCCATGCAGAGGCCGTGGACTGTCTTGTCCACCTCCTTCCCGCATTCCACGCAGAATCCGTTCACAGGGTCACCGCCTGTGCGTGCTTGACCCCTCCGATCACCATCACGGCGTCCGGGTCCACTATACCCTCGGCTATGGCAAGGTCTACGACCCTGTTCCCGACGAGATTTATGATGGTGAACGTACCGAGACGGGTCCTGAGCTCCTCCTCCTCGATGATGTCCCCTCCGTAGAAGCCCTCCCCCACGGTTATGCGAAGGTCTCCTTCGGAGAACGTCTGACCCAGGATCTCCTCGTCGCAGACGGCGAGTATGACCTCTTCGGGATGCCTGTGGGCCTTGAAATAGAAATTTCCTGCCATTTGCTCAACCTTTGTTGGTAAGTCTGTATATGACCTTGTTGTTTCCGTCCGGGACCTGATAGATCGTACCGGAACCCTTCATCCTCTGCAGAAGACGTCTGACCTCGGTCTCGCTGATGCCGTTGGCCGCGGCCTGGGTGACGATCTCCTCCTCTTCCATGCCTCCCGGCTCGAGTCTCATGATGGCCTCTATGGTCGGGATCCCCTTGCGGTCCTTGGACGAGATGCCGCTCGTTATGGAGTCGATGTCGAACCCTCCGCTCTCGGTACCCGCGATCTTCTTCAGATAGTACCTGATGAGGTCTATAGCCCTCTTGGCGTCCTGGGCCTCCACGACGGGACTGAGTCTCATCCTGGCGGAAGCCTCCGATAGACGCACATAGGCCTCCAGCTGCCTGGCGGTTATGGGCACGGAACCGGTGTCGTCGCCGGACTTCCTTATGGACATGTAATCGTTCTGGATCATGTCCACCGCATCCTGCTTCATGACCGGTATTATACGCTTGGAATATGCGACATATTTCCTCAGGGTCTCGACGTCGTAACGCGGCATGATGGACTGGGTGTTCTCCTTTATCATCTTGAGATCCACCCCGTCCAGTTCGACGGTCTCGTCCACCTGTAGGGCCTCTCCGCGCCTGTGCACTTTCAGGATGTGTTCCGTGATGTCGCGGTCCCTCTTCTCGTCCGGCTTGTCGGTACGGACGAATATGAGGTCGAAACGGGACATCAATGCGGGAGGCAGGTCGATCTGGCTGACGATGGTGCTGTTCTCGAGGTCGAACCTCCCCAGTTTGGGGTTGGCGGCGGCGAGCATGGAACACCTGCACTGGAGGGAGGCGGTTATCCCCGCTTTAGCCACGGAGATCCTCTGGGACTCCATCGCCTCGTGCAGGGACGACCTGTCCTCGGTGGACATCTTGTCGAGCTCATCGATACAGGCGAGACCCTTGTCCGCCAAGACGAGGGCTCCCGCCTCGAGGGCCCATTCCCCTGTGAACTCGTCCCTGACCGCGGCGGCCGTGAGACCTGCGCCGGATGCGGACTTCCCGGATGCATAGATACCCCTGGGGGCCATGGAGGACATGTAACGCAGGATCTGGGACTTTGCGACACCGGGGTCTCCGATGAGCAGGATGTGGATGTCTCCCCTGATGACGGACCCGTCGTCCATGACCTTACGCGTCCCGCCGAACAGCTGCAGGGCTATGGCCGCCTTCTCCTCGTTCATACCTTTGATGGTGGGCGATATGGAGGCGATTATGTTGTCGAACAGGTCCGGATCCTTCGACATCTCGATGATCGCCTTCTCGTCCTCCTCTGTGATCTGGATCTCGTCGTACTCGTGCTGCTCGAACTCTATGGACACAACGTCCACGAACACTTCGAAGACGGTCGTCTTCACCCTTTCCGTCTTCTCGGCGGAACGGATTATACCGTTTATCGTGACCCTGTTTCCGGGGGTGATTATCCCGGCCACGTCGTCGTCTATGTATCCGCTGAGCCTCTGGGGCTGCGCCCCTCCTTTGAGACCTTCGGGACTTTCCTGTATCTCGACCTTCTGGGTATCGGTATAGATCGACTGCTCCTCGTCCAGGATGAAGCGGTTGGCCGTCTTGTTGCAGTTCCCGTTGGGATTGGGGCACATGAGCGGCTCCTGCAGAAGCATCCCGTCCTGCGGCTGCCAGATGGGGGCCCCGCAGCGGGCACAGGTGAAAAGTGCCAGCGTCATCCTCGGCTTCACGGGGGTGACCTTTTTGACTAGTCCCTCCAAGGCGACCATCTTGTTGAGGTGCCTGGCCCTGAGGTTCCTTATCCCGACCTTGGCGTCGCGGGGCAGTCTGATCAGCCTTATGTTGATCTTGTTGACCGGGTCCCAAGTAGGGGGCATGGCCTCCTTGGCCACCTCCTCGGCCAACTTGATGCAACGGTCCGGTTCCTCTAGGACGAACGTGGCGAAATCCGAGTTGTACATGTCCATGTCGTCGTATTTCACGAACAGACTCTTCTTCTCTGGATATGTATCGGCAATCTCCCTCAATGCCTGCCGATACTCGTCCCTGCCGAAGATGGATTCCCATCCCTCGGTGATCTCAGCGTCCTGGAAGTTCGTCATCTCATTGTCCCCCTGCAATCGTTCGGTGCCCGGCCTTCGAACGGCACTCCTCATCCGCCCACCAGATCCATCCGCCGTCATCGAAGGAGACCTTGCCTTTGACAAGCCCCTCCTTGCGGTATTTGTTCATGGTCTTGATGAGGTCGTCCGGACACCTGTATTTGAAGTACTCCTCGAGCCTCGCGGCGGCCTCGTTCGTCGATACGCGGTCGTCGCCGAGGGCTTTCCAAATCATCTCCAAAAGCTCGTCCGGCATAGCTCTCGAGACATGGTCAACTGCTAAAATAACCTTACTGAAAAAAATACGCTCGCGATGAAATGGCGGGGAGGCCCAGGGAGATCACCGTTCCCCGGCCGACCCGACTATGGATTCCACATATTCGTCGGACATCCTCTGCACGTCGTCCGAGTCCTTGGCCGTCCTGTAGTCGTCCAGGAGCGCCTTGTTCAGGGTCACGAACTCCGGGGCCCAGTTGAAACGGGGCATGAAGAGCTCCGCCTGCTCGTCCTGACCCATTATTATGAGCGATGCGAGGACGGCCTCGGCACTGTTGAGTCTCCATGGCTTCCCCCAGTTGATGGGATTCGCCGCCACCAGATACGGCAGCTTCCTCGCCTTCTCCCCGCGGATGTGGGGGATCTCGTCTATGTGGGTCCACGTGAGGTCGAGGACGACCAGCCCTCTGTGCGCATACTTGACGTCCGCCGGACTGAGGGTCTTCTCCCCGAACGGGGAGAGGACGACCGACCCGGGAGGGATCCTGTTCAGAGGGACCTCCTTGGCCAATCCGAACTTCTCCATGCGCTTGGCCGTGCATTTCTTCGGATCGCACTGATCCTTGTCATAGACGAGTACGGGGATCATGCGGATACCAACGACCTCAACTTCTCGGGGTCGTCCATGTTCTCCTTGACCCATGCGCTGACACGGTCCGCCATGGCCAGGAGCTGTTCGGCGAGTTCGGCGTCATCCGTGGCGGTGAACTCGTCCCTGCACCCCATGTGGGCGCAGATCTGCCTCCCCTGCCAGGGAGACTTATGTGCCAGACTGTCGAATACACCCTTCTCGGTATAGATTACTATGTCGAACTGGTTGTCCTTGGGCAGGAAGCGTTCGTCGGCGAAATCCTTGGAGACCTGGTCCCTGAGGTCCTCCCCGTTGCAGTACATGACGGACAGGAGGTCGCAGTCCACGATCTCGTGTTTGGGTCCGGCGCTGTAGACATCGTACAGCCCGGGATAGAACTTTCTGGTGTAGTACTCCGCCAGCTGCGAGGACAGGTCGTTCAGGCTGTCCACGAAGAGGACGCTGCATTTCTTCTCTGCTTTCTTTAGGAGGGCCATGATGGAGCGACGATGCCGAACAACACCATTAAATTATCGTACGTCCCATTGAAGTGATGCTGCGATGATGATCGTTTCATTGAGCTGATCATTGATGATTGACGGGCGAGCTGAGCAGTATTTATTGACCATTCAAATATGCGAAAGGATATGGCTTCGCCATGGAACCGGTTTTGCAGGTAGCCCTCGACATGATGCAGCTCAAAAGGAGCGTCGGCATCGCGCAGGAAGCGGTCGAGGGCGGAGCCGATTGGATCGAGGTCGGCACCCCCCTCATCAAGAGCGAGGGTACCGAGGCCGTCCGTACTATGAAGAGGACATTCCCCGGCCGCAGGATCGTGGCCGACACCAAGACCATGGACACGGGGGCGTTCGAAGTGGAGATCATGGCGAAGGCGGGGGCGGACATCGTCACCGTCCTCGGACTTGCGGAAGACTCCACGATATCGGAGGCCGTAGAATCAGGAAGGAAATACGGTACCGAGATAATGGTCGACATGATCAATGTGCCAGATAAGGTGAGGAGGGCGAAAGAGGTCGAGAAACTCGGCGTCGCATACATCTGTCTCCACATGGGTATCGATACCCAGATGAGAGGGGAGGAGGCCCCTGTCGACATCCTCCGCGAGATCGTCGGAGCGGTATCCGTCCCTGTGGCCGTCGCCGGAGGCATCACTGCGGACACCGTTCCGGAATACATAAACGCAGGTGCCTACGACATCATAGTCGGGGGAGGGATAACCAAGACCGACGACATCAGAGGTGCGGCCGCCAATATGAAGAAGGCCATGAAAGGTCTTGCGATCGACAGCGTGGTGGCCAAGAAGTACACGGAGGACGACCTCTTCGAAGCGTTCTCCAAGGTATCCACCTGCAACATATCCGATGCATACCACAAGAAAGGCGTGATATTCGGACTGCACCCGTACATACAACGCAACGCCAAGATGGTCGGCAGGGCCCTGACCGTCCAGACCGCCAACGGCGACTGGGCGAAGCCCGTGGAGGCCATAGACCTGGCCAAACCGGGAGACGTCATCGTCGTCGACGTGGGAGGAGGGCCCATCGCGGTATGGGGAGAACTCGCCTCCAACTCCGCCATGAACATGGGTGTCAAAGGCATAGTGATCGATGGGGCGATAAGGGATATAGACGACATACAGAACCTCGGATTCCCCGCATTCGCCAGGAGCGCCGTCCCGTGTGCCGGGGAAGCGAAGGGCTAC
>OGOB01001005.1_pt1 | contig 10865 bp, 9 predicted proteins | sample 1573611 | NCBI WGS metagenome assembly OGOB01 (sample SAMEA2582016, study PRJEB24529) | metagenome | biome: Human gut stool | place: China | collected 2011 | reverse complement strand
TTTCTATTTTGACTATAAGGTTTTCTTTTATTGGAGCATGGCGCAGCGATTTGCGTCATGCCTTTTTTGTGTATTATATGGAGGAAAATGAAATGATTGCATTTTCTAAAAAGTTTGATGTCCTGAAACAGGACATCAAACTTCATTTATCTTAATCCATGAACTTGATCATGTCCTGGCGTCTTGGCTTTGCCTCCGGCGATTCGTCAGGATAACCCAGGGCGATGCAGTAGAGCAGTTTGTAATTCTTAGAGAATGCCATGCGGTCGAGATAAGGCTTGGCTGACGGAGAATCCAATATCCAACGGGCAGAACTGCCCAGGCAGCAGGAGCCGATGCCCTTTGCCCATGCTGCAAGAATGATGTTCTCGCCAAGCAAACCGCAATCAATCTGCGCCATATCATAAGTCGTATCGTAGGCGATGCAAACCACGCATGGAGCATTCACGAAGATGTTCTTGAAGCCCTTGCGCTCAGCTATCTTCGGATTATCCTTTACCACGGCTTGGGTTATCGAATCGATGAGTGCAGGAGAATCTATCACTCTGATTTCGTACGACTGCAGGTTCTGACCGTTTGGCGCATGGATGCCGCATTTCAGAATCTCGTTCAGGGTATCGCGGCTGATGACGGAATCCTTGTAAGCACGGATGCTTCTGCGACTCATCATCAAGTCGGTTACCACACTTGCAGAGTCAACGCTGTTCGTTGCCTCCGGCTGTCTGCTCTCATTGCAGGCAGTCAACATCAGTGCTGCTGCCAATCCTAAGAAAATCTTCTTCATATTACTCATGATTAAACTTATATTCCTATTAGTATATACCCATGTAGCGCTATTAGTATTTATCCACGTAGCGTTATTAGTATATACCGTGCAAAGATAACAACAAATACTTGTATTCAAGAAGATACGTTATGATTTTTAAGAGTTTTTATCGGTCTCTCTGCCATTCTTTTAACAAGTATATATCATAGCCAAACATTTTCCACCTATTTTGCTAGAATTTCCCAAAAACTTCGTATCTTTGCAATGGCTTTATGCAAATAAGCTGTTTATAAAATCATCAAACGTAGAATTATGGAAAGAAAAAGTTATTCTATAGATATAAATCGCATTGCACAATATGCCATGTATGCATATTGCATTTTCGCATTGTTTTCGCTGGCATTTTCTGTTTGCAGACAAGCGGGCTTATCCTTCAGAACAAGTCCCATCCTGATTCCATTAAGTCCCATCCTGGTTACCATCAAGCAACTGGTCTTGCAGCTCGCCCCTATAGCTTTATGGGGAATATTCCGCTACACGCTACCGGCAGGCGTAAAATTGCTACGACGCTGCAGCGAGTTGATGGTACTTTACTATGTGCTCTCATTCATCCTGGGCCAATGCTTCAATCTTCATCTCGTAACGATGATGCAGGACGGACAGATAACCCCCACGGCAACGATTCTCACCTGGATACAAAGCACTATGGGATTGATTTCCGTCATCGCTTCCCTGATAGCCGGCTGCCATCTGTACAGCAAGCACAGAGGTAACATGCGCAAACTGGGCATAGCCCTTATCCTGGTTTTCATGGTATGGCTGATGTGCTCGAATATACTCCCAGTTGCAGTGTTTTATCTGGCAGGTAACACCCAGCAGGCAGCCTTCACCTGCATGAATCTCATCAGTATGATAACAACGACATCGGCTTATATATACGCCTACCACATGATGTATCGGGCGATAAAAACGAAATAATTTGGTGATGCGGCTTTTTTTCGTATCTTTGCCGCAAAATATGCGGCGTTTTTTGATAAATAATGCCGCAAGAGAAAAAATCAGAAATGCTACAAAATGATGGAAAAGAATCAGATTTTTAAAAATATCATGAACCGTACATCGGTGAGAAGCTATACAGATATGCCTGTAGAGCCGGAGAAGGTGGAGATGATGCTGCGTGCCGGCATGGCGGCTCCATCGGCATGCAACAAGCAGCCTTGGCATTTTGTGGTTATCAACGACCGGGAGATTCTCGACCAGATACCACAGTTCAGCCCTTATGCCAGCATGGTGAAGCAGGCACCGCTCGCCATTGTGGTTTGCGGATGCCTGGACAAGACGCTGGAAGGCATCGAGCAGGAGTTCTGGATTCAAGACTGTTCGGCAGCCACGGAGAACATCCTGCTGATGGCTCACGGCCTGGGACTTGGCGGAGTATGGACAGCCCTCTATCCCCTGAAAGAACGGTACGAGGGAATGCAGCAACTGCTGCATCTGCCCAAGACGATGATTCCGCTCAACACCCTTATCATCGGATATCCGAAGAATCAGGCGGAAGTAAAGGATAAGTGGAAAGAGGAGAATATTTCCTATAATTATTATCAAGAATAATCTCCATCAGGATTCATATCCCTATCATCTTATATACCCCTCCTGCTCATATCCCCTACGATAATGATGAATCATATTGACTAACGGCTGAAGGCGGACATCCGTTACTGCCATATTCCTGAATCTGGCATATTGCTGATTGTAAAGTGCGGCATTGCCTTCGGCCAATCTTTCCTCGATATCAGATGGCACCAGGAAGGAAGACCGATTACCCAGATAGGCATAAAACTCTGAAAGATAGATATGAACTCCAGCCAAATCAAAATCGCCGAAATGAATGTAATGATTGGGAATGCGGAGAAGCCATGACCTGAGATGCTCCAGGTTTTCCTGTGGATAACGGCAGACAAACAGGAGTTGCCTGCCAGGAAACAGGGCATCGAAAAGCCAACGCTGCAACCGAATCTGCATGAAATTCTCAGCATTCTCTATACCCACAACTATCACGTCTTCCGGTATCTCGAAACGATCCGGCTGATTGATGAAAACGGAACTGCCCTCCATCGGATGAAGTATGAATGGCTTTCCATCAAGCATAGCATCTATCTGAACATAGCAATCTACCAGAAAACCACGAAATGTATTCACCTTCTTAGCCTTTGAATCACCCACCATCCTAACCATATCAGCCCTCGTCTGCATAGAGGAAGAAGCGGAAATCCATTCTTCTAAAGAACATTTCAAGCCAAAATCCTGAACCAATAAGGTACGGCAACTCTCTCGCATGGCCTCGGCTATGCGATATTTGCATCTACTGCCATTGTTCTTCAACATCAGGAGCCCTTCCTGCCTCAGCAAAGCCGTGAGGCGAGGAGACAGCTTCGACGAAGCTATCTCCTCACCCTTCAACATTGCCAATATCTGTCGGGCATCGCCCAATCCTAACTTTTCCATATCATCCAGTATTTCATTTTATCCAGTATATCATATCAGCCGATATTTCCATACACGAGAGGTTTTATAATCTCTTGATTAATTGAGTTACCTTTGTATTTGCCCTATTGTCTTTGCTGAGCAGATAGGTGTATTTGTAATCCTCCACATTATAGGTAGTTGGCGAACTGTTTACCAGCAGGATGTTGCGGCGATTGGCAAAGTCGAGGATTCCCTTCACATTGTTAGGATGCAACTTGCCTATCTCGTCCATCATGCAATGAATCTTGAAATCGCCCGATTTCTTCGATGCCTTCTCCTTAAACACGTTGATGAGCATGATGTTAACCATCGCCTTTACAAGAATGTCGGTGCCATCAGATCCCACGTTCGCTATCTTCTCTACCCATCCCGTATCATTATCATTTTCCTTGATGCGGAACTCCAACTTAAAGGTATCTGCCACCTGCAATTGCTTGCGGTTAGGCTCATCCAGAAGCCCCTTCATGAAAGCAAGAAGATATTTCACCGCCTTGGCATTCACATCCTGGCGTGACTCGGTGGCAAAGAGATCCATCTCTCCCATATTGAACTGGTTCTCTTCCGCAAAATCTCTGATACGCAAAAGGAGGATCATCAGCTGGTCGTTGCTCTTCAGCGGGCGCAAGGCGATTTCCCTAATAACACCTGCGAAATTCCGCTCCTCGAAATCGTGGTTGATATCGTTGATGGTCTTGCCGATGTCGCCTTCCCTTCGGGTAAGATCACCCACCTCCTTGGAGATTCGGAAGATGATGTCGGTATATCTTCCACTGATGCGCTTCTGATATTCCGAGATTTTATCATTATCCACAAACTCGCAGAGATTGGATGCGAAGGCGATGAACTCCTCTTCTGTTACCGGACTTACATTGAAATGGAAGGTGTTGTGAGCAGAAAACATCCCCAGGAACTGCTGAGATTGCTTCTTGAAGTTGTCGAGCGTACGGCTGTCCTCATAAATCAGGCGCTTCAGCTCTTCTACGATGGCAAGACAATCTTTGGTGGTGATTTTCTCCCCAACCTCACTACTACCCAACGGGCACAAGGTTGCATCGTTCCGGAAGTTCTTTACTGCATTCAAGCCCGCCTCCAGCTTTCTTAAATCAGCCTGCTGCTTAGCCAGTTTTTCCTGTGCCACAGACAATTGCAGTTTGAGTCGTTCACTGCGCTGCCTGAATTTATCTTCAATCGTCATCAAAGCCTCAGCCTTGTTTTTCCGTTCCTGTCTTACGGAAGATTCCTGGTCAAAGAGTTCTATCTTGTCGTTTCGGTAAACCGCCACCACATCACGATTCTTCCTGATAAACGCCAATTCAGCATCCAGTTCTGCTATGCGCTTGTTGTAAGCATCCAAAGCCTGGGTATCCATACCCTTGCCATGAAGTTCATCGTGCTGTGCTTTCATGATTTCCTGTCTGCGGGCATCCATCTGGTTCTGCTTATCTTCTATCTGGGTACGAATATCCTGGGCAAAGACTTCATATTTCTGAGTTTCCACCTTAACCTGCCGGTTGTATTCCACCTGATGCGCTTTCAGTTTGCGCTGCAAATCCGTCTCCAGCTGGCGCTTCAGTTCTTCCTTTTTCACCTTATCGGCAACCAGCGCATTCTGCTTATCTTCCAATTCAGACAGTTGCTGGCTGCGCCATTTCTCCAAACGGTTTTTCAATTCCAGCAATTGCATCTTGAGCTTCTTTTCCGTCTGAGGCAACAGTTGTATTTCTGCCTTTTTAGCATAAAGCGATTCATTCAGCTTTCTTATCTGAAGCTGATATTTCCCCTTCAAGTTTTTATTGTCCTCCTCATGCTGGTTCTGTAAATCATTCAGCAGCTTGATGATGTCTGCACGAAGCTGTTCTTTTTCTGCGAGTTGCTCCTTCAATTCCTTGGGAGTTCTGAATTTTCGCTCTACAGCTGCCAGATTGATGCTTACGCCATAGAGAGAAGCAGAGGTTGATGATGAAGATGAAGAAGATAATGATGACGAAGAATCGGCAACCAATTGCGGATTCAATACATTATTATATAGTATCGCCTCCTCATCTACCACTTTTCCGATATTCTCCTGCCATCCCTTTCTGTTCTGGTCGAGCCATTCGGAAAACGAGCCTTTGCTTTTCTCCAAGAGATTCTGAATTTTTCTGATTTCAGCCTCAACATCCGCTTTCTGCTTCTTGGGTTCATCGAGCGAAGCCTGGTATTTCAGTTCTGCTATCTCCAATTCCTTCTCGGCTTCCTGACGCAAGGTTTCAATGCGCAGTTCCACTTCCTTTATCTCGGTTTCCACCTGAAATTGTCTGGCTGTAAATTCGGCAATCTCCTGTTCGTTTGTCTCCATCTCCCGGGCAAAAGGATTCTCGTGAGCCACCTTTGCCTTCTGAATCTTCAAGGCAGTTTCCTCATGCACCAGTTGCGCCATCATCTCATCCACAGCAGAAATCTTCTTCTGAAACACCTCTCGGGTTTCCGTTTCAGCCTTTCTCCATTCCTGCATCAGAACTTCCTTCTGGGTCATCAAGGCTGCCTGATGTTCATTGAGCAAGGCGGTCTTGCTGTTTCTGAAAGCATGCAAATCCATATCCAGCTGTTCGAGCAGAGCCTTATACTTATCCACCACGTTCTGATAGGATTTCTCCAGTTCTGCCTTCATCACTTCCTGTCGCCTACGCTCATCTTCTATGATGGTTTCCTGCTCTACTCGCTGCAAGATATCTTCTATATGAATTTCCTCATAATGCTTGCGCTTGGCGGCAGTTTTCTTTAGCTGCGCATCGAGTACGCCCAATTCACGGGAGAGTTTATCACGCTCCTTTCCATATTTTTCCTGTTCCTCACCTATCAGGCGACTTACCCGGTTGCATTCCGCTTCACTTTCCTGGATATCAAGACGATATTGCGGCAGGAGTTCCTGTGCCATACGCTCTGCATAATTGAGTTCCCTGCGCCCCTCGCCAATCAGGCGGCGATTGTTCAGCAAGGTGCGATACGCATCTATCACCTTATCGGCTATGCGGCGAATCAGCACTTCGCCATTCTTCTCTTTCTTCGTCCAGAGGCTCACATCCTTATACTCCTGTTCAAACTCCTTGATCTGTTCACGATAAAAGTTAAGGTCAATGCTGTTATCCTCATCACTCATCGAGCGGATGATGGTATTCTTGATGAAATCGGCATCCAACTTGGTATTGAGGAAGACATTCTGGATAGTGCGGGGGATATTCTGGTACTTGGCACTCTCTACAATGGCATACTTGCGAAAAGGCTGAAGTTCCAGGCGACGATTGTTGCCGAAGATGATGTCACGATACATCTCATAACTGCTTACCAGCGAAGATATATAATGTTTCTTACCCACCTGCTCACGTATCTGGCTCCACTCGCCATACACCAGCTTACGCTCATCGATAAACCATTTGCTATCAAACGGGGCATCGATGAAACGGAACATCACTCGTCCCTGATTCTTCAAGGCAAGCACACAGTAGGCCCCATTCTCACGCATCACCTCATAGACAATGTATGAATTGGGATAAGGAAAATAAAAGGCATCAAACGATTTCTTCTCCTTCGGGATGCCCAGGCGCAACTTATCTGCATTATAGAAAAACAGCAGCGCACGGAGCAAGGTACTCTTGCCCACACCCTGAGTGCCGATGAAATGAACATTTCCATCGAGCTTCACCTCGGCGTATGGGATATGGGCACTATTCAGAAATATGATTTTATTCAGATATCTCATGGCTGTTCCTCCTTTTCCTTATCCGTTTCTTTATCTTTTTCTCCGGTATGTTCGGCATCATCGGTATTATCAGTATCATCGGTAATAGATATGCAATCTATCAACTCCTCGATATAATGGAATGAAGTCAATACCTTCCAGTTTTTCTCCACTTCATCCTGCTGCTCAACGAATCCCATTCTCTCCAATTCGCTAATCAGTTTTTCCACTATTTCATCATACGATTTTTTCTCGCTGAAGAGTTTTCCGGCCAATTCCTTCAGTTCCATATCACAATTGATTCTCACCACGATATCCGCCGCAGAGAATACCAAACCGGCTCCGAAGGCTGAATTGTAAGTCTTCAGAAAGGTGAGATAATCTATCCATTTGCTCACCGCCTCTAATTTACGCTGCAAATCCACCTTGGTTTCCTTACGGGTAAAAAAGAAGTAGCCATCGCCTGCTTCCAGATGGAATCCGATGCCCTGGTAGTACTCATCATATTCTGACTGATAGTCTTCTATGGCATCATAATACCGCTTGATTTTTGCCTGAACACTGTTGTTGGATATGAATCCACCCCTGCTCAGGATATTAAAGATTTCTTCTGTATAATTCAATTTATTCATTGTTCTGTCGTCTTATTTTATCCAGATTTTATCTGGAAAGAAAGCATTCTTATCTCGGGAGAATCGTATCATTATCTCGGGAGAATCATCGGATATTCTACTCCATCCGATTCTGCATAATTACCCGTAAACTTCAACTTATCCACATATTGCGAAGCTATCTGGCAAAAATACACGAGCTTATCTTCCCGGCTTTGTTTCTTATCATAGTGATAATTCATGACGAAAGCAAAGAGATGGGTACTCGATGCCGAGAAGGCATTATAGATTTCCTGCAGATTCACCGCCTCCAACTTCTGCCTGTTACCTTTGAGATAATCATCGGGGATAGGTTCTGCCAAAGAATCGAGCCGGCGGCCTTTCCTCTTTTTCAGATTTTCAGAAAGAATGCTGATGCATTGCAGAGCCTCATCGGATGTGCGAAGATTATCTATCGACAACTTGATGTAATACTTGGGTTGCGGTTCCATCCAAACGGCATTCCGGGTGGCAATAACCTGTCTTATATCCGTAGCCTCTTCCCAGCGGAACTGGTCTTTCAGATATTTCAGTTTTTTCACCTTTTCGAAGATGCGGTTCTGATAATCTATCATATTGAGGTACTGGATAATCTGGCGTTCTATCTCCAGCAGATTATGATAAGACTCGTTGAGCTGCAGGCGCACATCATTCACCACGTTTTTCATCTGCACATCCATCGCCATGGAGAAGAAGACGGGCTGATCGGTATCTATCACCCGTTCGCTCTCGGTGATGAGCTGAGATATGTTCTTCAACTTCTCGCTCAGTCGCTGGAGTTTCGTTTTCTTGATTTCGTAATTAGGCTCATTCTTATAAGTATTATCCATATTACGCTTCAAATCCAACACATTTCGAACGGTGGCAAGAGCTATGGTCTGCAGACACCGGCGCACCTCCTTAAGATACTTATATTTTCGGGTATCGTTATTTTCCTTGAGATAATAGTCGATATTCTCATTCAACACAGAGATGTAATCACGCACAGAAGAAACATTGATTTCCTCGTTCACTTCCAGCACATCCTCGAAGAACTTCTGATACACGTCTTCCATCTCCAGACAGTCGCCCGTATCACGAATCACTCCATTTTCTATCAAATATCGGATGCGCTCCTCCTTGTATTCGGTCATTTCCAAGGCATAGTCATAACGAAACTGAAGGGAATGTCGCTTGGCAAACATCTCCTTCAGCAAAACCTTTTCCCGGTCAAGAGTTTTAATCAATTCATCTATAGAATGGAAAGTACCCATTGGTTTGTCATTTAAATATCTATTTTTATTTTTCGGTGCTAAATTACTTATTTTTTATAGAACAGCCAAATTTTCATAGCACTTTTTTGTCTGAATTACGATAATTTGATAAAAACATGCAATTGCAAAGAGGAGAGTTTTTACTTTTCTTAGCTTTATAAGCCAAAAAAGTATAAAATTGGGGCTATTTATATAGTACAATCAAATAAAATCACTATTTTTGCAAAGACAATAACCAATTGAAGAGGTGTGTCATCATGAGTCATAAATAATAATAAACTTATAAAAAGATTAAATTAAAATGGCAAACAAGACATTCAACATTTATTGTGACGAGAGTTGCCACCTAGAACATGACCACAAAACATATATGTTGCTAGGTAACATCAGTTGTGCGTATCCACAAGTAAAAAGACACTCCGAGCGCATAAAAGAACTCAAGAAAAAGCATCATTTTTATGCTGAAATTAAGTGGACCAATGTATCTCCTTCAAAACTTCCTTTTTATATAGAACTTATAGACTACTTCTTTGATACAGATTTAAAATTCCGTACAGTAGCCGTACGTAAGGAAAAGATTATGTGTAAAGAACACCAAATGACATTTGATGATTTTTACTACAAAATGTATTACCAGTTACTGAACCATAAGGTCGATTCGGAATATCATTATAATGTATATCTTGACATAAAAGACACATGGTCAAACACAAAAGTCACAAAATTGCAGGACATTCTAAACGTAAAGTATGGAGTATTCCAAAAAGTACAATGCATCCGTTCAGAAGAAAGTCTTCTGTTACAGCTAACAGATTTATTAATGGGTGCTATCTCGTACGAAATTAATGTTCAAGAAAAAAAAAGCAGTGCAAAAGAAAAGGTCATAGCACAAATTAAAAAACACTGCCCTGACTTATCACATACAAATTCATCGAATAAGTTGAACCTCTTTTTTATAAATTTGAAATAATGTACAATCTTTTAAAGCAATATAATGCCCTTCTCGAAGTAGATTCTATGAGTCCAGCGCAAAGAACAATCTCTTTGCGAGGCGTATTCAATAGAGATATACAAAATAATAATAAATTCTCATTTCGAGAAAAGAAGATCTATCCAATTCCTAAGGAAGGAATGGACAAACTGGAAATGTTATTTTGGCATTTAACGACAAAGGTAGTTGATTATTCAACTAACCACAGAGAATATGACAAAGCAAGAAGTGTTCGTTTACATTGGATAAAGTATCATATAGAAGAGCATAAAAAAGATAATATGCTGATCTTCTCAACAAAAAACGGACGCGAAAAAAGGACGTACATATATGATAAGACAGAACAATACGTAATTGTACTTGAGCCCAAAGAGGCAAAAAGAATCGACTCTGAGGAAAAAGAACATCCCTATTATTATTACTATTTGCTTACAGCCTATAAGCTGGAAGGAAAGGATAAAAAACGTAATAAGATAGAAAAGCTATATGAACGCAGATTGCCTTCTGTCTTATAAAACAGCAAAGGACGCAAGGCATCTTGGCCTAACGTCCTTCGATTTCCTTCCTTCAAATGATGGATGAACTCTGCCGCAAAGTTACGAGTTTTTCCGTTACAAACAAAGATTAAATACCTTTATTTTCGTTAATGTTAACGAATTTAACTTATTATGTAAAATTAAAATGAATATCAAGGAGAATTATCAACAATATGTAAGCCGATATGCTTCTGAGGTAGCTGCCTTGAAGCATAAGAATACAGGATTTATAACGGGCGAGCTGCTAGCTTTTGGTGGCATCCTCGCTTTTCTAATCTGCTATTTCGCATTGGATGGAGATACACAGAACTATCTGTTGGGGGCGGCGTTGTGCCTGATTGCCTATCTAGGCATCAGACGACTTGACGACAAGAACAAGGAGAAGATAGAGCATCTTTCGGCTTTGCTCAAGGTTTATCAGGACG
>OGOB01000994.1_pt1 | contig 10991 bp, 6 predicted proteins | sample 1573611 | NCBI WGS metagenome assembly OGOB01 (sample SAMEA2582016, study PRJEB24529) | metagenome | biome: Human gut stool | place: China | collected 2011 | reverse complement strand
AATATTGCTCCTTCATATAAAAATTGGGGCTTTGTACTAAAATTTGAGAAGAACCCAAAAAGTTTTTTCTAATTTAATGCCACTTCTACCACGCTGATGTGTAAGTGTTTGATATACAGAAAATAACGCGTGGTAATAAGCAGTGCTTTTATTGCCACTTATTACCACGCATTACCACGCCTTATTTTTGCTTATTCTTCTGTAATCGGCATAGAATCAAGTAGTTGTCTAATTCGTGGTAATAAAATAGGTATATCTTGATATTGTCCCCAAAGCTAGAGGAATGTGCCCCGAAACATTGCCCAATTGTGCCCGAGGCTCTGGGCACTTTTGACCGGGAATATCGGTTACATTTGCTCATGGTTTCGGGCGTGTTTGCTCATAATTCCGGGCACAAATCCTCATAGTTTCGGGCAAGTTTTTACGATGTTTCTCGCAAGTATTTACGATGCTTCCCGCAATTATTTACGATATTTCTAGAAATCGCAAGGCAATGCAGAGAGCTGCTGCATGATGGTCTTCGCCATGCGGGAGTGGCCGGCATCATTTGGATGAAGACGGTCGGTATTCGGCTTGTTAAACATCTGGGCACCAGCATCGTAAAGAGGGAAGAGTCCCGAAAGAGAGTTGAGATCGATGACAGGCACCGCCCACACATTGCCCACTTCCTTAATCGCCTTTACGTATTCATCGAAGAAGATGCCACGTACGTTCTCGTACATCTCATCGGGCTGGATGTTCTTGTCGCTGCTTCCAAAGTAAGCACGATGGATAGGAGTCATCACCACGATTTGCTTGGTAGGATACATCTGCTTTAACTTCGACATGGCTATGTTGATGCGACCTTTCAAGGTGTTCTTATCCATGGCAAAATGACGATGGCGACGCTGAACCATTTCGCTAGGCTTGTGAAGGGCTACTCTTACGCTATCGAAAGTCTCCGTGTACCATTCGCCGATAGGCACACCATTGTTGTAATCGTTGGTACCCATAAAGATGAGAATGGCATCAAAATCATCACCATGCTCTTTCTGGAGTAGATCAGCCTGTCGGGGAATGTCGTTCCACTGTCTGCCGCTCACGCCATAAACGTAGGGGGTAATGCCGAGCCAATCCTGCAGGAATCCCCAGTATTTCACCTTCGATGCCTTGATTCTTGGATCGGTGATGGAGTCGCCGAAGTAAGCCACCTTCTTTCCCTTCCAGGGATGCTGGAGGTTCTTGAAAGCCTTTTCCTTTTCGCCGATTTCTTTCTTGCTCATCGCCTTCTGAGCGAAGGCGGGCATGGCTGGCATCGCTAAAGTCAAGGCGAGTGCCAGGGTAATCATTGTCTGTTTCTTCATTGCTAGTTTGTTTTTAAATCTTTTTCTGAGTGCAAAGTTACGGCTAATTTCTTAAACAAAGCTACATTTTTTGTTCAAATATCGGTGTTTTTCTGCATTTTTTTGTAATTTTGCAGCCGCAAATATAAATAAGTATATAAATAGGCATATAAATAAGCATATAAATAGGCATATTAATTAAGGTATATAAAATAGGGTATATAAAATAAGGTATTAAGAAGGATGACTATAAGTTTGAGTAATATGAATAGTTTGAGCAATTTGGGAGATTTAACCCGTAAGCGAGTGGCTGTTGCAGCTTATTATTTTGTGCCGGGCGTGGTGTTTGCCAGTTGGGCAAGCCGCATTCCGGATGTGAAGCAGATGTTGCACTTGAGCAACGGACAGTTGGGGTCGGTGCTTTTCGCCATTCCTATCGGTCAGCTTCTGATGATGGCTTTCTCGGGTGTCTTGGTGAGCAGATTTGGCAGCAAGAGGATGCTTGCCTTATCTGAAATTCTCTATGCATTGGTGCTCTTCTGCATAGGAAGCAGCACTACGGTTTTCAATTTGATATTGAGTCTGATGGCTTTCGGAATGATGGCGAATCTGATGAACATCGCCACCAATACCCAGGCTTGCCTGGTAGAGAAGATGTATGGGCGTAACATCATGTCTTCATTTCATGGCTTGTGGAGTTTGGGCGGATTCTCGGGCGGTATCATCGGGGCCGTCTTTGCCAATACCCTGCTTCCGATAGAGGTTCACTTTGGAGCCATCCTGGCGATGAGTCTTCTTATCATCGCTATCGGATTCCGTTTTCTGGTAGATGATGCTACGGCGAAGGCAGAAGAGGAGGATGTGCCGAAGTTCTCTTTCAAGACCATCGACCCGATTCTTTTTCTCCTGGGATTGATGGGATTTGCCGGCATGTTCTGTGAAGGAACTGTTTACGATTGGAGTGGTGTGTATTTCTCATCTGTAGTAAAACCCGATGAGGCTTTTATCCGTGCGGGCTATGTGGCTGGCATGGGAGCGATGACTCTGGGCAGATTCATGGCCGATGGCTTTGTTACGAAATATGGACCAGCCAAGGTATTGAAGGTTTGTGGTGGTTTGATTGTGGGCGGCTTGTGGCTGGCTGCCGCCTTGCCTTATCTGATTCCTGCCACCTTGGGCTTCCTGCTGGTAGGTTTCGGCATCTCTTCATCGGTTCCTATCTGTTACAGTATCGCCGGAAAGCTGGGAACCATCAAGGCTAGCATTGCCATCACCATTGTTTCGAGCATCAGTTTCTTCGGTTTCCTGGTAGGCCCACCAGTTATCGGATGGCTGGCAGAGGCTACCGGACTTCGTATCGCCATCAGCATCGCCGCCTGCCTGGGCTTGATGATTGCTTTTGTTGCCGCAAAGGTTGGAAAGAGAATATCTTGAATGAGATGAATATCTTGAAAACAAGATGAATATCTGAATAAAATACAAAAAACCGTGGATGCTCCATGCATCCACGGTTTTTTGTTATCAATAAAATAAGCAAGGAATATTGCTGATAATAATTGGTATGGATTCTATTGTGACCGAAAAAAACAACGAAAAACAATGAATAAGAAGAATATCTATGTTTATTGTACAAAATTATAGGTAAATATTGCTTTAAAATTTGTAATTTTGCCCACAAATAACAAAAACTCTATAAAATAACAAAAACACTATAAATGGAAATGAAGACTAAAACATTATTTGCAGCGATGTCGTTCCTGACAATTTGCTCGATGGCTGCCCAAGCGCAGATTCCTCAGCAATCCATCCGATGGGATAAGCATAGTCTTATCTTCGATGGCAAGCGAGTGGTGCCGGTGATGGGCGAGGTACATTATTCTCGAATCCCTCAGAATGAGTGGAGAGAGGAAGTGAGGAAGATGAAGGAGGGTGGCGTTACCATGATTGCTGCCTATGTGTTCTGGAACCATGTGGAGGAAGTAGAAGGGGTGTTCAACTGGAGTGGACAGCGCAATCTTCGTGGTTTTCTTGAGATATGTAAGCAGGAAGAGATGCCAGTGGTTCTCCGACTGGGCCCTTTCTGCCATGGCGAGGTTCGCAATGGTGGCATACCTGACTGGATGTTTACCAAGGGATGCAAGATGAGAGAGGAGAATACCACTTTCCTGAAATATACAACCGAACTTTATCGTCAGATTTATTCGCAGGTGCAGGGGTTACAATGGAAAGATGGTGGTCCGGTAGTTGCGGCACAGTTTGATAACGAATATCGTGGCAGGGGTAGTTATCTGATAGCGCTGAAGAAGATAGCCCAGCAGATAGGTTTCGATTTGCCTTTCTATACCCGTACTGGATGGCCTGAACTGAAAACGCCTGTGCCTTTCGGCGAGATGCTTCCGCTTTATGGCGACTATGCCGATGGTTTCTGGGAGCGCAGCCTGAAGGAAACTGCTGGTAATTACTACAAGGCTTTCAACTTCAAGGCTTTCCGAAGCAGTACGGCGATTGCCACCGAACAGCTTGGCAAACAAGAGGCGAAGATCAACAAGGGGGATGAAGCCTATCCTTATTTCACCTGCGAACTGGGTGGAGGTATGATGACTTCCTATCATCGCCGTCCGTATATTTATCCGGAAGATGCATATTCGCTGGCTATCGTCAAGTTGGGTAGCGGAAGCAATCTGCTGGGATATTATATGTATCATGGCGGAACCAATCCTTCTGCTATGATGCCGGGTAATCTGGACGATGGTAGTGCGGTTTATCTGAATGAAAATCAGCGCACTCAGGCTACCAATTATAATGATATGCCGGTAAAGACGTATGATTTCCAGGCGCCATTGGGAGAATTCGGACAGAAGAATCCTCATTATTTCATGCTCCGCAAACTGCATCTCTTTATGCATGATTATGCAGAAGTATTGGCTCCGATGGAGTCTAGCTTCCCATGCCGTCAGGATATAGAGAAGGGTGATGATTCGCATCTTCGCTGGTCGCTTCGGTCTAAAGATAAGAGCGGTTTTGTTTTCATTAATAACTATGAGCGATTGCAGCAGTTGTCTGCCAAGAAGAATGTGCAGTTTGATGTCTGCGGAATGAAGTTCCCTCAGCGTCCGATGACTGTTCCTGCCGGTGCGATGTGCATCTTCCCGGTAAATATCGATGGCATCCGATACGCTACGGCACAGTTGATAGCCAAGCGGGATGGAAAGATTTATCTGGAACAGATCAAGGGTATTCCTACTGAGATTGCTGTAGATGGAAAGGTGCTGAAGAATGTGAAGGCGAAGGGTATCGCTAAGCCTGTTTATAAGAACATCTATCTTGTAGATTCCAAGACGGCGGAACATCTGTTCTTGCAGGAGGAAGGAATATCGGTTGAGCAGAAAAATGGTTCGGTAAAGTCGCAGACTTCCAAATCTAAGAAAATGGTTCCAATGATGTCACTGGCTCCATCTTTCAAGAAAATCAAGGAAGCAGAGGGCGCCCGCAAGATAACTATGGGTGTGCAGAAAGTGGCAGAGGAACCGTCTGATGCCGACTTCAAGAAGGCTGCGGTTTATCAGCTAAATCTTTCGCCTGAAATGCTGCAGGGCAGAAAACTCCTGCAAATTCAATATCGTGGTGATTGTGCCCGACTCTATGCCGATGGCAAACTGGTGGCTGATAATTTCTATAATGGTCGCCCGTTCCTGATGGGATTGTGGCGCCTGCCTGCCGATTGCCAGAAGTTGGAACTCCGCATTCTTCCTTTGCAGAAGGATATGCCGGTTTATTTCCCTCGCGAAGCAGATGTGGCGAAGGAGGGAGAAGAAATCGTGAAATTAGAAATAACTCAACAATAAATGATTCAACCATCAATGAGAAATATTGTATTGATAATGGGCTTGATGGCTTGTGCTTCCTTGCAGGCACAGGGCTTCAGCTCAAATAATAAGATAGACCTCTCGGGGCAGTGGCGATTCTCGCAGGGAGATGCGCCTACCTATGAGGATGTAGTTAAGTTGCCGGGATCGATGCTCACCAACGGCAAGGGTAATGATGTCTGTACCCATACGCAATGGACAGGAAGTCTTTATGATTCTTCCTTCTATTTCAATCCTTATATGGAGAAATATCGCCAGGAGGAAGTGCTGGCAAATGGGAAGCATCGCATCAAGGGAACCATGAAGTTTCCTTTCTTCCTCACCCCAGAGAAGCATTACATCGGCAATGCGTGGTATCGCAAATCGGTGTTTGTGCCTAAGGAGTGGAAGAAGCAGCGCGTTATCCTCTATCTGGAACGTCCTCATATAGAGACTTCGGTTTATATCAACGGCAAGTTGGCGGGCAGGGATTCTTCGCTGAGTGTGCCTCATGAGTTTGATGTTACACCTTATATTATATATGGCAAGGATAATGAAATCAGCATCAAGGTGTATAATGGTATCGAAAATGTATGCGTGGGACAGGATTCGCATAGCGTAACCGACCAGACCCAGGGCAACTGGAATGGTATCATCGGCAAAATGGAATTGCAGGCGCATCAGCAGCGGTATATCCGCAACCTGCAGGTTTATCCTGATGTAAAGGGCAAGCAGATTAAGGTGGTGATGGATGTGACGGGGAAAGCCCAAAAGGCTGATTTCCAGTTTGATGTAAGTGGCGTCAAGCATTCGTTTTCTAAAATAAAGAGAGAAAGTGATGGAAAATTCTCCGTCATTATTCCGATGGGCGAGGATATCAGACTTTGGGATGAGTTCCATCCGAATCTTTATACCCTGACTGCTACGATGGGCAAGGAGTCTATCAGTACCACCTTTGGTATGAGCGAGATCTCCATCGAAGGCCGACAGTTTTATATGAACGGCAAGAAGATTTGGATGCGTGGAACCGTGGGCAACTGCTGTTTCCCGGAAACCGGTTATCCGCCAACCGATGAGGCTTCGTGGCTCCGTATTTTCAGAAAATGCAAGGAATATGGACTCAATATGATGCGATTCCATTCTTATTGTCCTCCCGAGGCAGCTTTCTCGGCAGCCGATCAGGTGGGAATCTATCTTCAGCCCGAAGGTCCATCTTGGCCAAATCACGGTGTGAAGTTGGGCAATGGCATGACCATCGACCATTATCTGATGCAGGAAACTCAGCGAATGGTTGAGAAATATGGCAATCATCCTAGCTTCTGCATGCTTGCTGCGGGCAATGAACCTGCGGGAAACTGGGTGAAATGGGTTGGCAACTTTGTGGAAGAATGGAAGAAGTCTGGCGATAAGCGCCGTGTATATTGTGGTGCATCCGTTGGTGGCGGTTGGGCTTGGGACCCGAAGAGCGAGTATCATGTAAAGGGTGGTGCGCGCGGATTGGATTGGGACAAGAAGGCTCCGCAATCGGAAGACAACTTCGATGGGGATATGGTTCGTGTGGTTCAGAAGGGAAGAACGCCGATTACCTTTGATGTGAACGAGCCTAGAGTGACCCACGAGATGGGACAGTGGTGTGCCTTCCCAGATTTCAAGGAGATTTCGCAATACACGGGAGCCTATAAGGCCCGCAACTTCGAGATCTTTTCTGATTTGCTGAGAGATAACGGTATGGCGAGTCAGGCTGAGAAATTCCTTCATGCCAGCGGTAAGTTGCAGACCTTGGCATATAAGTATGATTTGGAGCGCAACCTGCGAACCAAGGATTATGCTGGCTTCCAGTTGCTGGGCTTGAATGATTATAGCGGACAGGGTACTGCTCTTGTGGGCGTATTGAATGTGCATTGGAAGGAAAAGGGGTATTGTGATGCCAAGGATTGGACGGAGTTCTGTTCGCCAATCGTTCCTCTGGCTAAGTTCCCGAGATTCGTTTTCTCTTCAGAAAACAAGGTACAGGTTCCTGTGGAACTCTATAATGCCTTTCATGAACCGCTGCAGAATGCGGAGGTAACATACGAGGTGAAGGACGAAAACCAGCAGGTTTTGGCTTCAGGAAAATTAGGAAAGTCTTCGCTTCCAGGTAATTCGCTTGCTGATAATCAGAATTCGCTTCCTGTGGGTAAGAACATCGGTTTAGGCAATGTATCCCTGGATTTCCCTCATCTCCATATTCCGTCTCCATCGCAATTGGTCTTGGAGATTCAGGTGAAGTCTTCCAATGCTCCTGTAGCCCGTAACCATTGGGATTTCTGGGTGTATCCATCTCAGATAGAGATGCCGAATACCAAGGCGCTTAAGGATATCTATATTGCTGATAGTCTGGATGCCAAGGCACAGAAGGTGTTGCAGAAGGGTGGCAAGGTGCTGCTTCTGGCTGCCGGAAAGGTAAAGATGGGCGAAGATGTGAAGCAAACCTATCTGCCGGTGTTCTGGAACACCAGTTGGTTTAAGATGCGGCCGCCTCATACCACGGGTGCTACCATCGACAAGGCTCATCCACTCTTCAGAAATTTCCCTACGGATGACTGGGCAAACCTGAACTGGTGGGAGTTGCTGAACAAGGCGCAGGTGATGAATCTCCGTGAGTTCCCGAAGGATTATCAGCCGGCAATCCAGCCGATAGATACCTGGCACGTGAGCCGAAAGCTCGGTATGATGATTGAAGCCAAGGTGGGTAGAGGCAAGCTTCTGATGACTACGATGGATGTAACCAGCGACTTGGAACATCGCCTGGTGGCAAACCAGATGCGTTATGCCATCCTGAAGTATATGATGAGCGATGATTTCCAGCCGGCAATGGAGGTGGATAAGCAGGTGATTGAAAATCTCTTCACGAAATCGGCGCCACCCGTGAATATGTTTACCAAGGATTCTCCGGATGAGTTGAAGCCGAAACTTAAATAAAAAATGAGTTGAAGCTAAAGTTCAAATAAAAAAAAATATCCTGTGTGCCAAGAAAAGGCATGCAGGATATTCTTTTTTTATTTGATATATGTTCCTGATGTTTTAGATGAACAAACTTCCTATCTGGAAGACCAGGGCTGATACTACCCATGCCAGGAGCGTGGTGTAGCCGGCGGCGAAGCCTGCCCATTTCCAACTGCCCGTCTCGCCCTTGATGGCGGCGATGGTGGCGATGCAAGGGAAGTAGAGCAATACGAAGAGGAGGAAGCAATAGGCGGTGAGCGTTGCCTTGGATGCTGCCTCGGCATCGCTGTAACCGTAGGTCTTCTTCAAATCAGAAGTCATCTGCTTCTTCAAAACCTCGTATTTTCCGTCTTCATCGTTGTAATCCTGATCGTCAGAGAAACTGTCGTTGTTGCTGTAGAGCACACCCATCGTTGAGGCTACAATCTCCTTGGCACCCACACCGGATACCAGACCCACATCCAGTTTCCAGTCGAATCCCTGTGGGGTAAAGATAGGCTCGATGGTCTTACCGATTCTGCCGATATAGCTCTGCTCCTGCTGAGCCTGGTTGTCAAGTTCCTCATTGTGAGGAAAATAGCCCAAAGCCCAGACGATGATACTTGCCACGAGGATGATGCCACCCATCTTCTTCAGATACTGCTTACCCTTCTCCCAGGTATGGCGGCCTATCGCCTTCCAGGTAGGGAAGCGGTAAGGAGGCAGCTCCATCACGAATGGGGTATCTTCGCCCTTCACCACGAAACTGGCAAAGATGCGGCTCAATATCACGGCAAGGAAGATGCCGATGAGATAGAGCGATACCATGATGAGCGAACGGTATTGGATGGCAAAGAACGTTCCGATGACCATGATGTAGATTGGCAGACGAGCCGAACAGCTCATCAATGGCAATATCAGCATCGTTATCAGACGGGAACGGTGACTCTCGATGGTTCTCGTTGCCATCACCGCAGGTACGTTACATCCGAATCCCATAATCAGAGGGATGAATGACTTGCCATGCAGACCCATCTTGTGCATCAGCTTATCCATGATGAAGGCTGCACGAGCCATATATCCCGAATCCTCCATATAAGAAATGAAGAAATACAGAATCAGTATCTGTGGCAGGAATACGATGACCGCACCTACACCACCAATCACACCATCTACCAGCATATCCTTCACTGGTCCATCCGGCATCGTATTGCTGATGAACTCGCCCAGCCATGCCACGCCGTCCTCAATCCATCCCTTAGGAATCTCGCCCAGCACGAAGGTGGCTGAGAACATGATGAACAGCAGGAGGACGAAGATTGGGAAGCCTACATATTTATTGGTCAGAATGCTGTCGATGAGGTGGGTTACCTGATAGGTATCCTTTGCCTTGCCCGGTTCATAGCCTGCTTCCTGCAATGCACCATGAATGAAACCGTATTTGGCGTCCATGATGGCGGTTTCGCTATCCTCCTGGGTCTCTTCCTTCACACGCTTGGCTGCCTCGTCACGGGCTGCGAAAATTTCCTTGGCCGATTTCAGATGACTTACGTATTCCTCGGCGTGCTTATCATTCTCCAACAACTTGATGGAGAGGTAACGGGTGGAGTAGCGCTGGCGGATGGAATCATCTGCCTTCAGATACTTCTGGATATGTTCGATGCCGTGCTCTATCTCATGTCCGTGGTTGATGTGGATATGGCGATAGTGAGCGCTGGAATCTTCCTTGCCTTCGTAGAGTTCGATGATGGTCTCGAAGAGCTTATCCACGCCTCGACCATTGGTGAAGACGGTAGGAATCATCGAGATACCGAAGAGTTCGCCCAGCTTGTCGTAGTCGATGTTATCGCCACGTTTTTCGGTTTCATCAAACATGTTGAGGGCACAGACCATGCGGATGTGCATGTCTATCAACTGGGTGGTGAGATAGAGGTTGCGCTCCAGGTTGCTGGTGTCGATGACGTTGATGACGATATCCGGCGTATGCTCGATGAGCTGCTTGCGCACATAAAGCTCTTCCGGAGAGTAGGCAGAAAGGGAATAGGTACCCGGCAAATCTACCAGGTTGAAGTGATAGCCGTTGTATTCAGCTTCGCCCACCTTGGCATCTACGGTTACGCCGCTGTAGTTGCCCACACGTTCGTGAGCTCCCGATGCGAAGTTGAACAATGAAGTCTTTCCGCAGTTTGGATTTCCCACCAGTGCCACGTTGATGACGCGGTGGAGTCTTTCTGCTTCCTGTTCTGCCAAGGCTTCGTTGCTGGCAGAGTCTTTTCTTTCAGCCACGAGCATCTTGTCGCCGAGCGCCTGCTCGTCGTTATTGGTTGCATCTACTGCTTTTGAGTCAATTACCTGCTGGCGGTCTTCTTCATCCGCCTTGCAGAGTTTTGCATCATGCTTGGCTTCTTCGATGGAAACCACCTCAATATGGTCGGCTTCGCTGTGTCGGAGTGACACCTCGTAACCCATAATCTTGTATTTTACTGGGTCCTGGAGTGGGGCGTTCAGGAGCACATCTACCTTCTTGCCCTTGATGAATCCCATCTCGATGACTCTCTTGCGGAATCCACCGTGACCGGATACCTTGACGATGACTCCACTTTCACCTGTTTTAAGTTCTGATAATTTCATATATCTTTCCTCTTTATCTTTTTATCTTTCTTAATCTTTCCTTCTAAATCTTTCCTTCTTGATCTTTCTTTCTAGATCTTTCTTAATCTTTCTTTCTAGATATTTCTTGATCTTTTCAACTGCAAAATTACGAATAATTTTTTGCAACTCGGTAGCAATGATGTTATTTATAAAAAAAATACCTAGAAATGATGAGAGTATCATCAAATCTAGGTATTCTTATCATTAT
>OGOB01000991.1_pt1 | contig 11036 bp, 8 predicted proteins | sample 1573611 | NCBI WGS metagenome assembly OGOB01 (sample SAMEA2582016, study PRJEB24529) | metagenome | biome: Human gut stool | place: China | collected 2011 | reverse complement strand
ACTTGGTTTCGGTACGAAACCTTAGTATCCGCTGCGCCTGCAACCAAACGAGAGTATGCCGACGGAAGTGTTCTGACCGGCGGTTTCCAAACGAGAGTGTGCCGACGGAAGTGTTCTGGCCGGCGACTTCCGGCGGCTTTCCTATTTCCGTTCAAATACCGGTATAATGTCGAGCGGTGCGTCGCAGGTTATCGTGTCAGAACCTTCGTAAATTCTGTGGTTGTGGATGTTCTCCCACTTGCCGGCCGGAAGATATACTTTTCGCTCGCTCATTCCGGCTTCGAGAATCGGAGCTACAAGGTATTTGTCACCGAACATGTACTGGTCGGTAACTTCCCAGCACTTAGCATCATCAGGGAACTCATAGAACATTGTACGCATGAGCGGTGAACCGTCCTCATGAGCTTCCTTCATGAGTTTCTCGATATAAGGCTTGAGAGACCACCTGAGTTTGAGGTAATCAAGCATGATTTTCATGTTGTCCTCGCCATAGCTCCAAAGCTCGTTTGGCTGGCCTGTGTAAAGATAACCCCCGCCAAAATCCTTATCTGAAAGCGGCGGAATGTTGTGTGGTCCACGGTCTCCATGCATGCGGAGTATTGGAGTGAATACCGCAAATTCATACCATCTTATAAGAAGCTCCCTGAATACCGGGTCGGCGACATCATCTGTCATGAAACCACCGATATCGGTTGTCCACCAAGGAATTCCGGCAAGACCCATATTGAGGCCTGCTGCGAGCTGATCCTGCAAGGATTCAAATGTGCTCGGAACATCACCGGACCAGATGAGCGTTGAATATTTCTGGGAACCGACCCAGCCGCATCTGACGGAACGGTTGATGCTGTCAGCATTGCCCTCTGCGGTTATGCCGTCCGTAAATGCTTTGGCATAAAGCTTTGGATAAATGTTGGCGACCTCAAGAGCTGTTCCCATGTGGTATCTGTAATTATCATAATCGTATACGGCAAGGTCAGGCTCCGCATTGTCAAGCCAGAACATGTCGATACCATAGTCGTAGTAGTTTTTCTTGCATTTTTCCCAGATAAATTCTCTGGCTTCAGGATTGGTCACATCGATTATGAGGCAGTCGCCCTGAAAATCATATGACTCGATTGTTCCGCGTTCGGTTGTCATAAGAAGTCCGCGCTCGTACATTTCCTCAAAATTCTCACTCTTGCGGTCAACCGAAGGCCATACGGATACGACAACCTTTGTTCCCATTGAATGAAGTTCATCAACCATAGCCTTTGGATCCGGCCAGTACTCAGGGTCGAAATGCCAGTCGCCCTGTCTTGTCCAATGGAAAAAGTCGATGACGATTACGTCAAGCGGTATTCCGAGTTCCTTGTATTTGCGGGCAACCGAAAGAACCTCGTCCTGGGTTCTGTAACGGAGTTTGCACTGCCAGAGACCGAGAACGTCGTTTCGCATTATAGGAGCGCGTCCCGTAACTGCCGTATAATTCTCAATGATTCCGCGCGGTGCGTCTGCTACTGTGATCCAGTAATCGATTTCCTTGGAAGCCTGTGCAACCCACTCGGTATAATTTTTACCGAAAGAAGCACTTCCGACACCCGGATTGTTCCAGAGGAAACCATAACCGAGACTTGACACGGTAAAAGGAATGGAAATCTGCGAATTTCTCTGTGCAAGTTCAAGCACACATCCCTTGAGTTCAAGGTACGGCTGCTGATACTGGCCCATTCCGTAAAGTTTCTCGCCGTCGTTGCTCTCAAATCTCATCGTGAGCGAATAATCTCCGCCGATTATCGGCTTGTAATTGCGGGCAATCAGTTTAAGGCATCTGCTCTCATTACTGATGGTACCGTAATAACTTCTGTAATATTCCCTGAGGATAAGCTTGCCATCTCTGTAAAAAGAAAGAATGCCGACCTCATTCACATCCGCTCTTATGCGGCCGTTTGTGATGCTCGCCGTTCTGCCGTCGATTGTAATCTTAACCGCATCCGAACAATTCTCCTTCTCCTCGGTAAGCGCCCAGTCATTTCCGGTAAATGCGGCATTTTTGGTGCTGCGTACACGAAGTGAATCCTTTCCCCATGCTTCAATACGGATTTTCTCCGTCTGGTGTGTAAAAAATAATACGTTTTTCTCCTGTTTAAAAATCATAACCTGTCCCTTTCCGCAATATCTGCTTGATATCTTTGTATAGTGACAGTATAATGACTTTATAGTTATAATTCTATATCTTTTTTGCCTATTACTAACACTATTTTGATATTATATGTAGGAGGAAGCATGAACTTGCACGATTCTCTTCTCAAAGAAAAAGAGCCCCACGGAAATGCACTGTTTCCGCTTAAGGTTCACGATATAATTACCAATCCCGGTATTTCCGAGCGTGTCGGCTGGCACTGGCACAGTGAATTTGAATTTCTGGTCGTCACAAGTGGAGAGGCGGATTTTGGCATCAATGAACGCTCCATAAAAGTCCGTGAAGGCGACATTATTTTTATAAGACCTGATATATTGCATTTTATGAGTGCCGAGGGTGGAACGGCGGTTGATTTCTATGCGGTTGACTTTCTTCCTGACCTTTTCGGTGGGTATCCCGCGGATAACATCCACCGTAAATATGTTACGCCGGTAGCTGATGGGGAAATTATTTTTCCCGAACTGTTGGACGGCTCGGAAGCATGGCATAAGGACATCGCCGACAGGCTGACGGAAATACGACTTTTATATGAGGAACACCGTCCCGGCTTTGAACTTCTTATAAAATCCGATATCTGCGTTGTGTGGTATATGATGTTTGAACATGCCGAGCACGCAGTTTCACAGGCGGACACTTCATCCGACCACCGCATGGTGCGTATCAAATCAATGCTGTCATGGCTTCAGATGAACTACCGCGAAAATATTACCATTGAGCAGATGGCTGATGTCTTTCATATAAGTGAAGGACAGTTATGTCGTTTTTTCAAATCGATGACCCGTATGTCGGTAATCAGTTATCTGAATTTCTACCGTATAAGCCGTTCCATAGAAATGCTTGAGAAAACCGATTTGCCGGTAAGCCGTATTGCACTTGATTCGGGTTATGATAATATCAGTTATTACAATAAGGTTTTTAAAGAACACATGCACATGACCCCCGGAGAATTCCGCAGCCTGTCCAAGGACGGCAGTTCGCACCCGGAAGTCATTACGGTATAAAAACGGCGGGATGCCTGCGCATCCCGCCGATTAAGTCAATTTATCTTGTTATTACTTTCACCGAACTCCAGTCGCCCATCGTATTTCCATTGTATGCCCTGACTGTATATGTATATGTAGTTCCTGCTTTAGCGGTCCTGTCCGTATAACTTACGGTTGAACCGCTCTTGATATCTGCGATTCTTCCCCAGCTTCCGGATCCGCTCTTGCGGTATACTATGTATCCTGTAGCTCCGGTTACTCTAGTCCATCTGACATTGATTCCTCCGCTTACTTTAGATGCCGATGTGAGTTTAGGATCTGACAGTCTCTTGACCGATTTCGCGCTGTGCCAGTCTCCCATCGTGCTTCCGTTGTATGCTCTGACTGTATATGTATATGTGGTTCCGCTTGCCGCTGTTTTATCTATATAGCTTACGGTTGAACCGCTCTTGATATCTGCAATGCGTCCCCAGCTTCCGGATCCGCTCTTACGGTATACTATGTATCCGGTTGCTCCGGTTACCCTGCTCCATTTAACCTGCACTCCGTAGGTTATGTTGGATGCTCCGGTTAATGTGGTATCCGAAATTCTCATAAGTGACTTCGCGCTGTGCCAGTCTCCCATCGTGTTTCCATTGTATGCTCTGACTGTATATGTATATGTCGTTGAGCTTGCTGCTGTTTTATCAGTATAACTTACGATTGAACCGCTCTTGATGTCTGCGATGCGCGCCCAGCCTTTGCCTGCTCCCTTACGGTATACTATGTATCCTGTGGCTCCGGTTACCTGACTCCATTTAACCTGCACTCCGGAGGTTATGTTGGATGCTCCGGTTACTGCCGGCTCTGCAAGATACATCGCTCCGACTTCCGGACACTTATCTTCCGTTCTGCTTCCCGAATAAACTGCCACAGCATAATAATACTTTATTCCTGCGCTTATCGTATCGGAATATGCGTTTCCGGATGTTCTGCCTATCTCAGCATAGCTTCCGCCTTCTGTTCTTCTGTAGATCACATATCCTTCTGCTCCGGTTACTCCTCCGGTCCAGCTTAACTGTACTTTACTGCCGGTGGCATCTGCCTTAAGATTACTTACGGATATCTGGGTCTTCTTAAGTGATGCAGCTGTTGAAAAAGCACTCGCGCATGCTGCATTGTATGCTTTTATCCTGTATGAATATTGTGTGTTATTTTTGACACTGGTATCAACATAGCTTGTTGATGTGACTGTTGTTATTTTACTGTACTTTCCATCTGTTCCCGCTCTGTATATCTCATATCCCGTTGCGCTTGTTACAGCGTTCCATTTGAGCGTGAGTGATGCTATTGTATTTGATATTGACAGTCCGGACGGTGCGGATGGTTTCTGTATTTTCACATCATCTGTATATGCCTTGATTCGAACATTGCCTCCCATGCTCTCGACCATGTCACGCCATCCATAATTGTAATAGAAACTCTGTCCTTTCTCTCCGCCGCAATACCATGATGCCGCATTGCCAAGATTATAATTGCTTTCCATTACATAGTATGCACCTGATTTGCCATCCTTGGACTCCAGTTTAATGACTACGGAAAATGTTTCTCCCTTGGTCAGCGTTAAAGGATTATCCATCTTAATTGTATGGAATCCCTGATATGTGAAACTTCCTGTCTGTGTTCTTACGAGTGTTCCGCTTTCCGGATTGGATGAATTTGCAATATCTGTATATATACTAACGGTATAATTAATATTCGGATTCTGTGTCTCCACACCTACTGCCTTAAGCAATTGTGTTCCAGTTGCCGTAAATATATTGGCAATTGCGGAAGATGTTCCGGTGCCGATCCAGCCATATTGAGAATATGCCGATAAATCATATTGATAATTATGATCATAAAAATCATCATCACTGCTTCCGGTATCACTTACACAATCGAGTGCATATACCCTGTCATAAATAGACGGCTCGTCATATGACATCCAGAAATAGCCGAAATGACTGTATTCGTCACTTCCCCAGCTGTTCCTTACAAGCCAGGCTCCCTTGTTGGAAGAATTAGTTACCTTATCATCATCCCATCCGACAACACTTATTGCATGGTTAGTATTATCAGATACTGTTGAATAGTAGGAATTGGTTGAATAATCATAATACTGATTATCATCATAATATGACATTCCAACACCGCCGTATTCTTTAATAAGCTGCTTAATGTATTTTCTGTCCGCTTTATTTACTATGTAGAAATTCCTAAGATGTGCGCTGTCTTTCATCGCTATATCATTCGATAAACCGCTTTCAAGTGTGGCCGCTGCCTCACTGTAAGGAGCAGTCTTCTCATCTGCCGCACCTACCCAGTTGGCATATGTATGATATATGAATGACGGATCGCCACCCATGGAAAGGTAATTATAGCCGGCTGTCGGCAGATATTTCACACCGTCTTTACCATCCGCGGATGTGTAATGATATGCAAAATAAATCGAATGGAGTTCACTCAAATCAAGAAGCGTACCATCGTTATTTAATACACTGAGTTCTGCAAGCGATGTCGGTGCAAATCCCCAGCATGTACCGTAAGGGCTCTGATTCCTTATGGACGGATATGAATCCGTAAGAATCCCTGACGGAATGTAGGCACTTTCAAGTGCCGCTGCCTGTACGATATTATTATCATCTGCGACATTATAAATCCTGTCTACCGGTCTGTCATCCGCAATAAAAGCTGTACGCGGATATTCCGGCGTCTCATAAGCATCGTATATGGTATCATATGTAATACCACTATCCGTATTCCCGGCCAGTACTCCGACTCCTGAAGGAATCATCATTACTCCTGCAAGAAGAACTGCCAGGGCACTTCTAAACCATTTTCTCATAGTCTCCTCTTTCCCTCCCCGGATGTTATAATTATACTATACGTTCCGGGGTTTCGCAAGAAATATGTACGTCAAAAGAGACTGCATCATTCCGACACAGTCTCTCTATATAAAATATACTTACGGATTTACTTGTTTATTTCAAACTTAAATGCCGAGTCGCTCCATACATTATCTGTAAAACTTATTTCCATGTTTTTCCAGTCTTTCGGAACCTCGTATCCGATTATACCACTCATTTTCTTGCCTGCCGCCACTGTTCCGTCAAGGATGCCGACACCGTCTTTGACTGACTCGGCTGATATCGATGTACTCACCGAATAATCATCAACATACGCCTCGAAACTAGCAATGCTGCTCACTGTAATCTCAGAATCCGAATTATTGGCGATTTCAAATGTCACGATGACAAACACATTTCCGTCATCAGGTGTCAGAAATTCAGTGCCGTTACTTTCCTCATAATCCTTAAGCGTCACCTGCACTCCGTTCATTTCTGCTATCTCGCCCTTAGTGAAAACATCTTTCTCTTCACTGTCACTGCTGCCGGCCGAAGCGCTTTTGTCATCGCCCACTTTCTTTGGTTTGGAATCACTTCCCGCATTGGCTGCTATAATAATCACAACAATAAGTGCGACGATACCAAGTGCAATAAACCCGCCTATATGCTTCTGTTTCTTACGGCATACCGGACATACCTTTGCATTCTTGGGAATCTCCGTTTTGCAGTATTTGCAGATTTTGGTTTCCTTCTTAACTTCCTGTTCCATATCCTTTTCCTCCGTGTTATGTTTTGATTACATAATACACGTCTGGAACCGGTATTTGGTATGCAGGCTGCATACATTTTATCAGATAAATATATCTATAAAAGACGATGCCGCCGCTGCAGCCAGAATAAGCAGAAATTCAAGTATAATATATCCTGCAATCCTGACAAAAAGATGCCTGCTTTTCACAATCGGCATCCTGTCCCTGATACCGCAATAATTACAAACAATAAATATCATAACCATCTGTGATATCCACAACGTGATGCGGCCGGTTATCTGTTCGCGCATTGGTGCCGGTCCGTCCGGAGTGTTATATACTACAGCACAGCATACTGCCGTTATTCCCGCGTATCCCAACAGCGCTATTATCATTTTCCACGGTTTCAGGGTCCTAAAGCCCGGCGGCAGGAATTTTCTTCTGCATTCGGGATGAACAATATCCTGCCGGGTAATCTGCGCCTTAAGCTCCGAAACATTTGCATAACGTTCATCCGGCTTAAGCCTGGTACATCTGCTTATTATATCTCCCACCCTGCCTGACGGCATCCCATCCGCGGGCATCTTTCCTGTTATCATATAATTGAGCAGCACTCCCAATGCATAAATATCCGTCCGCCAGTCCGTCTGGCCGAAGCCAAACTGTTCCGGCGCTGCATATCCTTCGGTTCCAAGAAGTGTTGTGTCTTTATTAAGTCCCGGTCTGTAAATCCTCGCTATGTCAAAATCAACAATTACCACTCTTTTGGATTCCTCAATCATTATATTCGCCGCTTTCAGGTCCCTGCAGATAAGAGGATTCTGTGACTCGTGAAGCGGTTTCAATATATCGCAAAGTTCTGCAATGATCTCAAGCGCACGTTCCTGCGTAAAAAGGCCATCCGCAGCCACTATCTCTTCTATCGTCCGGCCATTTATGTATTCCTCCACGATAACAAGGCTGTCCCCGTCTTCTATGCATTCATATATATGCGGTACTCCCGGAATGGACATTGACCTTAAATATTCATACACCGCAATACGGTCGATTGCAGTACGTTTTTGCACACAGATCATGCCCGTTGCTTCATTTCTCACCAGGTGAACACTTGCGTTTCCCGCAAGTATATCAAGGTCCTTGTATTGTGACAGTCTGTATTCGTCCGACAGTTTCATCTTTGCCCCTTGCTTTTAGATAATTAAAATTGTATTATTTTTACATTATAACACATAAAGGATTACATATGAACCAGAAAACAACCGACGAATTAATGAAAATACTCTCCGGTATTACAAACAAAACGGATCTTGGCAATTATACGGACACGCTTTCCAAAGACGATGTTCCTGATTTTGCCGGATATATTAACAGTATAATCAATGATAATAATCTTCAGACAGCCGATGTTATAAGGGAATCCCTCATCCAACGGAATTACGGTTACCAGATCCTTAACGGAACGCGCAAGCCATCCCGTGATAAGGTAATTGCGATATGTACGGCAATTAAGCTTGATTCCGCCTGCACCGACCGTGCGCTTGCGGCCGCCGGATATGGAAGACTGTATTCCAAAAGCCGTCGTGACAGTATTATTATTTTCGCATTGAACAAACAGCTCACCGTTATGGAACTCAATGAACTTCTGTGTGATATGGGTGAGAATATATTGGATTAGAAAAAAAGCGCCACACAGTCCCATGCTGTATGGCGCTTACTTGTTTAACTTTAGTTCCTGTTATTCCTCTGTGGCTTCATATGCCTGGATTACACTTCGCTGAATGCGATCCCTTGTCTCGGAATTAATAGGATGTGCGATGTCTCTATATTCACCGTCGAGTGTCTTCTTACTCGGCATAGCAATAAAGAGTCCCTTATCGCCGTCGATTATCTTGATATCATGAACTACGAATTCATTATCAATGGTGATTGATGCTACTGCTTTCATTTTACCCTCTTTCTCCACCTTACGAATTCTGACATCTGTTATCTGCATAATTTTGTCCTTTCTCTGTAATATCCTTAAAATCTGTAAATGCGTGAATCACAACTTATCTCAGATAGAGTATCTCTCGTTCTTCTCAATAACGATCTTAATCTCTCCATCCTTACCCACATAAGTTGTATTCGGTTTAATAGTGTCCCTGCTCTCTATGATGCAGTTTTCGAAGTAACTGTTATCACCGATGTGAACATCATTGAGCACGATACAATTCTTGATTGTACAATTATTGCCGATGTAAACCTTCTTAAAGATTACCGAATCCTCAACATTACCGTTGATAATGCATCCGCTGGCAATAAGACTGTTCTTAACGCTTGATCCCGGGTTATATTTGGCCGGTGCCAGGTCATCAACCTTGGAATAAATGTCGGAATACTGCTTAAAGAAGAAATCTCTTACATCCTTCTTAAGGAAGTCCATATTAGTCTTAAAATATGCTTCCGCCGTAGAGATATTACTCCAATATGTATCAAGCTTATATCCGTATATTCTCTTGATATTCTTATATCTGATGAGAATATCCTTAACAAAATCGTATCTGTCTTCTTCATCCGCTTTCTGGAGAAGTTCAATAAGAAGACGTCTTCTTATTACATAAATTCCTGTCGATACGGTTGTAATGTCCGTCTCAACCGGCTTCTCTTCAAAATCGGTTACCCTGTTGTCCTCGGCAAGTCTGACAACACCAAACCTTCTGGCATCCTCAGCTGAATCAATGTCCTTGACAACAACTGTGATATCAGCCTTCTTCTCAATATGATACTCCAGCACCTTATTGTAGTCAAGCTTATATACACCATCTCCCGATGCAATTACAACATACGGCTCATGGCTGTTTCTTAAGAAATCAATGTTCTGATAAAGCGCATCGGCGGTTCCTCTGTACCATACACTGTGTTCATTGGTAATCGTAGGGTTGAATACGAACAAACCACCCTGCTTTCTGCCAAAATCCCACCATTTGGATGAACTCAGATGTTCATTAAGCGATCTTGCATTGTACTGTGTGATAACCGCAACCTTACCGATATGCGAATTTGACATATTACTCAGTGCAAAATCTATAGATCTGTAACTGCCCGCTATAGGCATTGCCGCGATTGCCCTCTTATTGGATAACTCGCGCATTAATTTGTTATTTCCGCCTGCTAAAATTACACCAACTGCTCTCATCTGTCTTCACCTGCCTTAATGATATATCCACCTGACTCAAGTAATCCGTCCGGATAATCCGAACTCTCGGTAACGCCTGAAACAGCTGTGTTCTTACCGATCTTAACGTCTGCAGGAATATATGAGTTCTCGCCGATTGTAACCAGATCAGAGGCATAAATCTTGGCATCAAGCTTACTTGGTGCCTCCTCGCCCACACCGATCTCGACATTCTCACCGATTTCAACGCTGTCAGCGATAATCGCCTTCTGAATTCTGGCATTTCTGCCTACTACGGTATTCTGCATAATGATTGAGTCAACTACTTCAGCACCCTCTTCTATGATAACGCCGGATCCGATTACGGAATTCTTGACAGTTCCGTAGACCTCCGTGCTCTCACCTATTATGCTTCGTTCAATATGGGCATCTGCCGATATGTACTGTGGCGGAATCGCATCTGCCTTAGTGTAAATTTTCCATAATTCTTCATAAAGATTAAATTCAGGAATGATGTCGATAAGTTCCATATTAGCTTCCCAATATGAGCTGAGTGTTCCTACATCTTTCCAGTATCCATTGTACTCGTAAGCGAAGAGTCTCTTATTATTCTCGAAACAGTAAGGTATGATATGCTTACCGAAATCGCAGCCCTTCTGATCCTTCATTTTTACGAGTGCTTCCTTAAGGACTTTCCAGCTGAAAATATAAATTCCCATCGAAGCAAGATTACTTCTAGGATTAGCCGGTTTCTCCTCAAATTCTGTTATTCTGTTATCTTCATCTGTTATCAGTATACCGAATCTGCTGGCCTCTTCCATAGGAACCGGCATTGCTGCGATCGTGACATCCGCATTGCTTGCCTTATGGTAGTCGAGCATAATCTCGTAATCCATCTTATAAATATGGTCGCCTGATAAAATAAGTACATAATCCGGATTATATAATTCCATATAATCCAGGTTCTGATAAATAGCATTAGCAGTACCTGTGTACCACTCACTGCTGGTACTCTTCTCATACGGAGGAAGAATCGTAACACCGCCCACATTACGGTCAAGATCCCACGGAATACCAATTCCGATATGAGTATTAAGTCTCAAA
>OGOB01000982.1_pt1 | contig 11114 bp, 10 predicted proteins | sample 1573611 | NCBI WGS metagenome assembly OGOB01 (sample SAMEA2582016, study PRJEB24529) | metagenome | biome: Human gut stool | place: China | collected 2011 | reverse complement strand
TCAGTCACGGCTTAGCCGTGACAGCTCCCCTTACACAGGGGAGCCTTGAGTCCGTGCAATGACAGACTTTTTCGACAGACTGAGACAGCTGACCGAAATCAGCTGTCTTTTATTTTTTATATTTATCTGTCCGTGTGCCCGTATTCGAGAATGTCCGCTATTCTCTCGCAGGCGTGTCCGTCGCCGTAAGGGTTCGCGGCGTGGCTCATTTTTTCATATTCCGCCTTGTTTTCAAGCAGAATCTTGAAATTGTCGTATATTGTCTGCTCGTCCGTGCCGACAAGCTTGAGCGTGCCTGCAGCGATGCCCTCGGGTCTCTCGGTCGTGTCGCGCATAACCAGAACCGGCTTGCCGAGGCTCGGCGCCTCCTCCTGGATTCCGCCGCTGTCGGTGAGGATCATATAGCTGTGCGCCAGGAAATTGTGGAAATCGACAACATCAAGCGGCTCGATTATTTTTATATGCTCGCATCCGCCGAGTTCCGCGTCCGCCGCCTCGCGCACGACGGGGTTCATATGAATGGGATATATCGCCCTGATGTCCGGATGCTCCTCGACGATGCGCCTTATCGCGCGGAACATGTGGTGCATCGGCTCGCCGAGGTTCTCGCGCCTGTGTGCGGTTATCATTATCAGCCTGCCGTCGGCAGCCCAGTCGAGCCATTTGTTTGAATAGTCCGCACGCACGGTGGTTCTCAGCGCGTCTATCGCGGTGTTGCCCGTGACGAACACGGTCTCTTTCTTTTTGCCCTCTCTGAGCAGATTTTCGCGCGCCGTCTCGGTCGGGGCGAAGTTATATTCGGAAACTATGCCGACCGCCTGGCGGTTGAACTCCTCCGGAAACGGGGAATGTATATCATATGTGCGCAGGCCCGCCTCGACATGGCCGACTTTTATTCCGAGATAATAGCACGCAAGCGCGGAGGCGAAAGTAGTTGTAGTATCGCCGTGGACGAGAACCGCGTCCGGTCTCTCTTTTTCGAGCACGGGCTTTATCTTTTCGAGGATGCTGACCGTGACATCGAAGAGGGTCTGCTTATCTTTCATTATGCTCAGGTCGTAGTCCGGCTCAACATCGAATGTCCTGAGCACACTGTCAAGCATCTGGCGGTGCTGGCCGGTGACGCAGACGACCGTTTCGAGTCCCCTGCGGATCTTGAGCTCTTTGACGAGCGGACACATTTTTATCGCCTCGGGTCTTGTGCCGAAAACGAGCATTATCTTTTTCATGCGAAGCCTCCCTGCCGCGGGTGTTTTCTCAATTATAACCGTTTTTCTTTTTTTAGTCAACAAAAAGGGAAGCGGCCGGCTGACAGATATCAGACGGTCGCTTGTCTTCTCCCCAAATAGATGCTGCACGCCTGACGCACAGCCTAGCTTCTTTTTTCATAAGGTTATTATATACTGTTTCTGTTTGGGAAGTCAATATTTTTCGCAATAAATAATATTTTACTTATTCGCCGCGGTCTCTTCTCGCCTGCTCGGGCGAGATCTCGGCGTGGGGGCAGACTATCTCGTCTATTATCTCCTGCGGAGCCGCCCAGCGAACGGCGTTTATTAAAATCTGCTGAACCTGCGGGATATAATATGTGGGGTTGCCCTCATGACCGGGCTGGAAATAGAACACCCTGCCGCGCCCTCTGTTCCAGCAGCAGCCCGAGCGGAACACGTCTCCGCCGGAGAACCAGCCGATAAAAACAAGCTCGTCCGGCTCAGGGATATCAAAGCGCTCGCCGTACATCTCTTCGACGGGTATCTCAACGTATTCGCCGATACCCTTTGCTATCGGGTGCGCGGGATTGACTGTCCAGAGGCGCTCAAAATCGCCGTCGCGCCAATGCAGGGCGCAGGAGGTACCCATAAGGCGCTTGAAGGGCTTTGAAAAATGCGCGGAGTGCAGCGCTATGAAGCCCATGCCGCGCAGAACTCTGTCATGCACGCGCTCAACAAGCTCGTCGGGCACTTCGTCGTGCGCCTTGTGTCCCCACCAGATGAGCACATCGGTGTTTTCGAGCACTTCGGGCGGCAGACCGCAGTCGGGGTCGTTGAGGGTCGCGGTGCGCACCTCGATATCCTCCTGCGTGTCGAGGAAGCTCTTTATCTGACCGTGGATTCCGTGGGGATAAACTGCCGCTATCTCGGGCGATTCGACCTCATGGACGCCCTCGTTCCAGACGGTAACTCTTATCATTTTATCAGTTCCTTTCGGGAGAAATTTTATCCAAGTCAAGTATATATTTTTGCCCGCCCGCTGTCAATGGATTTTCTCCCGTATTGCAAAATCGACCGTCGTTTGATATACTTTAATAAAGATTTTTCGGGGTGATATTTTGCTTCTCAACAAAAATGACGACATTGAACTTCATATAGATTCGGTCTCGCTGACGGGCAGCGGAGTCGGCAGATACAACGGGCTCGCCGTGTTCGTCCCCGCGACCGCGCCCGGAGATATAATAGAAGCGCACATAATCAAGGCGAAGAAGAGCTACGCCGTCGGCAAGTGCACGAAAATAATCAAGCCATCGCCGGACAGGACGGAAAACGACTGCCCGGCATATCCCGGCTGCGGCGGATGTTCGTTCCGCCACATGAGCTATGGCGCGGAGCTAAAGCTCAAGGCGGATGCCGTGCGCGACGCATTCTCCCGCATCGGCGGACTCGAGGTTGATTTAAAGCCGATAATCGGCGCGGAGTCCCCCGACGGCTACCGCAACAAGGCGCAGTACCCGGTGGGACGCGAAAACGGTGAACTGAAAATCGGCTTCTACTCCCGCCGCTCGCACAGGATAGTTGACTGCCGCGCGTGCCGCCTCGCGCCGCCGGAGTTTGAAAAAATCCTCGGCACAGTCGCGGACTGGATCGAAAAATATAATATTTCCGTCTACGACGAAACAAGCAGAAGCGGGGCTGTCAGGCACATATATCTGCGAAAAGCGTTCGCTACGGGCGAGATAATGCTCTGCCTCGTCAGTGCACAGGAAAACCTGCCGCACACCGACAAGCTCATCGAATCACTCAAAGATGAAAAAGCTATAAAAAGCGTGCTGATAAACATAAACCCCGACGACACGAACGCAGTGCTCGGCGAAAAGTGCATCCCGCTCCTCGGCGACGGCTGCATAACGGACATACTCTGCGGAGTAAAGGTACGCATATCGCCGCTGTCGTTCTATCAGGTCAACCGCGCGCAGGCGGAAAAACTATACAAAAAAGCCGCCGAATACGCCGGAGATAAAAAAACAAAGCTCCTGCTCGACCTCTACTGCGGCGCGGGCACGATAGGGCTTTCGATGGCAGACAAGGCGGAGGAGCTCATCGGCATAGAAACCGTCGCGCCGGCGATAGAGGACGCAAAGAAGAACGCCGCCGCAAACGGCATAGAAAACGCGCGGTTCATCTGCGCGGACGCAGGCGAAGCCGCCGAAAAGCTTCTCGGCGAGGGCAAGCGCCCGGAGGTGATAATCCTCGACCCGCCGCGCAAGGGCTGCTCGGAGCAGACGATAAGAGCCGCCGCAAAAATGGCTCCCGACAGGATAGTGTATGTCTCCTGCGACCCCGCGACGCTCGCGCGCGACTGCGCCGTGTTCAAGGAGCTTGGATATGAAGTCGAAGAAGCGACACCCGTCGATCTGTTCCCGAGAACAGCGCATGTGGAGACGGTTGTGTTACTTTCCAAACTTATGACGAAAAAACATGTCAACATTGAATTACATACGGATGAATTAGATTTGACATCAGCTGAAAGCAAGGCTACTTACAACGATATAAAACAGTATGTTTTTGATAAGTTTGGATTTAAAGTTTCAAATTTATATATTGCACAAGTAAAAGAAAAGTGTGGAATTAAAGAAAGAAAAAATTATAACAAACCTAAAAATGACGATTCGAAGCAACCAATATGTCCAATAGAAAAAGAAGAGGCAATAAAAGATGCATTTAGGTATTTTCAAATGATTTGAGAAAGGTTTGATATAGTTATGGATACAAATGATGATTTAAGAGTAAAATACTATTCTACAAATGATTTAAGCGCTGGATTTTATTTGAAGAGAATAGAAGATATTATTTGTAATTTTGTGGTTGAGAAAAAAAGAGTCGATATTAACGAAATTATTGAATTATATAATATACAACAGTTTTTTCATAATAGAATTTATTCTATACATTGGACAAAACAGCAGTTGAACGACTATAGTGAGATTGTAAGTGACTTTTCAAGAGTAATAGGTGAATTTTTTTCGGGAATTAATATAGATACAATAGAAAGTATGTTTGATACTATCTATTATGATTATAGAAATGACTTTTGGAAACTTATAGAAAAGTATAAGGTTTATGATAAAATTTCAGTCGAGCAATTTAGAAAAATAATTTTGAATAAACATTTTATCTTAAATGATGTTTTGAAATGTAAAAATATAGTTAAAAAGTTTTCAGATGAAATAATTACATACATGGAAAAAAATCCATTTTGTGCTGAAATTATATTGAGTTACTACTTGGAAAAGCATGACAGAAATATAGAATCTTTATATTTTCCAGTTGAACTATCAAATGAAAAGAAAACATTAATATTAGATAAGTATATAGCAAGTAACTCATCTAACATCAATTATCTAAAACTAATTTTTGAATCAAATAGTACGAATAACCTGCGTTTGCCCGATAGATTAAAGTTAAAAGCAAAACGAAAATATGATGAAGAGATAGAGACTTTATTCAAAGAAGGAACTGGATTTGAATATGGTGCAAAGGTTTCTTTTTCTAATAAGATAGATGAAGAATTTAAATTTGAAACAGATGATAATAGAATTTTATCGGTTTTGTACAGTGCAAAATGGATAAAAGAAAATTTGGATTATCCAACATTATTAAATAATTTTATTTATTTATTTGGATATACAGATCTGCAATTTAGATCTCTTCATGTTTCTAGGGAATCTCAAATGAGCATTATAGAAAAATACTTAGGAATTAAAGGTAGAAAAGAATATCCCACTGGAATTGCATTTCAACAAATTCAAATGTTAGCACAACTTCAAATGATTGGATATTGTAATGAATTAGAAAAGTATAATATATTTTTGGAAGACATTATCGAATGGTTCTTTTGTAATTATTTAGAAGAAGAATTCAATGTGAAAGGATTTTGTTTTAATAAATCTTCACATACAGTGTCATATCTTGAAAAATGTAGGAATATTGCTGCTGAATTTGATAATATTTTAAAGAGATTTAAAATTTATTGCGAAGATGGAGAAATTGATGATGAATTATTACATATATCAACAGAGCATATATTTATTAAAGATATACCAAGCATGCTAAGTAATAAATATATTTATCCATGTGGAAATGACTATCAAACGATAAGTAATTTATTGTTTTCGGATCAATCAATAATTCATTACCTTCCTAAATTGTCGAATAATTATAATTCGTTTTATTGTTTATTGGAAAAAGAAAATGTCTATTATGATATGTTTGAGGATTATCAAATACCTAGCATTGATTGGTTAATTGATCATAATATTATAAAAATTGATAACAAAAAAAGAATAATGCCATATTGGGAAAAGATAAAGATATTAAATGAGTTATACCAACACGATGTAGTATGTTTTAGCTATATGAAAAAGTATCAATCTATTATTATGGAATTAAATAAAATGGGATTGGTACAGTTTTCGTCATCATTATTTTCTAGACCAGAACAGGATTATTATAATTATTTATTTAATAAGTCTGAGTTTGACAATGGACTAGATATTCGTAATAGCTATACACATGGTACACAAAGAGTAGATGAAAATCAAAATAAACAGGATTACTTTATTTTTCTTCGAATCATGATTCTTATAGTTATAAAGATAAACGAAGAATTTTGCTTAAAGTAGCCTAAAAATAAATAATGCTAATTAAATTGAATCTTAACAGATTTTATGTATTAGTGTAGGATGAGTTTGGACAATGATGAACATGTTGAGACGGTATGCTTGCTGTCTCGAGCGATATGAAAATCCAAAAACTGAAGAGTAATTAGAAGAAAGCTTATCGCTTCCGTAACTACCGCAAAGAAGAATACAAAACAGCAGACCGAATCGTAAAAAGATGTTCGCGATAAGCTCAAAATCCGGCCGACACACAAAACCGCATAAAAGACGGGCACCGGTTTCACGGTGCCCGTAGTTTTATCTTGTCTCATCCATCCAATCGGACAGGCGCGTCATGCTTTTTTCGCTGCCGACAGCATAGAGAATATCGCCCTCACGGAACATATAATCGGGATGCACATTGTCTGTCAAATTTCCGTTGTTTTCTATAGCGATTATGTTTACTCCGAACCTTCCCCGCATATCGGCGGACATTATCGTCATTCCGACGATCTTACGCGGAACTTCAAGCTTAAGGAGATTCAGCTTTCGGCTCAGCTGAACAAAGTCCAGCATATTGGGAGTTTCCAATTTGTGGGCGAGTCTGACTGCCATATCCCTCTCGGGGTAGACGACTTCTGCGCCGAGCTTCTTGAGTATCTCGCCCTGCTCGGCGCTCGCGGCCTTTGATATGACCGTCGGCACGCCGAGAGAGACAACGTTGAGAGTAGTCAGAATCGAAGTGTCCATCTTTTCTCCGATGCAGACCACCACGACGTCGCAGTTTTGTATTCCGGTCTCCGAGAGAGTCTTTTTGTCAAAGCTGCTGACCACAAAGGCGTTCTCCGTGTATTCGCGCATCTCGCGCACCTTTTCCTCGTTTCCGTCGATTACGAGCGGCTCCGCGCCCGATTTCGCAAGCTCCACAGCCAGAGCAGAGCCGAAGCGCCCGAGTCCGATTATTCCGTAAGATTTGCTGTCGCTTTTTGATTTTTTAAACATCTTTGTCCTCCGTTCTCAGCCTATGGCTATGTTTCCGTCGGGATATTTTGTTCTCTCTCCGTTTGTAAAATACCAGAGTGTTGCTATTGTCAGCGGTCCGAGACGTCCTATATACATAATCACGATTGACAACAGCTTGCTCGCAGTGCCGAGGCTGGTAGTTATTCCGGTAGAAAGTCCGACTGTGCCGAATGCGCTCGTTACTTCGAACAGTGCGTCTCTTATGGGTATATCCGGCTCAAACGCGGTCATGAAAAATGTCCCGATCGCTACCACTCCGATTCCCATAACGGTTATGACCGACGCCTTGCGGAACACGCCGCGCGGCACGGAATAGTGAAACGCCTTTCCCGAGGTGTTTGTCGCGGCGGTCTTTATGCCCTGGATCAGCGCAAACAGCGTGCTCGTCTTTATTCCGCCGCCGGTGGAGCCGGGCGACGCGCCGACGAACATTAAAAAGATCATAGCGAGCAGTCCCGCGTTTGAAAATTCGCCGAGCGAATATGTCGAGAAGCCCGCCGTCCTCGCGGTCACGCTGTTGAACAGGGCTCCTATCCACGGCATATCCTCGGTAATTCTGAAAATCACCGCGCCGCCGACCGTCAGCACGATGCTCATTGTGAGCACTACTTTTGTGTGCATGGAAAATCTGCGCCAGCGAAATCGCTTTTCGACAATCTCGCGGATAACGAGAAAGCCGATTCCGCCGAAGAATATCAAAAGGCAGGTCACGAGATTTAAGAACACATCCTCTTTGTAGGCGGAGAGGCTTTGGAAGTTTCCGAGGATGTCAAAGCCGGAGTTGTTGAACGCGGCGACGGAGTGAAAAAGGCTTATTCCGAGAGCTTTGAGCGGCGGGTAATCGCGCACGAAAACAATGAAGCTCAGCACAGCGCCGACAAGCTCAAATGCCGCCGTAGTCAAAAACACGCTTTTTATAAATTTTACTATTCCCTTGCCTGAGTCGAGATTCATCGCATCGCGCAGAACGCTGCGCCCCTTGAGATTTATCCTCTTTCCGACAGTCAGAATGACTCCCGCTCCCATCGATGTGACCCCGAGACCGCCTATCTGGATGAGTGCGCCCAGAATAAACTGACCGAACGGCGTGAATGTATCTCCGGCATCAACGGCTATCAGCCCGGTCACGCAGACCGCGCTTGTCGAAGTGTACAGCGCGTCTATGTATTTTAAGTCTACGCCGTTTCGCACGCTGCACGGCAGCATCAGCAGACCCGAGCCTATAAATATCGCGGCTGCAAAACCGAGCGCAATTATTCTTGCAGACGACATTCTTTTTAACAGCTTTCTCATAATTCACCTCGTATCCCGCAAAAAAGACCTTCGGCAGAATCGGTCTGCCAAAGGTCTTGCCTCATTCACGGCCAACGCCGCCAATGTCCGCTGCCAGCACAGCTCCTGTGCGGTTGGTGACAGTCGGATGGGTAACCCATAGCTACTCCCCATTGGTTGTGGCTTAATTATATCCCTTTGCGGGCGAAAGTCAATATATTTATGAAAAAATTATCCGACATTAAAGGCAGAAAAGGTCTGCCGAGCTAATCGACAGACCCATGTCTTTATGAAATTCCTATTAATAAGCGAAAGTGTACTGCTGCTTCCATGTGCCGGTGAAGTTAGCATCGATACCAACATTGCTATTACCGAAGGTAAGTTTGCAGACAACATTTGCCGGCTCGCTGACATTGATGCTCGCGAGAGTACCGTCCGCGTTGAGCACGAAAGTGAATGTGCCGCTCTGATAATTAACCTTCGTGCTCTTCGGGCTGAAGGGTTTAAAATCATCCGGAGTCAGCGAAAGCGTATCAAAGCAAGAGCCATGATGCTTGGGAACAAATGTAAGCCCCTCGCCGCTCTCGGTAACGAGAGTGATGCTGACCTTCCAGCCGCTGCCCTGTTTGACGCAGGAAGCCGCCTTGACACCTGCGGGATCGACTTTATAGGAAGCGCGCTTTGCCGCGGGCATGAAGCTTGCAAGAGTCGTGCCATCGGAAGCCTTGCCGCCGTTAAAAGTTTTTGTCGCGGTCTTGGGATAATCGTTGGGAAGAAGGGGCTCTGCCTTAGCAATAAGGTCGATTCCGAGAATCTTGTCGGGGTTAAGGCTGTTGATCTTCGAAGTTGTTCCCTGAACTCTCTTGACAGATACCTTTCCGGTGTAGCTCTTCATAGCCGAAGCGTACTTGTTGAAGAACGCAACGATCTCAGCCTTGCTGCCGTTGACGGGAGCCTTGATCTCAGCTGCGGGCTTGTTGCCCTGCTGGCCGCCCTGCTGACCCTGAGTAGCTGCCTCGCTGCCGCCCTCGGAGGGTGCGACTGCCGTGCTGTCGTCAGCGGTGCTCTCTGCTGCGTTGCTCTCCGCGTCGCCCGTCTGGGTGTCCTGAACGTCTGCGTTCGCGTCCTGCGAGCTCTCAGCCGTTGTGTCGTTCTTGTCGTCCTTGCCCTTACATGCCGCAAATGCAAATATCATTATCAGCGCGAGCAGGATAGCAATAATTCTCTTCATAGTTTGTCTCCTTTCATCTTTCGGCAGAGCATCCTCTGCCATGCTACGATTCAAGTTTACTTTATGTTTATTCGTTTGTCAAGAGAATAAACTTTATTTTATATTTCCATAATTTCCATAATTTTTTATCGATTTTTGTGCACTATATATTATATTCGTTCTTTATACAATATATAATAATCCGCCGCATACCGGGCACACTATACAGCGAAAAAGAACAGAAAGGGTGCATAAAATGAGCAAAGACACACTTGAGCTGCTGCGAGAATGCGACAGCGGAATAAAGATGGCGGTCGGCAGCATTGACGAAGTGAGCGGACACATTAAAGATGAGGATCTCAAAAACCTGCTCGAGAAGAGCAAGGAGGAACACAGCCAGCTCGGCGGAACGATAAAAGAACAGCTGGCGTCGCTCGGCGACGACGGCAAGGACCCGGGGATAATGGCAAAGAGCATGTCGTGGATAAAAACTAATGTCAAGCTCGGCATGAACGACTCGGACAGAACGGTCGCCGGTCTGATGACCGACGGGTGCGACATGGGCATAAAGAGCCTGACCCGATACCTCAACGAATACAAAGGCGCGGACGGCGCTTCGCGCAGCACGGCGCGCCGCCTCATCGGCATAGAAGAGGATCTTCTCTGCGGGCTGAGACCGTACCTGTAATATATATCTACGGGACAGCGCATAGGTTCATAAGCCGACCGGGCACAGCAAATTATCACTGTGCCCGGCATTATGTTATTGTCATTTGTATACCTCTCAAACATAAATCTCCCACCGCAGCACATCAAGCACTGCAGCGGGCTTAATTCATCAGACCTCTATATAATACGGGCAGATGTCCTCGTAGCTGCCGTCCTTCATTCTGAATCCGCCTGGGATAGTCCCGAGCTGTTTGAAGCCGATGCGCTCATAGAGATGGCGCGCGTGGATGTTCGTCCTGACGACGGCGTTGAACTGGAGCACTCTGAAGCCCTCTTCATGCGCCTGACGGATGCAGTCGAGCACCAGCTTTTCGCCGATGTGCTGACCTCTGCTTTTTGACGAGACTGCGTAGCTCGCGTTGCAGATATGTCCGCACCTGCCGACGTTATTCGGGTGCAGGCTATAGAGTCCGAGCACTTTCCCATCAACCTCGGCGACGCCGCAGGAAGTCTGCGCGGCGAAGAATTTTTCTCCGCCGACGCTGTCGAGCGTCTCCTCCTGCGGAAAAGCCTCGCCGTCCTCGACTACTTCATTCCATACGGCATCATTTCCGGGAGATCGCCTTTTTCGTATTTTCTGATTGTTACTTCGTTCATTTTATTCCCTCCGGGAGATTTTCAAAGAAAAGCTTTGAGCCCGTGGTCGAGGGCGATTATATCGCCGAACGGGGCGAGCGGCGTCTTGTTCCAACGGTTACCGCTTATCTTCACCGCCGAGCAGCAGTCGCCTAGGCGGATGCGCCCGCATCTTAAATCAATGCCGTCGATACTCCGCGTGTTGATTATTTTATTATTTGTAATATTCAAGCCCGAGACATTGTCGGCGCGGAGTATATAGTTTTCGCAGTTTATGAAGCGGTTGGAGTCGACGGTTATATTTGAAAACGCCGCGACCTGCGCCCCATTGCCCGCGATATTTGTCTCTATCCTGATGGCGGAATCCCAGCCGCTGTAGCAGTCGGTTCTTTATTTTAACGATGATAATCTTCCTTTCAAAGAAATAGCAGA
>OGOB01000981.1_pt1 | contig 11120 bp, 10 predicted proteins | sample 1573611 | NCBI WGS metagenome assembly OGOB01 (sample SAMEA2582016, study PRJEB24529) | metagenome | biome: Human gut stool | place: China | collected 2011 | reverse complement strand
GGTCTGAACGGCGAAGGGCTTTCATCCGTACAGATCACCTGTCTGCGTTATATCGTGGTGTCGGCCGTACTCGGCATATTCATGTCGGTTTTCCGCAGGGACCTTTTCCGTATCGACCGCAGAGGATTCGCAACCGTTCTGATCATAGGCATACTCGGGACGGCGTTGAACTCCGTATGTTATTTCGGGGCCATGGAGAGGATATCCCTGTCTCTTTCCACGGTCCTCCAGTACATAGCACCGTTCATCGTAATCCTCCTCTCCGTCCCTTTGTTCGGGGAGAGGATGACGCGTACGAAGGCGGCAGCAGTACTGATGGCATTCGCAGGCTGCATACTGTGTACCGGTTTTCTTAACGATCCCGGATCCATCGATGTGACGGGAGTGGTCCTGGGGGCCCTGTCGGGGTTCTTCTTCGCACTGTACACCCTGGGATCCAAAGGGCTGTCGAGACATTCCGTGAGTCCGATCTCCGTCCTGTTCTATTCCTCCCTGGTATGCTGCGTGTCGCTGGCACCGTTCAGCGATATCCCCGGTGTGGTCGGTGCGGCCTCATCCGACGGCCATCTCGTATTGCTCATAATAGCCACAGGCATACTCATGACGCTCCTGCCTTTCGGTCTGTACAACTATGCCGTAGGGAAGATAGAGGTGGGTACGGCGTCCGTCATAACCTATGTGGAACCTCTGACCGCCACCGTGGTCGGTTTCATCTTCTATTCGGAGGCCGTCACGGCCGAGTCGGTGATAGGTATCGCGGTGATCCTTCTGGCCGTGATGCTGGTGAACCGCGGCAACGTGGGTCCGGTCGGTCGGAGAGGGAGCGGATAAGTCCTTCTTCCTTCATTCTCTGCAAAGACCCAGATGTCCGTGTGTCCATCCGTCGTCAACCTTCCTATGGGACTCGGACCTTGTACGCACATCTTTTTATATCGTATCCCGGCAATCGCATTACGGCGATCGTATGGGATGCAACAGATTCTGTCAGAGCTGTGCCATGCCGATGCCCGATGATTCGGTCCTCGGTACCGACAGGGACGGTTCGGTCAACTCCGATTACTGCAGGTATTGTTACGATAAAGGCGAGTTTCTCCACGATGTGTCGATGGAGGAGTTCATAGACATGTGTTCCGAGTTCGGTGAACAGGCCGGTATGACCAACGAGCAGATGCGTGAACACTGTTCCAAGGTATTTCCGACGCTCAAAAGGTGGAAGAAGTAACAGTATCGTTCGTCGTCGGTCGGTATCGTTCGTTTCCAACAAGTCCCCTTTCGCAGATACATGTACGGAACGCCGTCCGCTCGATCAGGGGACCACCCTATATCTTTACAAAGTCCCGAAAATCCGTCCGCTATGGATCGAGTACCCAATGTGCCAGCGTCATGCGGACGATGTGTTCTTTCCGGCAGGGCATTCCGTCAGCGTGGATCTGAACCTCTCCGAGGGGACGGCGGGTCTGGCCCATGCCTGTACGGATTTCTCTTCCCAGTATCTCCCGGCGACAGGGATCCTGTCGGTGACCTCCATATGGAAGTATCTTCTCCCTCCGAGGTCGTAGCATACCCCGTTCCAGTCCACATGTGCGGCCGGGAACATATGCCCTTCCACCAGGACCGATACGACATCTATATCGAGGTTGGATGCGACGGATACATACAAGTCCGTCATGCAGTCGCAGTCCCCCTTCCCTTTATCCAGGACCGTCGCAGGGAGACCCCATAGGTCCTCCACCCCATAGAGGTCCTCGTCATTGGCATATTCCACGTTCTGTTGCACCATGGCGAGGACCACGTTGGCGGCATAGGCGTCGTCCGCATATCCGGGAAGTTGGTCCGATATGCTGTCGGCGATACCCTTCATCACAGGGTCGTCCACGGTGGAATAGAAGGGGAGGAACTCCAGGAATCTTTCCATCTGGCACTTGCGGTAATAGGGACTTTCCGAGAGTTCCGCCTCGGCGGAGTAGGTCTTGGATCCATAGGACCATCTCAGGACTTTCTTCATATCTTCTTCAGACCCCGGTCCTCGTCGTATCTGTATACGGTACTGCAGTTATCTTCGGATACGAGGTCTCCGATGAGCTCGTCCTTCCTGGATCCCCAGAAGGTCCTGTCGCATACGATCACCAATCTCCTTTTTGCCCGGGAGACGGCAGTGTTTATGACCTTCATCCCCACCTCGGTCTTGGAACTGGTGAATCTGAGAGGCACTTCGCGGTTGATGTTGGCATTGTCCTGTACGCTAAGGATGACCGTGTCCCATTCCCTTCCCTGGGATTTATGGACAGTCAATATGCGGGTGTCCTTGTACTGCGGCATCTTCTCCTTCAGTACCCTTATCTGTCTGCTGTAGGGTGTCAGTATGGCGAAGTCCTCCGGACAGTCCATTTTTATGAATGCATCGGCGGCATCGGCCTCCGGCGGATTCTCCCTCTCCTCCCTGTTGCCGCAGGTCACGTCTATACATATTATCTCGAGAGGCGTTCCCCCGGCCCCCTCGATCCCGTTCATGTAGACGTGTCTGTCCAATACTCCGGCCAGGTTCGGGCCGAAGCGATGGGATTCCGTCAGATCGCATCTGACGGTCTCGGTGAAATGGGGGTCCGATACCTTCGAGAACGCCCTCTCTATTTCCTCCATTCCGTCTATCAGTATGCTTTCGCAGAACAGGGCCGACTGGGACCAAAGGAACGCATATTCCATCCTTCCGTGTCCGTCTATGAACCTTTGAAGGTCCTGGCTGTCGACCGCGCATACCGGCGGCAGCTGTTTATGGTCTCCGAGGAACGTGATCGGAACATGGTTAGCGAACAGGGTCATGGCGTTCATCACGTTGCAATATCCGGCCTCGTCGACGAATATGTGGTCCGCCCCCAGTTCGGGTTTGTCCTTCCCGCATCCGTTCGGATGGAACCGCATCATGTACATCTGGGGGGTGCACGCCACTATCCTGGCACATTCAAGGTCCTTCTCCGCCATCAGCGGTGACAGCCTTTCGATGTCCTCCTCTATCTCTTCGATCTTCGCGGACATCTCCTCTCTGGAACAGTCGTCATACTAAGGTATGCTGTTCTTGGGGCGGTCCCTCTGGTAGAGCCTCTGGGTGGCGGCCTCCAGCTGATGCTCGAAGTTCATGGATGTCAGGTCTCTCGCAAGGTCGCTGTAGAGGCTGTTCTCCTCCAATACCGCGTTTATCTCCGAGATCAGCTGGTCGATCTGATCGTCCATATCGCGTTTGGCCTTACGGTCCGCCGGCTGTTTCCTTTCCTTCGCCAGGACCTCGAGGGCACGGAAATGCGATGCTATGACATCGAGTTCCCTCTCTTGGATGATCTCCTTGAGGAGTTTGATCTCCTTCCTCCTCTTGGATATCAGCATGGATATGCTCTGTCCCTCGCACAGGTACGGATAGTCTTCGACGAACTGTTCGGTGGCCGTACCTATGCGCGCTATGTCCTTCGCAGGGTCCACCATGCGCCTGAATCCGTCGTCGGACCCTATGACGCCCAGAACGCCTCTCAAGACCTGTTCGACGGAGTTGTTCGTGGGGGCTATGATCGCCACCCTCTTCCCTCTGCGCATATAGGCCATGATCGCGGTCGCCAGGACCATCTGGGTCTTTCCTGTGCCCGGTGCTCCCCATACGTAGGACAGCTTCGAGTTGAGGATGGTCCTCACCGCATTCCTCTGCTGGTCGCTGGGTGAGAATTTCGCAGGGAAGACGATATCCTCCTCCGGGAAACATGGGCATGTGTCGGGGTAACCTATCAGGGTCCCGTGTTCGTCATAATAGTCGCGGGCGTTCTTGATCAGGAAACTGAGGTCGAACTCCACGGTCATCTCCGGATGTTCCGCGGCGATCATGCCGATGATCCCCGGGTTGTCTATGGTGGCACCGAGGGTCTTGGTGTTGCGGTCGTAGAACGAGTACGATACGACGTCCTTGTCCAGGACGAGGAAGTCCCCCACATACAGGTATGCGCCGAGGGTGTCGTCTATATTCTCCTCCAGGGAGAGCAGGATGCTGTTCTTCCCTACGAGTTCGTAGGATTCGACCCTTACGGCGACGTTGGCCGGTCCGCGGCCTTCCTCGTCGTAGTCGAGGAGGTCCTTCGCAGACCTCATGAACACTTCCCTGATCTCCTCCGGCTTCATACGTAATCCAGTCCCTTACAGGTGCTGGATGCTTTACGACGATATATTTGGTACGATGTTATTTCCGATCCCGGAACATACATTTGATAGGGATGGATCCCTTAGTGTCTTCAAAAAGGGGTCAGGGCTTTGTCGGATGTCTCGAGGACGGAGGTCCGCATCGACGGGAAGATCATCGAACTGTATGCTGCCGAAGGGGCCGGATGTCCTTTGGTGGTATATCATGCGGTACGGGGGGAGGGCGGTATCCTGTGGCAGGCATGCATGGATGCGGGGTGCCCCGCATTCTCCCTTGCGGTCGTCAACGGTGTCGACTGGGACAGCGATATGACGCCGTGGCCGGTCCCTCCTGTCATGGGGGAGGGGAGACCGTTCCCCGGACGGGCCGACGACTACATACACATACTCACGGAGGCCATCCTTCCGGCGATACGCGGTTCCATTCCCTGCGATCCTGGGGAGACCGTTCTGGCAGGGTACTCCCTGGCCGGGCTTTTCTCATTGTATGCCCTGTATCGGACCGATGCGTTCTCCAAAGCTGTTTCGGCATCCGGGTCGCTGTGGTATCCCGGATTCACGGATTTCGTAAAGACCCACAGCATATCCGATGCCGTGAAAGCGGTGTATCTGTCCGTGGGGGACAGGGAGTGCCGTACGAAGAACGAGGTCCTGTCCAAGGTGGAGGATGCCACCGCGGAGACGGAGGCGGTCATCCGCTCCGAAGGGGTCGAGACGTTGTTCGAATTAAACCCGGGTAACCATTTCAAAGATGCCGCCTTGCGTACGGCCAAAGGCATAAAATGGGTACTGGAGAAGTGATCCGGTTCATAGTCGCCCGGATCATACGCGGTCGGAGAAGGGGGTTGTGTGGAAAGGCCCCCTTTCGGGGGCCGGTAGACAAATGGGTTTGCTATGGTCCGGGACTCAGGGTCTTTTTTCGGATCCGAGTCTCCTGTTCGTTTCGTCCAGAGCGGCCTGTTTGGCTTTGTTGTCCTCATCCTCGAACACAGGGGCGGGGATGTTGGACTTGTGTTTCTTCACGTAGATGATCGAGACCGCTACGAGGGCGATTCCTATGATGAACATGGCCAGGATCAGATAGTATACTTCGAAGATGATGCCTATGGGGAGGGATATGAATATCCCGAAGAATGCGATCATTATGCTGAATATGAGGAGTGCCTGACCGCCGGAATCGTCGAAGTTCTTGTAGACGCTAACATCCGATTCGGTGAATATGCCCAGCGAAGGGTATTGTCTTGCGCGCTCCATGTCCGCCTTGGCGTTTCTCTTGTCGAGGACGGCATCCATGTACCATACGTCGGAGTATTCGGAACTCATCTGCATGGCCTTGGACAGAAGCACCCGGGCTCCGTTGGCATCCTTGTCGTACATGGAGTACTTGGCGAGTTTGAGGGTGTTTACTATCTCGGGTGTGCGATCCATCTTCACGTTGACGTTTCCGACTACCGCCTTGTCGTTGATGATCTGACGTCCGCAATATGTGCAGAACCCGGACACCAACGTGTCCTCCATCTTGACGACCCCTCCGCAATGGGGGCAGGTGCATGCGATCAGTGTCATATTTTCATCGCCTGAGGCGGCGGCCGCAAGGGGTGGTCTCCGCCTGTAGGGTGGATGTCCACGTCGTTCAAGTATTTATTCCATGGAATCGGAGTCTTTCTTCGACGGGATGCGTTCCAAGATCCAAGGAAGTATGGTCCTGCTCGCCGTCCTATAGGTCATTTCGGACCTAGGTATCATCTATTTTATGAGAATATGTACTTAATATTATCATAATGGAATAAAAGCATATTGAGTGTTACTAATAAAATAAATAGTGATACTTATATATCTGGACAAGAATCATCGTCCATGGTTGACAAGAAAGTCATCGCAATCGCGGCCGTCGCGATCCTCGCGATCGCCGGCGTCTCCGCATTCATGGTCGTCGGTAACAATGACGACGGGCCCAAAGCCGATACGGACTTTGCAGGGAAGAATCTGGAAGTGGTGGACAATCTCGATGGAGGCATCGTCGCAGTGGGACAGGATTCCTTCAGATGGATGACCTATTTCGGTCTGGCGGACAAATGTGTCATGGTGGACCAGAATGACATGACGAACTACCTCGGGAAGTCATTCATGTACACGGGCCGTGCTCTCGTCGACATCGAAGGCGGGAACAGTGCCAAATTGAGCAGTGAGGATGCCGCACGTGCATACTTCACCCACACCAATTGCGGAATAACCGATGCGGATGTGAACACCATCCTCAATCTCAAGCCCTCCGTGATGGTCATCCCGGCCGGTTTCTATGACGACTATCCGACCCAGATGGCGGCCATAGAGAAGGCAGGAATCAACACCCTCGCGATCACCTCCGACCTGGAGAAACAGATCGACATCATCTCCATCGTACTGAAGCAGGAGGAGAGGGGAGAGGAGCTCAAGAATGCGTTCGAATACCTCGTGAACGACCTGAAGGGGCTGTCTTCCAAGATAACGTCTAAGAGGACCGGGTACGTCGGAGCGCTGGCATACAACGGTGCCCACGGCCTCGATTCGTCCATACCCTACTACATGCCCATGGAGCTTGCAGGAGTGGAGAACATCCTCTCCGATGCGATGGATTACGAAGGTTCCGGGGTCAAGACCTATTCCGTCTCGAACATCGCCAAGGGCATAAAGGAAGATACAATCCTCTTCGTCGACGCCTCCGGATACTACCAGAACGGGAGCAGCAACGACTCCATGGGGGTAGCCAAACTGTTCCAGGGGCACGACGCACACATCGTGGCCGATTACATCTGGACCGGTATGAACTACGACACCATCTTCGTCGACGCATACCAGATAATGAGATATGCGTACGGGGATTCCGTCCTCACCGAGACCCAGTTCGAAGAGAAGGTGAACAAGGTCTACGACCTCTTCTACAAGACCCATCTCAGCAACAGGAATATATCGGAATTCAAGTCGTACACCGTACCTCTGCCTTCGGAAGGGACCACGATATTCGAGGACATGAGTAAGTTCCACGAGGTCTCCAGGGGCAATCCGATCTACGGGGACGTCAGCATAGGCTCCGACGGAAAACTATCTTTAGGGGCCTGAGGTCACCTTACAAACACTCCGACCCCCTCGGCAGCGAGGGGGTCCCCACACACAGTGATGCACATGGCCGGACATGGGATCGAGGAATTCAAAAGGCATTCTCATCGGAAACTGTACATAATCGCAGCGATGGCCATCCTGACCGTGTTCTTCGCGGTAGTGACCCTGCAGATAGATCTGGGACATATCGATTACAGGGAACTTCTCCACATCATATTCAATAAGAACGACCCCTCCAACAATCCTGTGAACGAGATCCTGGTCTGGGATCTCGGCATACCGCGCATACTGTCATGTATATTGGCCGGGTTCGCCCTGGGTATAGCGGGGGCGGTCATGCAATGCGTTCTGAAGAACCCCCTGGGTTCCCCGTATACGCTGGGTATATCCAATGCGGCCGCCTTCGGGGCGTCCATAGGGATAGTGGTCCTGGGCGGGGGGATAATCTCCGGACAGAGCCAGGCCACCATATCCATAAACAACCCGTATATCGTGACGATCAGCGCGTTCGCATGGGCCATGATCGCGACGGGCATCATCATACTGTTGGTCAAGGTGACGAAGGTGAGTCCCGAGACCATGGTCCTGGCGGGAGTGGCGCTGAGCTCCATCTTCTCCGCCGGCATCAGCATGCTGCAGTACATGTTCAACGAATATGCGCTGTCCACCATCGTCTTCTGGCAGTTCGGTTCCATGGGGAAGGCCGGATGGAACGAGCTGACACTCATCGCCGTAGTGTCGTTGGTGGCCATCGTCTATTTCCTGTACAGCCGTATGGACTACAATGCGCTGGATGCCGGGGACGAGGTGGCGTCTTCCCTGGGGGTCAAGGTGAACGGTCTCAGACTGACCACTCTGTTCATGTCGGCCCTCCTGACGGCGGTCGTCGTCTCATTCATGGGGATAGTGGCCTTCATCGGGCTTCTAGGACCGCATATCGTACGCAGGTTCGTAGGGAACGACCATCGTTATCTGCTTCCAGGCTCCATGTTCGTAGGTGCGATCATACTCCTCGTCTCGGATTGCATAGGGCAGACCGCGATGGATTTCACGTTGCCGGTGGGTATCATAACCTCCTTCCTCGGCGGCCCCCTGTTCCTGTATCTTCTAGTCATGGGATACCGTAAGAAGAAAGGAAGGATATCGGAATTCATAAAGTCCAGGAGGGGAGGGGAGTGACGGTTCTCGAAGTGGAGGATCTGCATTTCTCATACGAGTCGAAGGAGGTCTTGAAAGGGGTCTCGCTGAGAGCGGAGAAGAACGAGATCGTATCCATACTGGGACCGAACGGGGTGGGGAAGACCACCCTCCTCCGTTGCATATGCAACATGCACAGGCCGGATTCCGGCACCGTCAGGGTGTGCGGGAGCGACCTGTCGGCGATACCGTCCAAGGAGATGGCCAAACTGGTCGGATACGTCCCCCAGAAGGCCGATGTGACGCGCACCACGGTTTTCGATTCCGTCCTCATAGGAAGGCGTCCTCACATGGGGATGGCGTTCTCCGACCGCGACCTGGAGATCGCATGGAACGTGATAGAGTCCCTGGGCCTCGGGGACAAGTCTCTGGATTTCGTCGACGAGATCAGCGGAGGGGAATTCCAGAAGGTGCAGATCGCCAGGGCCATAGCACAGGAGCCGGAGCTTCTCGTCCTGGACGAGCCGTCCAACAATCTGGACATAGCCAACCAGCACATAACCATGAGGATGATCGAACATGTGGTCCGGGAGCACGGCCTCTGTACGGTCATGACCATGCACGACATCAATCTGGCAGCATACTATTCGGACAAATTCGTGTTCGTGAAGGATGGAATGATCGCCGCCTTCGGAGGCCGCGAGGTCATAACCCCCGAGATCATCAGGGAGGTGTACGGCATAGAGGCCGACGTGATCGACCATGGCGGGCAGACCGTCGTGATCCCGTGCAGGGAGCAGCCGCAGTACGACGACATCGTCGGGGCAGGGGTAGGCGGACGCCGCAGGAAGTGATTCTCGTGTCAGACATACATCCGTTCACAGGGGAGAAGACCAGTTACGAAAAGACCCTGAAATTCTGGGACGATTACTCCGACCAGTATTCCGGCATGCAGCAGGGGGACATCCCGGTACGCATAGTGGACCGCCTTATGGAACTGGGTATGTTGGAAGGAGGCGACGACGTCCTGGAGATCGGGTCCGGACCCGGCACATATTCGCTGGTGATGTCTCCGCACGTACGCACCCTTACCTGCATGGATACGTCTCCGCGCATGCTCTCCCGCCTGTCCGCAGAGGCGTCTGTCCGCGGGATGGATAACATAACATGCGTCCTGAACGATTGGAATTCATATGTGCCAGACATGGGATTCGATGCGTGTATCGCCACCTTGTGTCCCGGCAGCGGGAGTCCGGAGTCCATCTTGCGCATGGAGGCTTCCGCCCGCAGGTCGTGTATCCTCGTATCTTGGGTCGTAAACCACGGCGACGATTTGAATTCGGAGATCTGGAAGAGGCTGGGCAAGGACTACGGTTACGGCTTCCGCAGATCGACCGAGGTCCAGGACCGTCTGAAGGAGAGCGGACGCGATCCGCATGTGGAGTTCTTCAAGACCTGCATATAGGCGGATATCCCGCTTTCCGAACTGATAGCCAAGGAGGAATCGGCGTTCCGTGCCCACGGGGTGGAGGCCGACATCGCAGGCATAGTGAAGGACATCCTCGGGCCGGAACTAGACGGAGAAGTGCTTCATTATTCCGCAGAGAACGAGATGAAGCTCATATGCTGGAATCCGAAAAGGGCATGATCGTCGGACTCCGTCATGATCGACATTGTGCCAGATGTCAGAAGGAGGATGTCGGGTCCCGGTTCGATTCCCAGCCGTCTCGAAGACGGGTCCGCAGAAGGTGCGGTATACTCCGATGTTCCAGATGTGGCCCGGATGTCCCGTTTCTGTCCGGACGATTCAGATGAATCCCGTCATATATATGGGCAGGTAGATTATCTTCCCTTCTTTTTTCAGGTTCTTGGGGGATATTATGTATGCCGTATCCACATCCCTGCTTCTTTTTTCAAGGAATTTGTCCAGAGACTTATGGGATGCGGTGTTAGATGATTTCACTTCTATGGGGACTACCTTCGTTCCATCGGAGATCACGAAGTCTATCTCGTAGTAATGGGTCCCGTCTTCTTTTTTGAACGTATGGTAGCGAAGAAGGTGTCCGGACGATACAAGTGCCTGGGCCACTGCGTTTTCATAGACATATCCCAGATCTGCAGGGAGTCTTCCGCTCACGAGTTTCTCATAGATCACATTATCGGAGAAGTCGTTGTCGTAGAAACATAACGTCACGAACAGGCCGGTGTCCTCCGTACACATCTTGAAGAAATTGCGGTCCAGAGTGAGACTGAGCCCAATGCGGGGTTCGTCCACATGATAGAACATCTCGACCGTACGCGAATCCTCCATTTCGAAAAACGACCTGGATTCCCTGGATATCCTTCTCTTGTTGTTTCCGGTTATGCGGTAGCGCAAGCTTTCCCTGGATAATTCTGCCGGTATCGATCTGTAGTATGATTCCAGATTTCCACTTGGATCTATCTTTCTGAAATCGTTCAGGTATATGTCCAATATCTGTCTCTTCAGTCTGTCTATCTCCTGATAGCTCCTGTTATCCAGATATGCCTGGACCACCTGCGGCATACCTCCGACGGCGATGTATTCCCTGTATTCCTTCATCATCTTGTGATGCAATGCATCGTTAAGGGGGGTGGCCGTTTCCAGGTAATCGCGCATAAGGTGCAAAGTATTGTTTCCTTTGGCCCAAAGGAATTCTTCAAAATCCATCGGATGAAGTACGAGTTTTTCT
>OGOB01000966.1_pt1 | contig 11251 bp, 13 predicted proteins | sample 1573611 | NCBI WGS metagenome assembly OGOB01 (sample SAMEA2582016, study PRJEB24529) | metagenome | biome: Human gut stool | place: China | collected 2011 | reverse complement strand
GCGGCGGGCATTTTCCACCAGAAACTGCTGACCATCCACGACCTGAAAACCTATCTGAATGAAAATGGTGTCGAAATGCGGCTGTAAGCTCTTGCGTTTCGGGCAACTTTAGGATAAACTGTAAGTATCCCCTTTGGGGAGGGAGTATGGACCATGGAACTGAAATTTGATGAAAAGGGCCTCATTCCTGCCATCGTGCAGGATCACTACACCAAAGAGGTGCTCACCCTTGCCTACATGAACGCCGAGACGCTGGCACTGACCATTGCCGAGGGGCGTACGGTGTTCTGGAGCCGGAGCCGTCAGGAGATCTGGCGCAAGGGCGATACCAGCGGCAATGTCCAGCATGTGGTGTCCATCACTGCAGACTGCGACAAGGACGCACTGGTGGTGGAGGTGGTCAAGGATGGCCCTGCCTGCCATACCGGTGCCGAGAGCTGCTTCTTCAACGAAGTGTATGTCTCGCCGGAGCTCAAGCAGTTCAGCTGGCAGGGGCTTTACGAACTCATCCAGGGCCGCAGGGATCATCCCCAGGAAGGCAGCTATACCACCTACCTGTTCGAGAAGGGCAAGGAGAAGATCCTGAAAAAGGTGGGCGAGGAGTGCACCGAGGTCATCATTGCGGGAGAAAAAGAGGACAAGGCCGAGACCATCTATGAGATCAGCGACCTGGCTTACCATGTGCTGGTGCTGATGGTGCAGGCAGGCATCACGGTGGAAGAGATCACCCGTGAGCTGGAAAAACGACACGTCATTGACCACAAGGTCAAACAGGAAAGGATGCAGTGATTTAGTTATGGCAGATTATAAGAAGTCCAGTGTTCATTGCCACTCGACGATGTGCGATGGCAGAAATACCTTGCAGGAAATGGCCAGTGCCGCCTGTGCACAGGGCCTGACGACCCTGGGCTTCTCCGGCCATAGCTATACTCAGCGGGACCGTGAGTACTGCATGAGCCCCAGCCGCACCGCCCAGTACAAGGCCACCATTGCAAAGCTCAAGGCAGAGTATAAGGGCAAGGTAGACATCCTCTGCGGCATCGAGTGGGACAGCCTGAGCGAGGACAAGCCCGAGAACTACGATTACTGGATCGGTGCGGCCCATCACCTGTACGGCAAGAACACCGGCAAGTACTACGAGATCGACTTCCGCCCGCAGGATCTGCACGACTGCATCTTTGATGATTTCGACGGTGACCCGCTGGCCGCGGTGGAGGCCTACTTTGCAGAGGTGGAGAAGGTTGCCGCCAAGGGCCCGGACATTCTGGCCCACATCGACCTCATCAAGAAGCTGAACGGCGAGGGCGAGTTCTTTGATGAAGAGGCTCCCCGCTACCGGGCCGCTGCCCTCAAAGCCCTGAGCGCAGCCAAAGAGCACAACTGCCTGCTGGAAGTGAACACCGGCGGCGTTTACCGCGGCTACCGCAAGGACTTCTACCCCAGTGCATGGATGCTGGAGGAGTGGAACAAGATGGGCGGCAAGGTCATCATCACCTCCGACTCCCACGATGTTTCCAGCCTGACCTTCGGCTTTGAGGAAGCCGCCGCCGCCATCAAGGCAGCCGGTTTCACCAGCGTAGAGGTGCTGACCGGCCACGGCTTTGAGACCCAGGAGCTGTAAAAGAAAAATAAAGCACAACCCTCTCCGTTTTTGCTGTGCAATGCCGGGGAGGGTTGTTTTCCGTAAACTGTGAGGAACCTTATGACCCAAACTGCGAAAAAATCCCCCTTCAGCATGAATGTGGACCTGATGCACGGGCCCATTTTCAAAAACCTGCTGCTGTTCATGCTGCCCATCTTCATCTCCAGCCTGTTCCAGCAGCTCTATAACACCGTGGACACCATGATCGTGGGCAATGTGCTGGGCGATACCGCCCTTGCCGCCATTGGCTCCTGCGGCTCGATCTACGAGCTTCTGGTCGGTTTTGGCCTCGGTATCGGCAACGGCCTTGCAATCGTTGCAGCACGCTCCTACGGGGCGCAGGATCACGATCTGCTCAAAAAGACCGTGGCAGGCTCACTGGTCATCGGTCTGGTGGCTTCCCTCTGCATTACGCTGGCAGGTGTGCTGGGCCTGCACCCGCTGCTTCTCATGCTGGACACCCCGGCGGAGATCCTGGACGATGCGTACCGCTACATCCTGACCATCGACCTGGGCGTGCTGGTCATGTTCGCCTATAACCTCTGCGCGGGCCTGCTGCGCGCCATTGGCAACAGCGTGATGCCGCTGGTGTTCCTGCTCATCAGCTCGGTGCTGAACGTGGGGCTGGACCTGTGGTTCATTGCCGGGGTTGGCATGGGCGTGCGGGGCGCAGCGGTGGCAACGGTCATTGCACAGGGCATTTCGGTGGTGCTGTGCATCCTGTATGTGCTGGCAAAGGTGCGCATCCTCATCCCGGAGAAAAAGCACCTTGCCGTGGGCTCCCACCTCTATTGGGAGCTGTTCAGCCAGAGCATCTCCATGGGCCTGATGAGCAGCATCGTCTCGGCGGGCTCGGTGGTGCTGCAGTACGGCATCAACGGTCTGGGCACCCTGACCATCGCAGGCCACACCGCCGCCCGTAAGCTGTTCGCCTTTACGGATATGCCGCTGATCTCCATGGCGAATGCAGGCTCTACCTTCGTCTCCCAGAACCGCGGCGCAAACCAGCCCGACCGTGTGCGCAGGGGAATGCGGCAGATGTATCTGTATTCCGTGGCGGTGATGATCGCGGCGGTCTTCCTGATGAAGTTTGGCGCGGAATGGATGGTGCGGCTCATCTCCGGCTCCACGGAGCCCATCGTGTTGGAAAACGGTGCGCGGTACCTGCTGTGGAACGCACCGTTCTATGCGGTGCTGGGGGTGCTGCTGTGCACCCGCTACGCGCTGCAGAGCCTTGGCCAGAAGGTCCTGCCGCTGTTCTCCAGCGTGATCGAGCTGGTGGGCAAGGTGATCTTTGTGCTGGTGTTCATCCCGAAATTCCAGTACAATGCGGTCATCCTGTGCGAGCCCATCATCTGGTGCTTCATGGCGGCGTACCTCGTGCTGGTCTACCTGCACGACCCGTTTGTGTTCCCGAAAAAAGCAGAATAAGAAAAAGACCCGGCTGCCGATGACAGCCGGGTCTTTGTGTCTGCGGGAAGTGGATGAAACGGATCGGGCAATGGGGCTTACAGTGCCGAATAGCCGAAGCTGTTGACCAGTGCATCGATATGCTGGCCAGCCTTGCACATGGGGCACTCGCGGGAATCGAAGCTGGCATAATCGGGCAGGTTGGAGGGGTCAAAAATAGAGGTGACCGGGATGCCCAGGCACTCGGTGGCGGTGGCGAAGATGGCGCTCAGGCCTGCCACAGTGCCGCCGTAGTAGTTGATCGCCTCGATCGCAGCCTGCACGGTGTAGCCGGTGGTGATGGAAGCAGCCAGGATCAGCACATGCTTGCCCTTGACCATGGGGGCCAGATTGTCGCGCAGGATGATCTGGCTGCCGGTGGTGTACTCCGGGGTGATGACATAGATGGTCTGGTGGGCGTTCATGTTGGCAAAGCCGTCCTTGGTCAGCTCGTTGGCAAGGCAGGTGCCGATGACCTGTGTGCCGTCCAGGCAGAGGACAGTATCCACGATGGTGTTGTGCTGGTAGGCAGCCACCAGCTCTTTTGCCACAGCCTTTGCCTCGGAAAGGCGGGACTTCTGGGTGGTGACATCGATATAGTAATTGATGTGGCTGTGGCTGGTTGCGAAATGGCCCTTTGCCACACGCAGGAACAGATTGCTCTTGTTGGTGGGAAGCTTTACCATGTTGATCATAACTGCAACACTCCTGTTCTGTCAAACTACGGCCCATGGCCTTTTTGAGCGGAAACACAAACAGCGCGGCGGCCCCTGCCGCTGCGCTCCCCTTCTTTTCCATGAACCTATGGTATCAGAAAATGCGGGTGTGCACAAGATACAGAATTGCTGAAAATTTGAAGAAAAATTGAGATACTTTGCCAGCGCAAACGGCGCAAAAAAGCCGCCCGGCTTTCCCGGACGGCTCAGAATGCAGTGAAAAGGGGACATTACTCCACGGTAACGAACTTCCAGTTTACAGAATACTCTGCGTAAACGGGATCGGGTGTATAGGTCAGGAGCACGACATCGCCCTTGGCCAGCGAAGGCAGATCGGAGACGGTGACATTGCCGGAGACGGAAGAACCCTTCTTCAGGTTGGTCTCACGCAGGGAGTTATCAACAACCAGATCGGTGCCGATGTACTTCTTCACGGTCTTACCATCCGCACTGGTGAACGTGACTTTGAAGTTGCCGGGATTGACGGGCAGCGCATTGGTGCGGCCATTGGTGATCTTCAGGGGGAAGACAAAGCTGGTAGCGCCCACCTTGGGAGCATCCAGAACGAACTTCTTGTCCTTATCAGAATAAGTGCCCAGATCGGTCTGGATCTGCAGAATGGTCAGAGTGCCGGCACCATCACGAACCAGATTGTAGCTGTCGCCCGTGGACTCACAACCGGTAAAGAGGCTGGCACCCGCAACGGCCACAGCTGCAACAGCGGAGTATTTCAGGAAAGAGCGGCGAGAAAATGCTAACGACATAATCGTTCCTCCTTATAATGTGCAAAGCGCACGAAAATGCCAAAAGGCTCTGCCTATACAATAGGCGAAACGGGGGCGAATGTCAATGGTTTTCACAAATATTTTGTGAAATTTTCCCACCGCCGCCGTGCAAATCATACGAAATTTCGTCCTGCTTGATCAAGCTTTGGTCAGGTCAGAGGCGTTGATGGTAAAGTTCAGGGTCTTGCCGGAAACAAAGGTCGGGGTGTAGGTCACACCGATCTGCTGCCAGGTGGTGGGCACCATGCAGACCAGCTCAATGTAGCCTGCACCCTGCGGGGGAATGGCAGAGGCCGTGGTAAAACTCTCGGTGGTGCTGTCGTACAGCTGGACATAAGCGCCGCCCTCGGCTGCCTGACCGTCGCAGGTGAAGGAGAAGTCGGTGGTGGAAGCGGACAGAGCGTGGAAGTAACCGGCAGTGTTGGCAGCGATCTGCTCCGGGGTATCCAGAGGATAGGCCTCGCCGATCTCCTGAATGTTCTGTGCGCCGATGGCAAAGGTGTCGCGGCTGGAACGGTTTGCAGAGGTGATCAGCATGGCAATGTACTCATAGCCCTCGGCATCGGGGGCGCTTGCCAGAGTAAAGACGCTGGTCAGCTGGACCGCCAGATTGTTCCAGTTGCTGATCTTATCGCCGACCTTGACCTCGATGGAAGAGTTATCGCCGGCCTGGCAGCCGCCCAGCACAGCAGCAGCGCCCAGAGCAGCGGCAGAAGCACCGGTGACCTTGAGGAAGGTGCGGCGGGAAATCTTATTCGACATAAAGCTTGCCTCCTTAATCAATGGCAGAAATCTTTTTCTTCGCTGATTCGTTTATAGCATTTTTTACCGGAAATTGCAAGGCCCTGGGCACAGAATTAACAGGAGTTTCACACAGAAGCTCACTGGTTGGGGTCCAGGCCGCGCACATGGGTCTCGCTGGTCTTGACCAGATTCAGCAGGCTGGGGGTGTACAGCGGGTATTCCCGGGTCAGGCTCTCGGTGGTCATGGCAAGGCAGGAGGGGTCTTTCACGCCCTCGGCACCGTTCAGGTCCTCACCGGCCAGCAGGTCCTCCACGTTGCTCTCGCTCATCCGCATCACGGCATCGGAGGCGGGCCTCCACGCTGAACAGGCTCTGGGCGTTGTGGGGTTCGGCGGAATAGAGCAGGCGGAACATCTTGGCCACGGCCATCATCAGGTAGGTGCTGACCTCGGTGGTCAGGGCCTTGCTGTGGCACTCGGCGATCTTGGCATACAGCACGTTCAGGCTGTTGGAGATCAGCTTTTTGTTCATGGTGGGCAGAACGCTGCCGTGGTAGACGTTGTCCTTCATCTTATCGGGGTTGGGCAGGTCATCGGCGTTCAGCATCATGCCGTTGCGCTCAGCCGAGCGGCCCAGCAGATAATCGCAGGACACATTATAGTAATCCGCTACCCGGACAACAAAGTCCAGACCGCACTCGCGGATGCCCTTTTCGTAGTGGGAGAGCAGTGCCTGGGACACCCCAAGGTCCTCCGCGGCCTGCTTCTGGGTGATGCCGCGCTCCTTGCGCAGCAGCTTGATGATACGGTTGAATTCCATGATTTTGGACTCCTCAGTAGTGGAAATTGAACTTCTTTGAGTTTTGGTTTACAACATGTTGATTATACACAGTGGAAAACAAAAAGTAAAGTAAGAAAAGTGACGGAAATTCTCGTCGTTTTTCGTCATTTTTGTCAAAAGGCTTGCCCCGGATACCATATCTATGCTAAACTAAAGATAATCAACGCATATTTTGTGGCGCACGGCCCGGGCAGGATGCCCGCTGCCGGTGCGAAATTTTACAGCAAAGAGGAACTCTTTGCCAGATAGAGGTGTTTTTTCCATGAAAACGTTCAAACTTCATCTCATCCGCCACGGCATGACGGCCGGTAATCTGCAGGGCCTGTACATCGGCAGCGGTACGGACATCCCCCTGTGTGAGGAGGGTCGCGCCCAGCTGAAGGAGCTGAAGGAGCGGTTCGAGTATCCGCAGGTGGACACGGTGTTCTCCTCCCCGCTGGTGCGCGCTGTGGAGACAGCGAACATTCTGTTCCCCAATGCAGGCCACCAGTTCACAGTGCACGACCTGCGGGAAGCGGGCTTTGGCGTGTTTGAGAACCGCCCCGTGAAGGATCTGGTCAAGGAAGAGGATTTCAAGAAGTGGATCACCCCCGGCTCCGGCTTTGTGCCCGAGGGAGCAGAGCCCACCGAGCAGTTCCATGCCCGCTGCGCCGAGACCCTGCTCAAGCTGTTTGAGTATATGATCCGGATGGATGTGACCGAGGCTGCCTGCGTGACCCACGGCGGCGTGATCATGAGTATGCTGAGCCAGCGCGCGCTGCCCTCCCGCCACCCTGAACAGTGGATGGCTGACCCCGGCTGCGGCTATACCGTCCAGACCGATGTACAGCTCTGGATGCGCGACCGTCTGGTGGAGGCCATCGACATCGTCCCCTTTGGCTACGCCGATACCCTGCGCGGGCAGGCAGAAGCCGAGGAAAACGAGGCATTTGAGTAAGAATCTTTGCCGCGCCGCCCTGAAAATATCCAAAACACGTAAAAACGCGGAAGAACAGGTAAAATTCCGGGCAAATCTCTTGACAGAAAGCCAGGAATTTACTATTGTATAAAGAGAACTTATTTTCCCGTTAGGAGGAATCCCCGATGTCACAATCCCTGTCCCGCCGCTCATTCCTGAAATGTGCCGGTTCCGGTGCAGTCAGCCTTGCGGCAGCGCTGCCCCCCGGTGTATCTGCTGCGGCGCAGCAGCCGCATCTTGCGGGCGAGCCTGCCCTGCTGGACGGCAAGGCGGCCGTGGAGCTGCTGGGCTATGCGCCTGCCCCGGAGCTGGACAGCACGCTGGTCTATCTGTCGGTGGAGAACCTCTCGGCCCGGCCGCTGGCTGTGGGTGCCAGCTACCTGCAGAGCCGCGGGCTGGACAGCAGGAATGCCCTGTACAGCCTGGGCACCGGCCTGACGGCTCTGTGTGACGGCAGACAGGTGCGGGTGGGCAGCTTTGCAGCTCCCCTCTACGGGGAAAATGCGGCAGATGCCTCTGCCTTTACCCTGAATCTTTCCGCAGGGCGGGGGGCGATGCTCCACTGCTTCTGCGAGACCCCGGCGGACTGGCAGACGCTGGAGCTGATCTATCAGCCTGACTTTGCCGCGGGCCAAACCGTCCATTTTGTGGTGCGCCGGGATGCCGATGAAGTCCATCTGGGCGCGGTGCCTGCCACCCTTGCTGAAGTGGGCAGCGTGGTCGATCTGTAAAAAACATAGCGTAAAAAGAGACGGTTCTGCATCGGATTGCAGGACCGTCTCTTTTGCTTATAACAGGCTTTCCCCGGTGGAATTCTGCACGGTAAGCTCCTGCCCGGTCAGGCTGGACACCAGCGCCAGATAGCTGCGGCCTGCCGTCAGGGTCAGGGGGCGGCCGTTGGAATCATACAGGAAGAAGGTGGTCTCGCTGCCCTGCGTCCAGGTGATGTTCCACAGGTGGCCCTCGTTGAGCCAGACACCGCCGCCCATGGTCAGGTCGTAATCCAGCGTCACACCATCGTCACGCAGGGTGGAGGCACTGAACAGGATGAGCAGGTTGTCGAAATCTGTCTGCTGGCCGTTGTTGGCATCCAGCTGCGGTGTGCCGTCTGCGTGAAGCATCCGGTAGGTCTTGCTGTCGGCATCGTAGGTGAAGCCGGTGGCGTTCTGTGCGTCAAATTGGACCCGGACACTCATTGCGTCCGAAGCATCTGCATCGGGCAGCTTGCCGTTTTCCTGCATGGGCAGCAGATTGGGCACGGAGAGGAGGGCTCCGCTCTCGCTGTCGGAGCTGCTGGAAGAGGTGTCCGTGACGCGGGATTCTGTCAGGGCCGGGGAGATGTTCAGGCTGCCCAGCACGCCCGAAAGTGCTGTACCGCTGGTATGCCACAACGGGACGTTCTGCCAGTTGGTCTCACAGGAAAAGGCATTGGTGCCCACCTCCAGCGCGTCTACCGCGCGCAGAGAGTAATAATCAAGGTAGTTCTGGTCAAACTGCCCGCCGCCCCGCTGCACCGGCAGTACCTGCTGGCCCACCAGCAGCCGCCAGTAGAGGTCCTGCCCGGCAGAGACAGGCCCGACCTGCGGCACGGCCCCCACGGCAGGGTAGACCAGGCAGAGTCTGGTGGACTGCTGCTGTGCGGTCAGGGCTTCCAGCACCAGTGAGGCTGTGGAAAGCCCCCACTGGGTGGTGTTGGCGGCTGCGTTGTCAATGGTGATGGCGACCGGCCGCTGGCCCGGCCAGACAAGTTCCTGCCCAGTGAGCGGGTCAGTGGGACTTTCAGCGGGCTGGGAGCTGGGGCTGAGCGCACAGCCTGTCAGCAGTGCGGCGCTGAGCGCAAAACAGAGCAAAGCGCGCATCCAAAAGCGTTTCATCGGTTTCCCTCTTCTGCCCCGGAGGGCGGGTGATTTAGTAGCTGAAATTGCTCCACTCATCATTGTCCACCAGTGCCAGATAGGTCTTGCCCCGGTTCAGGGTCATCTCCTCACCGGTTTCGGTGTAGAGCTTGAGCGGGTGGGTGGGATGCGGCTTCTCCCAGCGGCCCACCTGCACGCCGCCCCGTGTAAAGAGAAACGCCTGACCACCGGCCACATAGTTGACCGACTGGACATCGTGAGAATCGCCCGCATAGGCGGCAATATCGGCAAAGCAGACCACCGCGTTGTCAAAGGTCAGCTGCTTTCCGGTCAGCTCGTCCACCGTGTTCTCATAGGCTTTTTTGGAGCGGTTGTACATTTCCAGCTTGTAGCTGCGGCCCCAGCTGTTGTAGGTCAGGCGGGTCCTGTAGCTCTCGGAGTGGGTAATGCTGATGGTTTTGGCCGCAGGGGCACCGGGAAGGTCATTGGCGGCGGCGGTGCGGTAGTCGGCAAAGTGGAAGAAAGGCGTTTCGTTGGCGTAGGTCAGGCCGATGCCGGCATTACCGGCTGCCTGTTTGATCTCCTTGCCGGAGGTGAACTCGGTGTGTTCGTAGGCTACATTGCGGCCGCGGTTGTCACGGTGGGCAACGTGGGGGTGGACCGGCGTGTTGAAGTAACTCTTGCCGCCGATGTTCAGGCCGGAGTAATCGTATACATTGATGAACTGGGTGCAGAAAATGCTCTCGCCATCGTGGTAATAGAGGGCCTGATGGGGCATGAGCAGCTGCAGGAACTGGTCGCGGCCGGAGCGCAGCGGCCCGACCTCCGGGATGGTGTCCGCATCCCGGAACACGGCACACAGGCGGGTGATGCCGCCCTCCACCTTGCTCTCGATGAGCAGGTCGGCAGAACCGATGCCGCGCTGCGGGCGGGCGTTCTGCCGCTGGGTGTTGCTGATATTGTTCACCATCACGCCCACCATGCGGCCGTTGCTGCGGCGGGGCTCACCGGTAAGGGGGTCGGCGTTGTAGGCGGGCAGGCTGGTGTCGGCACTTTCCGCAGGGGGTTCAGACGCCGCTCCGGCATCCGGGGTTCCTGCATCCGGGGCTGCGGCCTCTGCGCTTTCAGAAGAGGCGGCGCTGTCCTTCCCGAAGGTCTGCTTCAGCCAGTCAGAAAAGCCGTTGCCCACACAGGCGCTGCCGGCGGGCGCGCAGCCGGACAGAGCCAGCGAGGCGGCTGCCAGCCCCGAGACACGGAGAACGGTACGACGCGTGATCTTTTTCATGCAAAAAACCTCCTGATCAAGAAAGCTCTGCGCAGCCCCGGCGCTGTCGGAACGGTTGCGCGCGGTGGATGAAAACGAACGGCCCTTCGGCACTGCTTTGATTGTAATTGTAACGGTTCTTGCGGCATTTGTAAATTGAAAATTAGCGGCAGCGTAGAAGAGGGGTCACCGCCGGGAAGTGCCCCTTCCGGGGCAGCCCCCGGCAAAAAGGCAGAATCCTCTGCCATGATAGCATGGAGAAAAAGTCCCGGAGAAAAAATCAAAGAGCGGTATCATTGTAAAGGGACTTTATGACGTGGCAGTCCATTTTTCAAAATGCTGCAGTCCGGTTCCGGGGGACGAGATCGTAGGATTTGTGACAAGAGGACGCGGTGTTTCCATTCACCGGAAGGAATGATGCTTATGGGTTTTTTTGACAAGCTTTTTGGCGGCAAGTCCAAGGACGAAAACACCGCTAAGTTCACCAACCAGAGCAAGACCGTGCTGACCCCGCTGCAGGGCAAGGTGCTGGCACAGGCCGACATCCCTGACGAGACTTTTGCACAGGGCATTCTGGGCCCCGGCTGCGGCATTGAGCCCACCGGTGATACCGTGTACGCTCCCTTTGACGGCACTGTGACCCAGATCGCCACCACCCTGCACGCTGTGGGCATGACCAGCAGCGAGGGCACCGAGCTGCTGATCCATGTCGGCATGGACACCGTGGACATGAAGGGTCAGGGCTTTACCGCACTGGTCAAGGAGGGGCAGAAGGTCACCGCCGGCACTCCGCTGCTGAAGGTCGATCTGGATGCCATCCGCGCAGCCGGCCATCCCACCGCAACCGCCATCATCGTGACCGATGGCGCGGACGATGTGAAGATGCTGGCCGAGGGCGATGTTGTACCCGGCACTCCGCTGTTCAAGGTCTGATTTTCTGCATCACAAAAGATGTCACAGCTGAAATCATTTTTCCATTAGACACACTAGGCATCTC
>OGOB01000953.1_pt1 | contig 11335 bp, 8 predicted proteins | sample 1573611 | NCBI WGS metagenome assembly OGOB01 (sample SAMEA2582016, study PRJEB24529) | metagenome | biome: Human gut stool | place: China | collected 2011 | reverse complement strand
AGGGTGAAAGCGCTCTCCGACAGGAGGAGGGTCGGTACGGCCGATGCGGAAGAGGAAGGGGAGCTCTCGGCCCTCCGCGGGAGGCTGGAGGCGGAGAAGGAGGCCCTCCGCGAGGTCAGGAGGAGGTACAACTCCGAGATGAGGACCATGTACGGCATCGACATCACCCGCACCCCTCTGATATTCTACGAGGTCCGCGTCCTCCTCCCCGCCCTATAAACTATAAATGTCTTCCAGTATGTAAGGCGCAAAAAGAAGTGAAATGCCATGCAGAAGAAGATTAAGGCATCCAGGCGCTCGATGGGAATGAACTACGCGATCCGTGAGATCACCGTACCCGCCGCCGCAGCTGCCGCGCGTGGCACCAAGATGTACAACTTCAACATAGGGGACCCCAACAAATGGGACTTCGAGACGCCCGAGTATTTCAAGGAGACCCTCAGGCAGGCGGTGGACAGGACCGACAACGGGTACGGGGACTCCCAGGGGAACCTCGACCTGAGACAGGCCATCGTCGACAGGGAGTACGAGAAGAACGGCGTCTCGATAAAGGCGGAGGACGTCTACGTCACCGCCGGGGTCAGCGAGTGCATCAATGTCATGATGGGTGCGTTCGTGGAGCCCGGAGACGAGATCCTCGTCCCCGGACCCGGATATCCCAACTATGCGCAGTATATCAACTTCTACGAAGGGAAGACCGTCCCGTACAGGATGATAGAGGAGGAGGATTGGGCCCCCGACGTGGATATGATCCGCTCCCGCATCACCAACAGGACGAAGGCGATCGTGGTCATCAACCCCAACAACCCCACGGGAGCGGTCTACAGGGAGAAGGACCTCCGCGAGATCGGCAACATCGCCGCCGAGTACGACATCCCGGTCATCTCGGACGAGATCTACGACAAGATCGTCTTCGACGGCGAGTTCTATTCCATGTCCCGCCTTCCCGACGACATACCCAGAGTTATCCTCAACGGGTTCTCCAAGGTCAACCTGATGCCCGGATGGAGGGAGGGTTACTGCTATTTCATGGACAGGAACGGTCTCATGGACGAGATCCGCGAGGGTATGATGAAGCAGTTCCGTGCCAGGATATGTGCGAACGTCCCCTGCCAGGAGGCGGCGAGGGTATCGCTGCAGGGCCCCCAGGATTACATCGTGGACATGAACAGGAAGCTCAAGGAGAGGGCGGAGTTCAGTTACAAGAGGCTCAACGAGATCCCAGGGATAAGCACCAACAAGCCCCACGGCGCCCTGTACATCTTCCCGAAGATCGAGCTCACCGACTGGAAGACGGACAAGGACTTCGTATACGACGTCATCGACAAGACCGGCGTCGTCCTGGTCCACGGCTCCGGTTTCTGCGAGGAGTTCGGACAGGGGCACTTCAGGTCCATTCTGCTCCCGCCGATGCCCGTACTCGAAGAGGCGTACGACCTCCTCGAGAAGTTCATGGTCAAGCATCAGTGAGACGTTCCAGGCGGTCTTTTCCGACAAATCCCGCTTGTAACGGCAGTGTATCCGACAGAATATTGCGGCCGGATACGGGTCTCATCCCCGTACCCGGTCCTGTAAGGTTTATTGGGGGTTCCCGGTCGGCGGGTCCTCGTACATGTACTTCTTGCACAGGGGGATGAGTATCCCTCCGACGGCGTTCCCGACTATCACCACGAGGATGAAGAGGAAGGCGTCGAGCGTGGACGTCCCGGAGGCACAGAAGTAGAACATGTCCGCTATCGAGTGCTCGAACCCGGCCAATATGAAGACGGGGACGCATACGAAGGTAGCCAGATACTTTTTCTGGGTCTTGTAGTAGTCTGCGGCGATGAACATCAGCATACCGCAGAACACGCCCTTGCAGAACACGCGCCACCAGTCTATGTCCCCGCCCAGTTTTGCATCGACTATCAGGACCTCGGCCGCTTCGGGCATGGGGATCATCTGACCGATGATCAGCGCTCCGACGAAGTTACCGAGGATGATGACGACGAGGTCCACCAGGTACGAAGGTTTGTTCTCGACGGCGTATCCCACCTTCCCGGTGTAGAGGTCCAATCTGAACGTGAAGACCGTGAAAAGACCTATGGAGAAGAGGATCGCCCCGACCCATTTGTATTCGGACGTCACCATACCCATGAAGATACAGCCGCCCAGCCCGATGGCGATACCCGCGAGTATGGCCCTCAGGAAGCATTTCATGTAATGTTGTATCATTTTTTACGCACCCCATAAGACTCCGCACGGTTTCTCCTATTGTATCGAACGGGACAGGCGGGCGTCTCGATGGTTTACGTTTATCGGGAACCTCGCTCCATCGTTATGTAGATTGCCGTCTACGGAACATACGGCATATGTCGAACTCCATGACTGCCGGCCATTTCCCCCATCCGAAAAGGAACCTTTTCATCAGACCGCGGACGGCCCATACGCACACGGCGGCGACCAGTGCCCCGGCCAGGACGTCGGTTGGCCAATGGACGAACAGATAGAGGCGGGAGAACGCCACGAACGCGGCCCAGACGAGGGCGGCCGCCCCCCATTTCCTGTCATATATCAGGACCGAAAGTGCCAGCACGGACGCGTTGGCGGTGTGTCCCGAAGGGAACGAGTAGTTGGTGGGGGCGGGGATGAGGAGGTCCACCGGATATTCCATGAACGGACGGTCCCTGGCGGTGACCTCCTTCAGGGGGACTTCGAACAGGATGTCGCAGACGGCTTCGGCGGCGAACACCAGTATGCCGAGTTCACGGGTCCTCCGGGGGACCGTGAGCAGAAGTGCCAGACAGTATACCGCGGCCCCGCTGGCCAATATGTCGGCGGCCTCGGAGGCCAGGTCCAGGAACGCATTGGACATGTTGTCGCGTATCCATATCAGGACATCCAGTTCGGACACGGACATGATTCGGAGTACGCGTATAAATATGGTCGGGACGGATCCTGCGGGGGATTTCCGAGCAGATATTCGACAGATATCCAAGACGCAGTTAGATAATAGAAGAATTGGAGAAGATAGGATTCGACATGTGATTCAAAAAAGGTCGGGAAAACCCGACCTGATTTGGGAGAATTGAAAGGATAGGTTGTATTTCCAGCCAAGTTTTATCATCTTCATGAAGGATGCCTATGAACCCGGGGTTGGATATAGTGGCGAGAACGAAAAAAGCTCCAATCGAAACGATAGATGATGCCGGACAGGAATTGTACAACCATCTGTATCAGGGATGCAGCATCCTCCGTGGGTGCGGTGTATCTGCAGATGAATACAAGACATATCTGTTCCCACTCATGTTCCTCAAAAGAATCTCGGATGTCTATGATGAGGAGTACAGACATGCGATGGAGGAATCGGACGACGACGAGGAATATGCCAGGATGGCAGACTGCCACAGATTCCAGATACCTCCGGGATGCCACTGGTCAGACATCAGGGATACGACCTTCGATGTCGGTGCCAAGATCAACACTTCCATGAGGAAGATCGAATCCTCTAACCCCCGCACGCTCTATGGGATCTTCAGTGATTTCGACGAAGCTTCATGGACCAATAAGGAGAAGCTTCCCGATGAGAACCTGATCAATCTTGTCGAACATCTTTCCATGATCCGTCTGGACAATGAGGCCATCTCCGCAGACGTCATGGGACAGGCATACGAATATCTCATCAAGAAATTCGCAGATGAGACGAAGGAAAGTGCTGGAGAGTTCTATACGCCGCGTGCAGTGGTACGTTTGATGATCCGTTATCTCGATCCGAAAGGTGGTGAGAGTGTATACGATCCCGCCTGCGGAACTGGCGGGATGCTGATCGAGTCGATGAACCATATCGAAGAGAAGAATCTGACCCTTGGCAAACTCTTCGGTCAGGAAAGCAATCTGACGACGGCTTCCATAGCAAGGATGAACCTGTTCCTTCATGGTTCAGACGATTTCAAGATAGCAAGAGGAGATACGCTTAGGAATCCATTGTTTCTGATCAATGGCAAATTGCTATTTTGGGTATCTATCAGGCTTACGGCATTGGTATTTATCCAGCCTCTTTCGACTTGCGTCGTGGGAACGTTAAAGCGCGCAACCACATGGGTTAAGTACGCAAACTTTCCGCTCGGAGACACTTTTATATCCTGGGATTCCGATCCCTATGGAAGGAATATCTTCGGCACTCCTTCAGACAATTCAGGTGATTATGCCTGGTTGCAACACATGGTAAAATCGATGGATCCCAAACATGGAAGGATGGGGGTTGTCCTTCCGCAAGGAGTTCTCTTCAAAAAGGATGTCAGGGACATCCGTAAGAAATTGTTGGATTCCAATAAATTGGAAGCTGTGGTTCAATTGGCAGGTAATCTGTTCTACGGTACACAACTAGCTCCATGCATCCTGTTCTTAAGGAATGGAAGGACAGAGGATACGATCAGATTCATCGATGCTTCCAATATATTCAAGAAAGGTCGCGCCCAGAATTTCCTTTTGGATGAACACGTGGATGAGATCTATAATGCCTTGACATCGGATGATGATATCCCCGAGATATCCAAGATGATTCACCTGAGTGAAATAGATCAGGAAACAGCCGAACTCAACGTTTCCAAATATGTGGTCAAGGAATTCGTGGACGATACACCTCCTTATGATGAGGTCCTTCAGAAGTTGAGAGAGAACAACAGGAGGATCATTGAACTCGAAGCGGAGATCGACAAGATGATCATGGAAGGAGGTTTCTTGAATGAGTAAAATAACCATCCCTGAACTGGAGAAATATCTTTGGGATGGTGCGGTCATCCTGAGAGGAAAGATGGGTGCAGGTAGTTACAAGAACTATCTGTTCCCACTGATGTTCTACAAACGCATATGCGATGTCTACGATGAAGAATATGCTACCGCGATGATCGAATCGGACAATGATGAGGAATATGCCGCCATGGGCGATAATCATAGATTCGTCATTCCTCCGGAAGCACATTGGAATGTCATCAGGAACACATCGGTAGATGTCGGTACTGCGATCTCCAAAGCCCTGAAGAAGATAGAGGCTGCCAACAGAGACCTATCAGGTATATTCGGAGATGCAGCATGGACGAACAAATCCCGTCTTCCGGATGAATTGTTGAAGGATCTGATAGAACATCTATCCTCGGTGACCCTGTCGAACGAAGTATGTCCAGCCGATGAACTGGGACTTGGATACGAATACCTCGTCGGAAGATTCGCCGATGATAGCGGACATACCGCACAGGAGTTCTACACCAACCGTACGATAGTGCAATTGATGACGGAACTGCTTCAGCCAAAACCCGGAGAATCAATATACGATCCGACTTGCGGAAGTGCCGGTATGCTGATCTCCTCGGTTGCATACCTCAGGGATCATGGACAGGAATGGCGTTCGGTAAAACTATATGGTCAGGAGCTCAGACCTCTAACCGCTTCCATAGGGAAGATGAATCTCTTCCTGCATGACATCCGTGAATTCAAGATCGTACAGGGGGATACGCTGCAGAACCCATATTTCGTCCACGACAACCAATTACAGACTTTCGATGTTGTTTTGGCCAATCCTCCGTATTCGATCAGTGAGTGGAACAGGGAAAAATTCGAAAACGACCCCTATGGAAGGAATTTCCTAGGCACTCCACCTCAAGGTAAAGCCGATTTTGCATTCTTCCAGCATATACTGAAAAGCCTCAATCCAAAAACGGGGAGATGTGCTATTCTTTTCCCACACGGAATATTATTCCGCGAAGATGAGGATGAATTACGTAAACAATTAGTGAAAAGTGATTTAGTCGAATGTATAATAGGTGTTTCAAAAGGACTGTTTTACAATTCTCCAATGGAAGCCTGTGTGGTCATATGCAAAATATGTAAACCAAACTATCTGGTCGGAAAAATAAAACTGATTCAGGCGAAGAACTATTACGTTAAAAACGGAAAACATAATGATTTGACACCTGAGCATATTCGCATTATCAAAAATGCCTACGAATCTACAGATAATATCCCAGGATTATCTGCCATTGTGGATAATTCTGAGATATTAGCAAACGAATCAAAAATGCTAATCTCTATGTACGTGCACAACCAAAATTATTCTGATGCTGAATCAATATCTAATTGTCATAATAACTGGAAAAACAGTGCTAAACTGTATGATGATGAGATGAAAAAACTTCTGAAGAGGGGATCTCTATGACAATTGTTAAATTCGGAGATGTTGCCCAAAAAGTATTGGGAAATGAGGATCGCCTTTCAACAACAAGAGAGTATTACATTGGTGGTGAGCATTTTGCCACAGGGAATTTAGAAATCAAACAATTTGGCCGTATAAGGGATGAAGATTTGGGATACCAGTTTCATTTTCCCTTTGAATCTGGTGATGTTTTGTTCATGACTAAAAACCCGCGTTTAAAAAAAGCAGGTAGAGTTAATATTAGTGGAATATGCTCAATCGCAACTTTTGTAATACGCACTAAATCCGAATCTAGATTATTACAAGATTTTCTCCCAATCCTTATGCAGTCCGATAGCTTTTGGGAATATCTTATGGCTAATCAATCGGGATCTGTTAACCCCTTTATCAAATGGGGAACACTTGAAAAGTATTGTTTCGATTTGCCAGACATAAGCACTCAGAAACAATATTGCACAATAATCTGGAACCTTCAAGAATTAATAAATGAATTGGAAACTCAAACAGCCCTCTTAGATCAATTGGTCAAATCCAGATTTATCGAGATGTTTGGTGATCCCTATTTATCCCCCAAATATCAGAAGATGCCTTTCATGCATTGCCTTGATTTTAATCCTGGAAAATCAGAAGTTAAAAATGTTCCAGATGATTTGATGGTGTCTTTTGTTCCCATGGACTCTGTAGGAACTGACGGTTCTATAGATGTATCAAAAGAAAAAACTCTTGGAGAAGTACGCAAAGGATACACTTATTTCCGCGATAATGACGTAGTTTTTGCAAAGATTACTCCATGTTTTGAGAATGGGAAAGTTTCTATCGCAAAAAATGTAGGAATGGAATTGGTTTTGGAACAACAGAATTCCACGTAGCACGCCCTAAAGAAGGCATTTCCAATTCAACATGGTTATTCTATTTATTGAGATCAGATTCATTGAGAATGCTTGCATCTGGTAATATGTCGGGTACTGCAGGACAAAAAAGAGTACAGCAGCCATTTTTTGAAAAAATATCGATTGGATTACCACCAATAAATGAACAGGAGTCATTCGCCTCCTTTGTTAAACAAGTCGATAAATCGAAAGTTGGAGTCCTGTCTACAATCTTATTAATTAATATTTACATCAATACGGAGGCGTGATACGATGGGTGATGAGGATCGGACAACCGAAGCGATGATCATAGATGCGATGAAAGGGCTCGGATGGGAATACATTCCACAGGATCGTCTCGGCAGGGACTACTCTGATGTTATAAACGAAACCGATCTGACTGAAACACTTATACGCATCAACCCGTCCATTGAGAAAAACCCGGCATATGCTGACGAAGTTATCAGCAAGCTCAGGATGATAGTGTCAGGCAGTCAGGGAGAAGGCATAGTGGCCGCCAATGAGCGGATTATGTCATGGCTTCACAATGAACAGAGCATGCCGTTCGGAAAGAACGGGGAGCATGTGACAGTCAAAATCATCGATTATGATAACATCGACAACAATCATTTCGTCATCACCCATCAGGTCATGTATCCTCTCCATTCCAAGGATGGAGGGAAAAGATTCGATATCGTACTCTATGTCAACGGGTTGCCCTTAGTGATCGGCGAATGCAAGACCCCTACCCGTCCCTCGGTCAGTTGGATTGACGGCGCATTGGATATAGAGGATTATGAGCGGTCAGATTCCGCTTCGTTCTTCACGACCAATGCGTTCGTATTCGCAACCGAGGGGAAGTTCTATCGCTACGGTGGGATCGGAATGAAATCCGAGATGTGGGTACCTTGGAACCTCGGCGGAATAGAGGAAACAGGGACATTGGCCAGTGTGACCCAATCCATCTCATCCATGTTCGACAGGAGGATGTTCCTCGATCTCCTCAAGAATTACATGCTCTTCGCCAATGATGATAGATTCTGCAGGATCAAGATCGTTCCACGTTATCAACAGGTGGAAGGGGCCAATGCCATAGTCGAGAGGGTCCGTGTCGGTAAACCGAAGAAAGGTCTCATCTGGCATTTCCAAGGTTCCGGTAAATCGTTGCTGATGGTCTTCGCAGCACAGAAACTGCGTATGGATCCGGAACTGAAGAATCCGACAGTGATCGTAGTTGTCGATAGAGTGGAATTGGATTCACAGATATCTGGCACATTCGCTGTATCCGATATCCCGAACACATATAATGTGGATTCCATAAATGACCTTTCAACGGCATTGTCCAATGATATGCGGAAGATCCTCATAACGACGATTTTCAAATTCAAGGAGATCACACCCAATCTGAATGAAAGGGACAACATCGTGGTGATGGTGGATGAAGCACATCGTACCCAATATGGAAATCTCGGGATACAGATGCGCACAGGACTTCCCAATGCATTCTTCTTCGGTCTTACCGGAACACCCATAAACAAGACCGCCAAGAACACATTCAACCTCTTCGGATCCGATGAGGATGAAGGAGGGTATCTGAGCAAGTATTCCTTCGAGGATTCCATCAGGGACCATGCCACACTTCCCCTGAGTTTCGAACCCGTTGATGTGAAACTCCACATAGATCAGGAAGCCATCAACGAGGAATTCGAACAGATGACCGAAGATCTGGATGATGAGGAGAAGGAGGCATTGAAGAAGAGAGCTTCGAAGATCAAGACACTCATCACCGCCCCGGAAAGACTCCAGAATGTTTGTTCACACATTGCGGAACATTTTAAGACCAAGGTCGAACCCAACGGCTTCAAGGCGATGGTCGTCACCTATGACAGGGAATGTTGTGTACTCTACTACAGGGAACTCCTGAAATACTTCTCGGAGGAGAACCTGCAGATCGTGATGCATACCTCATCCAAGAGTGATGAATTCAAGGAATTCAGGCTATCGAAGGATGATGAAAGGAACGTGAGGGAAAGATACAAGGATCCGAACGATCCATTGAAGATACTCATCGTGACGTCCAGGTTGATCACAGGTTTCGATGCCAAGATCCTTCAGACCATGTATCTGGATAAACCTCTGAAGGAACACACTCTTCTCCAGGCAGTATGCCGTACGAACAGGGTCTACACACCAGAGAAGACCTACGGTGTGATAGTGGATTATCTCGGACTGTTCGAGAGGGTCGGAGAGGCCCTGGATTATGGAACAGGTAAGAAGGTGATCACGAACATCGAGGAATTGAAGATACAACTTCCGATACTTCTCCAACATTGCCTCGATTATTTCGATGGGATAGACAGATCCGTTATCGATTACAAATCACTGGAAGCGGCACAGGAAGCATTGAAGGATATGGAGATGAGGGATTGTTTCGGAAGGGATTATCTGAACCTCCACAGGATGTGGGAGGCCATTTCCCCTGACCCGATACTCCGTGAACACATTCCTGATTACAAATGGTTGTCAGCCGTATACAACTCATTGAAACCCGTGAAACCCATCGGGAAGATGGTATGGCAGTCACTGGGAAAGAAGACCATAGAGCTGATCCACAACAACATCGATGTCGAATCTATATCCGACCTGGAATCACTCGTCGTTAACCCGGACACATTGGAGAAAATGATCGAAGAACGTGGAACAGAGCCGACCGCTCGTGAGGTTGAGATCAAATTAATATCTCGGATCGGTCGCCACCCAAAGGATCCGGAGTTCATCAATCTCGGACAACGTCTGGAAGAGTTGCGTATGATACATGAGATGAATCAGATCAGTAGCATCGAATTCCTGAAGAGACTCTTGGAACTTGCGAAAGATGTCCTCGAAGCGGAACAGAGGGTCGATACAATGGATGAGCAGGCCAGGGCGAAGGCTGCATTGACAGAGCTGTTCAACGGTGTGAAGAATGACAGCACACCCCTCGTTGTTGAAAGGATTGTCGAGGATATCGACGGCATAGTTAAACAGGTCAGATTCCCCGGGTGGCAGGATACTATCGAAGGAAGACGCAATGTGAAACAGAACATCAGGAAAATAGTCCGTATCAAGTACAAGATAAAGGATGAAGAGGTTGTTTCCAGAGCATACTCGTATATTGAGATGTATTACAAGGTCGAGGGAACTGTCATATTTTCATGACCCATCCAATAAAACTGGGGGCCAACGAGATAGAGAGGGGTGCGAAATCCCTCCTGGACATCGACCGGAAGATCCGCAACCAGGAGAACGGGAGGCCTCCGGAGTTCCTGTGCGTCGTATGCGGCCTCACAGATTACGCATATAGGCGTCCGGACGGTGTTTATGTGGTCCCCATAACCTCCCTGAGGGAGTGATCCCGGGGGTCATCCGCAGTACACGGAGCACACATGGTCCAGGCTGGCCGTCAGCCAGCCGTACAGATAGTCCGCATGCGACTCCCAGGTCCTCAGATGGACGAACTCCACCGGATTGGCCCATATCGTGGACCCCAGAACGCCCCACCGGTCGAAGTTGTGTTCGAAGTCGTACCTGTGGGATCTCAAGTACTCCATGTCCGCATCCATGGTGTCCACGATGGTCTGACGGTTGAGCGAGAGGAGGTCGCCCACCATCTCCGCGAACCCGTCGGTGCGCAGGAGGCCTGCATACCACTTGTTCATGTACGAGGCGTAGAGGCATCCCGGGTCAGCCGCCTCGCTCCTGCTGTTGCCGGAGCTGGTGTCGAAGTCCCAGACGGGTCCGCTGTGTATCAGTCCGTCGGCCGGGTCGTAATACATGTAGAAGCTGGACCACGCTATGTCCTCTGTGTTGAACAGTTCGTTCACGATGTAGGTGAGTGCGAAGCTCTCCACGTCGATGCACCCCTCCATCCGGGCTACGTCCCCCGACGCCACCGCATCGTATGCTTCCCTCACGCGCCCCTCTATGAACGAGAAATGCTCCGCGGTCCACAGGGGGTCCGTGACATCCGGGTCTTTTATCGCATAGCAGTTCCCGTCCAAGACGAAGTAGTCCGTCTCCTCCGTGCCCTCTCCAGAGATCCATCCGTCCATCTCCACGATGTATCCGCTGTCTGCCGGGTCCTCCGTGATGTAAGGGATGTCTACGCTGGCACTTTCGATGCCTATCCTGTTGCACACCATGTAGACGCCCTGGTAGATCCCGTTGAGGTACAGGTCGACGAACAGGCAGGACGGTGTGTGCTCGAGGAGATATGCAAGAGGCTGAATATCAAGAATTA
>OGOB01000940.1_pt1 | contig 11484 bp, 12 predicted proteins | sample 1573611 | NCBI WGS metagenome assembly OGOB01 (sample SAMEA2582016, study PRJEB24529) | metagenome | biome: Human gut stool | place: China | collected 2011 | reverse complement strand
TTACGGCATAGTCCGCCACAAACAGGCTGTGGGCGTATTTGTTCTGCTGTGCATACTCCTCGGTGGTCGCCATCGCAGACGTGAGCTTGTAGGCTTCTATTGTTCCCGCATAGGTAAAGGGAACATAGTGCAGCGACGTATCCGGCAAAGAAGCCGCACCATTTGAGTTTCCGCTGTTTGCTGTGCCGGGAATGCTCGCGCCGGAGAGGTCAAAGTAATAGGTGCCGCCGGGGGTAAGGGTGAACTGCTCGTCGATCTCGTCCGTCAGCTTCACTTCCCGAAGTGCGCCGGCATAGTCGGTCTTATGATCGCCGTTAAACTGCTCGTTGAACACGCAGAGCGTCTTGCCGGTCATGTCTATGCCAGTCAGGTCAATCGCTGCCCTGCCGCGTGTACCGTTTGTCGTGCCGTCCAGCTGCACAACGCGTGTATAGCGGGAAATGCTCCCGTCCGCATCCTTAATAACGGCAGATATATATTCATTATCGCCCACTTTTGCGTTCTTGTATTCGACCTCCAGCACACTACCGTTGACCAGCACCGTCTTTGCCGTAAAATCGTCGCGGTCGCTGTCATGCAAGGTCAGCTTCCATTCATCTCCGGCGTATTCGGCGATCGGGGTCGTTAAATCTGCAACTTTTCCGTGCTCGGCAGCAGATATAAAGAGAACGGAGGACAGATCCAGCTCCATGGCAGGCCGCACGGCAGCATCGTAGTCCACGTTGAGGGCGCTGCCGCTTCTGCCATCGGGATGAATCGTCCACGATCCGTAGCCGTAAACCTCATTGGAAGAACGCGTCCACCACTTTGCAGCGTACTTGCACGAATTTCTGTACAAATAAATACTATCCTCTTGCGAGAAGGCCCAGAGCTTCTGCGCTTTGACCTCCTGCCCGGTGATTCCCTCGGTGATGTCCTTGGGGCGGATGACCGCCTGCTCCTTTTCGGGGATCGCCTCGGCCAGGGAAACCATTTTCTGCTGCAAGGTGCTTCCCGCATACTCATTGGGCTTTCTCCATTGCGACATATCGGACGGGTTGTTGGCATAATAACCGTTGTCCTCGCTGTAGCGTCTTGCATTTTCAAACGGCCCGTCGCTCCCCGTGCGGAACGGGACATCTCCGAAATCATTGTTTACCGCAAGCAGGGTAATGATGGGCGCATTATTGCTTTTGTCGGTCTTTTTGCCGATCACCCACCATTCATGCCCCGCTAAGAACACCGTGGTTTGGTCGATCTTTAATATGCTTTGGGCGCTCGTACCGGGCAGAATGGCTTTTGCACCGCCTGCGGCAAAAATCGTTATCGGCACAAGGCATAGCACCATACAAAGGGTGAGCAGGATGCTGAGTATTCGTTTTTTCATGTTGCGTTACCTCCGTTTTCGTATATGTCGGCTCAGTCAAGAGCGGTGATTGTAATGGTGCCGCTGAACCCCTCAAGAAGTGTATTATATTCCGATTGCTCAAATAAAAATTTCAATGTTATATCTCTGGCTGATGCGTCATACATTCTGTTGAAGTTAAAGAAATGATAGTCGTTACTATACGGAAGTTTTGTTCCATCTCTTTTTATGCGTGTAATATTCCTGCAAAAATCTGCATCCTCACTGCTGTCTGTCATTTGGATGCCATAAAAACCGCTGTTATCGGAAGCGTTTGAGCTGACTCCCAGAGAGCCGCTTATGGTGATATTGTATATATGTCCCTTTTTCAGTGTAATTTCATTTGCGGAAGCTGAAATCAAACCGCCTTTGTTTATTTTTGTGGTAAATTCAAATCTTGCGGCATGGTTTTGAAGAAGAGCCGTCCCTATTGACGCTTTTGCATGAAAATACCCCGAACAGCCGCCGTTCTGACCGGCGTCGCCCTTGTCGCCTTTATCTCCCTTGTCGCCTTTGTCACCTTTATCGCCGATGTCGCCTTTATCTCCTTTTTCTCCGTCAACACCTGCGGCTTTCACTCCCGTATCGGTAGTTCCGATCCACCAGTTGCCGTTCTCGCCGATGAACGGGGTGTTGCCGTCCGCACCGTCAGAGCCGTTTTGTCCGTTTGTTCCGTCCTTGCCGTCAACGCCGTCCTTACCGTCAGCGCCGTCTCTGCCGTCAAGACCTTTCAAAGCCGAAAGATCGTAAAGGTTCAGCCATATTTCATCGCCGGCATAACGCCACTGCAGGGTGTTTTCGTTCACGCGGAACTCCGGCGTTTTTCCGTTTGCTCCGTCCTTACCGTTCTGTCCGGCGGGGCCTGTGATGTCGGATATCGCAACAAGGTTCTGCCACTCGTCGCCCTCGTAACGCCACTGTATGTAGGATTTGGCTCGCTGCACCTCTATGTTTTTGGCGTTAATACCGTCAGTGCCATCGACTCCGTCTTTTCCGTTTGTACCGTTTATGCCGTCTTTTCCGTTCTCGCCGTCTATTCCGTTCTTACCGTCAACGCCGTTTTTACCGTCGACGCCGTCCTTGCCGTTTTCTCCGGCAGCGCCCCGCAGCTCGGTAAGCGACACAAGGTCGCGCCAATCGGTTTCATCGCTGTATTTCCACTGGATCGCCGTGCCGTTGTTCCGCACCTCCGGCCGATCCGATGCCGGACTTGTCGGCTGTTTGCCGCATTCGGCAGAAAAGATAAGCCCCAGCACCATAAGCATACATGTGATTCCAAGTAACAATTTTTTCATTTCTCATTACCTCCGTTTTCGTGTATATCTGCTCAGTCAAGAGCGGTGATTGTAACAGAGCCTCTGAATGAAAGCAGATAGGTTTTGTAATCACCTTGCTCCAGCGAAAATTTGAGTTCAACATCGTTTTTCGCGCCGGTAAGGTCATATATTCTGTTGAAGCAGAGAGAATTTGATCCCCTGCTGTCTTGTTCTATCAGTGTAATATATCTGCAATAGTCATCATCGTAACCGTCAGTCATCCGAACGGAATGCTTTCCGCTATTATCATTTGTCATCGCATTAACCATGCCGCTTACACACACATTGTAGGTATGTCCTTTTTTCAGCCTGAGTGTTGTTCCGTTGTACGATATAAGCCCGCCGCGGTTATGCATTTCCCGATAGTACAAGGGAACTGCACCGTCTGAAAGATGGGTTGACGGTACATACCCCTCTCCGCAAAAATATCCCGAACAGCTACCGTTCTGACCGGGGTCGCCCTTGTCGCCTTTTTCTCCCTTGTCGCCTTTTTCACCTTTGTCGCCTTTTTCGCCAGGGTCACCTTTGTCGCCTTTTTCTCCGTCAACGCCTGCGGCTTTCACTCCCGTATCGGTTTCTCCGATCCACCAGTTGCCGTTCTCGCCGATAAACGGGGTGTTTCCGTCTTTGCCGTCGGAACCGTTTTGCCCGTTTGTTCCGTCTTGCCCGTTTATACCATCCTTACCGTCAGCGCCATCCTTACCGTCAAGCCCTTTCAAAACCGAAAGGTCATACAGATTCAGCCATATTTCATCGCCGACATAGCGCCACTGCAGGGCGTTTTCGTTCACGCGAAACTCCGGCGTTTTTCCGTTTGCTCCGTCTGCGCCTTTCTGTCCGGCGGGGCCTGTAATATCGGCGATCGCCACAAGCTTCTGCCACTCGCCGCCCTCGTAACGCCACTGTATGTGGGTTTCGGCTCGCTGCACCTCTATGTTTTTGCCGTCAATTCCGTCCTTGCCGTTTTTTCCGTCGGCACCGTTAGAGCCGTCTTTGCCGTCGGCTCCGTCTTTACCGTTGGCACCGTCAATTCCATCCTTGCCATTCTTACCGTCGATGCCATTCTTTCCGTTGGCTCCGTCCTTGCCGTCGGCTCCGTTAGCGCCGTCTTTGCCGTTTTCTCCGGCAGCACCTTTCAGCTCATCAAGAGCCACAAGGTCGTACCAGTCGGTTTCATCGCTGTATTTCCACTGGATCGCCGTGCCATTATTGCGCACCTCCGGCAGTGCAGTGTCGGTTTTCGCCGCCTTGCTCCATCCTGCGGCAAGCACGATGCAAAGCACTAATAGAGCGGCGCAAAGCGCCAAAAGTGAGCCTGTGAGTAGTTTTTTCCCTGTTTTCATCTTCTTTCCTCCGTTCGGAATTGTTATTACGGCGGAGTTTTGCACCGCTGCCCGCGCCGTAAATGAGCAGCGGCTGACCGGCTTATGCTTGGTTTGCTTTGTACTTATCCACGAACAGGGCAACCCCCTGCTTTAAGATCTCCATCTGGGATTTCAGGTAATATTCGTCCTCGAACATCGCATAGTGTACACAGGCACGGACGAATATAAAAATCAGCGGCGTGATTATCGTGTACGGAATACCTATCTTCGGCTCAAGCCGCTTGGCATACTCGGTATAGCGCTCGTTGACACCCTCAAAAAACTTCTTGCCGTGCTCGATATACTTCGGATGAGTATAGATCTGATACATCAGCCGATATTTTTTTCCATGCTTTTTAGCCGTCCAGTAGGGAACCTCCTTCACAAATCGGACAACATCATTGGGGTCGGTGGGTGCCATCTCCATAAAGTCGTCCTCGACCTTTTCCATACAGTATGCCGTTGACTCGATGATCAGTTCGTCGAGGTTTTTAAAATACGAATAAAGATTTGCCTTTGTGCATCCGCATGCATCGGCAAGCGCTTTGATCCCGGTGCCCGTGAGCCCGTTTTCAGCATAACATTCAAAGCACTTTTCCATTATTTCGCGTTTGCGCTCATTGTGCTATTGCTCGGTTGTTTTCATGTTGTTTCTCTCCTTTGTATATACCGACCGTTCGTTTATAATTACAATAGTATAGAATTATGATAATTTCAAGAGAAGTCTGTAAAAAAGCGTGATAAAAAGGGACAGCCCAACGTCTGTTGACTGTCCTATCCGTTATGTGTTATATTTTTACAGTTTTTTCATTTTCTTCCTATGCTTGAAACGTGTATCCTTACCTGCTGCCGCCTCTTTGCCCGACCGCTGGCAGCTACGTATTGTTTCATCAAGCTTCTTATAGCGTTCCTCTGCCGCCTCATCATTCACACGAAAAAGATAGTCCATTTCCTTTACCACTTTTTCATGAAGTTCCACATTATTTTCCTTAAGGGCTTCCGTGAGAATGCTGCCGATAATCGCTTTGAACTGTTCCATACGGACATCCCTTGTATTCTGCTCCTCACTTTCAAGCTCTCCCTGTTCATGCTCCATATGTATAGGTATTATATCCGCTTTTCCAAAAATCTCGGTTTTGATTGCCTTAAGCTGATAACCCTTATTTTTCATTTCCTTAGCTTTCTGGAAAATTTCAATTTCTGTATCTGTATAATAACGATGTCCCAATTCATTCCTTGGGATTTTCATGCCAAGCTCTTCTTCCCAATACCGGAGTACATGCGCCTCCAGACCTGTGATTGCAGAAGCTTCTGAAATTAAATATCTTTTCATAATATGTCCCCTTAATTTTTTCACTAATTATACCATCCCATATGGGGAAAAAAATATTTTTTCTTCGACTTACTTTTACAAAAAAAGAGCAAGTATGACACTTACTCTTCTTCGTGGTTATATTGAACTTCCAAATCCGCAAATTTTGTTAAATCTCCAATCCATGCAAGGTCAATAGTTCCTGTAGGACCGTTTCTTTGTTTGGCTATGATTATCTCGGCTTTGCCTTTGTTTTCTGCATTGTCTTTGTGATAATATTCATCCCTGTATATGAACATAACAACGTCTGCATCCTGCTCGATGGCACCCGACTCTCGCAAATCCGAAAGCATCGGTCTTTTATTATCTCTTGCTTCAACAGCACGGCTTAACTGGGATAATGCGATTACCGGAACATTAAGCTCCCTTGCAATCCCTTTCAATGCTCTTGAAATCTCCGATACTTCCTGCTGTCTTGATTCACTTCTGCCACCTGCTGTCATAAGCTGTATGTAGTCGATTATTATAAGACCGAGATTATTATCTCTCTTGAACTTACGGCATTTGTTACGCAATGCTCCAATGGAAATTCCCGGTGTATCATCAATTATAAGGTGGGACATACCTACCCTTGAAGCACCCTCTGATACGCTGCTCCATTCTGCCGGGCTCATGCTTCCCGTTCTTATATTTTTGGAATCGACCTTGGATTCCATAGAGATAAGACGGTTGACAAGCTGGACTTTTGACATTTCCAGACTGAATATGGCAGTTGTTGTCTTATTTTTAACAGAAACATACTGTGCAATATTAAGGACAAATGCCGTTTTACCCATGGATGGTCTTGCCGCAACAAGAATAAAATCCGAGTTCTGGAGTCCTGCTGTTTTGTAGTCAAGATGTTTAAACCCTGTGGCAATTCCCGTAATTTTACCGCCTGCCTTGGATGCCGCATCCATCCTGTCAAGTGCTTCAATAACAACATCGCTTATTGGTGTTATCTCCTCACTTGTCCCGCTGTTCTTTACTGCGGTAATATCCTTTTCCGCATCGGCAAGTATGTTATCCACTTCATCCTTGCAATCATAACATTCATTTTCTATTTTCTGTGCGACCTTAATCATATTGCGCAGAACAGATTTTTCTTTTACAATCTTGGCATAACCCTTAATGTTGGCAGACGTTGCCACTACATTAAGAATTTCCCTTAAAAAATCAATTCCTGCCAGTTCCTCCGGTGCGCCCATCTGCTTTAATTTGTCCTGCACCTGAACAATGTCTGCCGGCTTATTTTCTTTATCCAGTTCCGTTATTGCCTGAAACATAATTCCATACTGACCGGTATAAAAATCATCCTTAGAAAGCATATCCGATGCTATTCCTATGGCATCTTTATCCATAAGCATTGATGAAATCACGGACTGTTCGGCAACTGTACTATGGGGCATAATACGCTTTAAAAGTGGTTCATCCATACTTCTATGCCTCTCTGACTCTTACATTCAGCTTTCCAACAACATCTTTATGAAGCTTTACGCTTACAATTGTAGTTCCCACACTTCTGATTGGCTCATCAAGAACAATTTTTTTCTTATCTATTTCCATTCCATGCTGTTCCTTAAAAGCAGTTGCAATTTCCTTAGATGATACTGAGCCGAAGGTTCTTCCGTCTTTTCCTGATTTAATAGAAACAATTACTTCCATATCCGCCATTTTTGCTGCAAAAGCCTTAGCTTCTTCAAGCTGCTCTTTAGCAACCTTTTCTTCATGTGCCTTCTGTAATTTAAGGTCATTAAGGTTTTTGGATGTTGCTTCCACTCCGAGTTTCTTAGGGAGAATACAATTTCTTGCATATCCGTCACTGACATCCACTGTCTGTCCTTTTTTTCCAAGTGCTTTAACATCCTGTAATAATATAACTTTCATTAAATTGCTCCTTCCATTTCCATTGTATCTATTGTCTTTTTAACAAGTGTTATGGCATCCTCCAATGACATATCCTTAAGCTGTGCGCCTGCGATTGTCATATGTCCGCCGCCGCCAAGCCTTTCCATGATAAGCTGTACATTAACTTCATCTATAGACCTTGCGCTAAGGTATATTGTATCGTTGTAATATGTAAAAACAATCGATGCTTTGATTCCCGTAATGTTAAGAAGTTCATTGGCAGCCTGTGCTCCTACAATAGTAGGGCTTTGTAATCCCGAACTTGGGCATACGGAAAGTGCATAGTGCTTATACACCTCAGCGTGTCTTACCGTCTCTGCTTTTGCCTTGTATTCGTTCATATCGCCACGCAGAAGTTTTCTTACTCTTACAATATCTGCACCGTTACGTCGTAAAAATGCTGCCGCTTCAAAAGTTCTTGCCCCTGCTTTATTGGTAAAGTTATTGGTATCAATAACTATTCCGGCATACAAAGTATCTGCCTCTATTGATTTAATTCTGATATTATCGCAAATATACTGAAGTATCTCCGCAACCATTTCACATGCGGATGATGCGTATGGTTCTACATAGGAAAGTGTTGCATTTTCAATCTGGTCATCAGCCTGACGATGATGGTCAATAACCACCGTCTGTCTGCATTTGCCAATCAATTCCGGACATTCCGTATAATTAGCCCTGTTTACATCAACAACAACAAGTAATGTATTGCTTCCTACCTTTGCCAGTGCTTCCTCGCTCTTTACAAAAAGATCAGGACTGTATTCCTGGCTGTTCTTATACAAATCAATTATAGGCAGTAATGATGTCGTTAAGTCATTAAGAACAATATGTGCTTTCTTTGAAAAAATTCTTGCCGCCGTGTATATACCGACTGCCGCTCCCACGGCATCTACGTCACTGATTTTATGTCCCATAATGATTACATTATCGGTACCCTCTAAAAGTTCACGGAGTGCGTGAGCCTTGACGCGGGCTCTTACTCTCGTATTCTTCTCAAGAGAATTACTCTTGCCGCCGTAATAAGTTACCTTATTGCCATCTCTGACAACGGTCTGGTCACCGCCTCGTCCAAGTGCCAGGTCAATTGCTGCTCTTGCCATTTCATAGTTCTTAAGGAATGAGCCGTTCATGGCTCCGATTCCTATACTAAGCGTAACTGCCATATCATTTCCGATATTGACGGACTTAACCTCCTCAAGAATGGCAAAACGCTCTTCTTTAAGTTTTTCAAGGAATTTATAACGCATTACCACGAAATATTTATCTTTTTCAAGTTTTCTTACAATGCCTTCACCTGCAGTAATATACTTATTAATCTTACGGTCTACAAGGGCTATTAAAAGCGAACGGCGGACCTCGTCGATACTTTCAAGTGCCTCATCATAATTATCTATATATATAAGTGCCGCAACAAAACGTTCATCGTGCAGTTCTTTTCTGCAGGCTGTTATCTCTGTCTCGTCGATAAAATATATGGCATATAAATCAGATGATGCTCCCGCTATAAGGATATTAACGTCAACCGGGGAATCCGACATGTCAATTTTCTCGGTAAAAACCTTATATATTCTGTTTCCGATTGCAACATTACATTCCTGTAAATTCTTACCCGGTTCAATCTGTATCTTGGATAGTTCGGGTATTACCGTACTTATGTTCTTCCGGTAGTTGTCCTTGCCAACAATTGCACCAAGAGAATTATTAAGCCAGAGTATTTTGCCCTGATTATCCAGAAGACCGTATGGAACCTTAAATTCATCCAACAACTTCTTTTGCATCTGTGCGTATCCTGAGGCAAAATCCATAAGTGCCTTAGATACAGCAACATGCTTATTAAATATCATAAAAAGAAGCCATACAAAATATGCCAGCACCGCTATTGAAACAACGATTCCCGCCCTGACACTTATAAAATATACCATTATATTCATAACAGCAAATACAATACCTGCTATAATCGGATATCTAAGATATAAATTTAACAGATTACGTAATCTCTTTTCTTTCCCTGCCATGTCATATCTCCTAAAGCTATAGATAATTTATTATATCACACCGGTAATTTTTTTTCCATACATAAAAATAGCCCCATGACTCGGATATGAACCATGGGGTTATGTTAATCAGATATAATTAATCAAGTGTGTAAGGTAAGATTGCAATCTGTCTTGCTCTCTTAACTGCAACTGTAAGTGCTCTCTGATGTTTTGCACATGTACCTGTAATTCTTCTAGGAAGAATCTTACCTCTTTCAGATACAAATCTTTTTAATTTATTAGCATCTTTGTAATCGATTACGTTAGTTGAATCGGCACAAAATACACAAACTTTTTTTCTTCTACGGTTGATTCTCTTCTTCATTGGAGCATCTGTTCCGCGGTTTTCTCTTGGATTAGGCATTTCTAGACCTCCTTAATTCTCTAAAATGGCAATCCCTCATCCTCAACGCCGTCAGGAATGTTCATAAATCCATCTCCTGCAGCACTTGGTTCAGGTCTGCCTGCTGCCTGTGAATATCCCCCTTCACCGGCACTATTCTTGCTCTCTGCAAATTCCTGTTCTTCAATTACAACATCTGTTGTATAAACTTTCTGTCCATCCCTATTAGTGTAGCTTCCGGTCTGTATACGACCTGTTACAGCTATCTTGGTTCCCTGATGAAGGTATTTCTCCGCAAACTCTGCTGCTCTGTCAAATGCTACACAGGAAATAAAATCTGCTGTCTGTTCTCCACCGTCACTACGGCGTCTTCTGTCTACTGCTAATGTATATCTGGCAACTGTAGTCTGTCTCTCACCAGATGAATAACTGATATTAGGATCTCTTGTTAAACGTCCCATTAAGATTACTTTGTTCATAATCTGCCTCCTCTACGGCATATGCCGTTAAGCTTCTATTCTTCTACGTTAACGCATAAGAATCTGAGAACGTTGTCCATTATACGAAGTTCTGAAGCAATTGCGTTAGGGAACTCTGCTACTGCGTCAATACTAAAGAAGTAGTAGAATGCTTCATTCATCTTCTGAATCTCATAAGCTAATTTCTTCTTGCCGGCTTCATCAACAGCTGTGATTGTTCCACCACACTTTGCAACAAGATCCTTAACTTTCTCGATGACTGCTGTTCTTACATCGTCCTCTGTCATTGCGTTAACAACAACTGTTAATTCATACTTATTCATGCTGTACTGCACCTCCTTCTGGTCTATTGGCTTTCTATCTTAGTAGAAAGCAAGGAATATAAATCAATATATCACGAAGATATATGATACCATAATAAAAAAAACGTGGCAAGTCCAATTATTGTACTTTTTTAATAGATTTTGTATTTTTTTCAACTATTCTTCTTGCAATCATTATCTCATGTCCGCATCCCACACATTTCAACCTGAAATCGGCTCCGACGCGCATGACTTCCCATTCATAACATCCGCAGGGATGGGGCTTTTTCATTTTAATAATATCGTTCACTTCAAAATCCATATTAACACCTGCCTTATCCTCAAAACCGGCAAAACGCTTCCGGATAAAAATATAACACCGACCACAAATGTAATCGATGTCATTATTATCTCTGATATAGAGGCGAGTGACGGATTTGAACCGACGATCAGGGTGTTGCAGACCCACGCCTTACCACTTGGCTAACTCGCCATATCTGTTTCAACAGCTTTTGTAGTATATCAGAGAAACTTTATCACGTCAAGAGTTTTTTCAAAAATTATTGTCTCTTTTCACCGCAGAACGGACATTGTCTGTCTGCCACCGAATACTTGCTTCCACACTTTTTACAAAACACAATCCCGATTGTATCATTTTTATCTGACTGTATTGTTCCAAGTTTTGAGCTGATATTTCCTATCCTTCTGTTCATCCTGATACTCATAATCAGATTGACAATGCTTATTGACAATGCAATAAGCACCAGCACTCCGATTATTATTACCAATACTGACAGAACTGACTGGCTGAATATCGCATTTTTTGATTCGGTCACTGCACTTGCAGCAACCGAACCATCTCCTAAATAGTCATAATCAATATTACCCATTCTATTTCTCCTGTGTTCCTTTTTTCTTCCTGTTCCTTGTAACCAGAACCACTATTCCGGCTGTCAGTAACACCACGCACACTATACTGCACACAAAAAGTGCCTTGT
>OGOB01000936.1_pt1 | contig 11509 bp, 10 predicted proteins | sample 1573611 | NCBI WGS metagenome assembly OGOB01 (sample SAMEA2582016, study PRJEB24529) | metagenome | biome: Human gut stool | place: China | collected 2011 | reverse complement strand
AACTAGTCTTTTGTTTTCATTTTTCTACAATGTTTTTATTTACAGGAATACCTGTATATTCTTGCGCTTCTTCTTCTCCATTTAATACTCTTAGCACACCATTTGCTAGTGCTTGCATTTCTTCTTCTCCTGGGATTATTATAATTTTGCCTAAAAATTCTATATATTCTTTTAGTCCTTTTACAAAATATTCCTCATATGCTATTCCACCTGTTAATATTATAGCATCTATCTTCCCCTTTAGTACAACACTTTGCGCTCCTACTTCTTTTGCAACTTGATAAATCATTGCATCATAAACAAGTTTTGCATACTTATTCCCTTCTGATATCATCTTTACTACATCTCTTGCATCACTTGTGTCTAAATGTGAAATCAATCCACCTTTTTTAGTAATTAATTCCTTAATTTCATTTTCAGTGTATTTACCTGAAAAACACATATCAATTAAATCAGTTGCCAATACTTTTCCACTTCTTGTTGGTGCAAATGGTCCTTCTCCATTTAGTCCATTATTTACATCTATAACTTTACCATTTTTATGAGCTCCTACAGATATTCCTCCACCAAGATGAACTACTATTAAATTTAAATCTTCATATCTTTTCCCTATGCTTTTGGCATATTTATGTGCAACTTCTTTTTGGTTTAATGCATGAAAAACTGTTTGACCATATATACCTTTAATACCTGTTATTCTAGCAATTTCTTGTTTTTCATCTACTGTTACTGGGTTTACAACATATGCCTTTTTGTTGTTTATCTTAGCTAAATTATGTGCTATTTGTGCTCCCAATACAGAGGCATGTTTCATTGTATATCCTATTTGTGCATGATGCAATAATTTATCATTTACCTCATATGTTCCGCCTTTTACTGCTACTAGTCCACCACCTCTACCTGAAAACGCATCAATACTTTCTAACGGAATATTATTTTTGTTTAATGCTTCAATTACCATAGATGTTCTATATGGCAGTTGTTCAGATATGTCATTAAACTTTGCTAGCCTTTCTGTTTCATGTGTCAAGCTTTCTTTAAAAACCATTTTTTCATCATCAAAGACTGCTATTTTTGTAGATGTTGACCCTGGATTAATTGTTAAAATTCTTTTCATTTTATTCCTTCTTTCTTTTATTTTTCTCTTTTAAATATAATATCTTTCATGTCTGATTTTTCGTAATTAGCTGTTCCATTTTCTACAATATCTCCACATGGCAAGTCTAATGTAATTTTTGCTTTGTATTTGTTTTTATTTATGGCTATTATAAAATCAAAGTTAACCGTAAACTTAATATCATCTGTAGTTTTTTCGAGTTTTTTTATTAATGTTCCATCATGTACAATTTGTTCATCATCATTAGATTCATATTTTCCTATTCCCGTATTACTAAATCTTATTGCTATATTGCCACCTTGATTTCCAATTTTCAAATTTCTAGAATCGCTACGTGTTGCTCCATTATACTTTAGAACTTCATCTACAATAGAATCTTCTGCATAGCTATACATTCTTCCTTCTGAACTATTTGGCATATATGCCTTAATCTCGCCGATTTGAGGAGAATTTATAACTTCAATATTTTCTATACTAACACTGTCTATATACATTTGTTTTTCTGATTTATATTCATTGTTTTTGTCTATATAAAAATATATGTCATTATTTTGAAATATGTTAAATGCCCATTTTTTATCTGTTCCTTGTTGTTCTACTCCTTCGGCCGTGCTAACAACTATTATTTTTGATAATTTAAATGGCATATTTTGCTCGCCTTCTACCTCGTATTTTATCATTATTATTGCTATAATTATTAATATTAAAACTAATACTGTAACAGCCACATAAAACTTTATGGTTTGTTTCCTTTTATCAGTTTCCATTTTTCCTCCTTGTATTATTGGCGGAGTGGGTGGGATTCGAACCCACGTGCCTGTTTTCGCAGACTAACTGATTTCGAATCAGCCTCGTTATGACCACTTCGATACCACTCCATTAAAATTATTATTTTTTGCTTCTTAAATATTTAAAAAAATCTTTTAATATTTTTTCACATTCTTTTTGCATTATGTTTGTTTCAACTTCTACTTTATGGTTAAATTTGTAATCTTCTAGCAAATTAAGTACCGACCCACAAGCTCCTGTTTTTGGATCCATTGTTCCTATATATACCCTTTTCAACCTTGCCTGTATTAATGCTCCTGTACACATTACACATGGCTCTAGTGTAACATACATTTCACAATCTTGCAATCTCCAAGCACCTATTTTTCTACTTGCCTTCTGAATTGCTATAATTTCTGCATGCTGTGTGGTATCTTTCTTTTCTTCTTTTTTATTATAACCCCTTGCTATAATCTTTCCATCTTTTACTATTACAGCACCTACTGGTATTTCTTCTTTGTCATATGCTTTTTTAGCCTGTTTTATCGCTTCTTTCATAAATTTTTCTTTTTTTAACATACTGACTCCCGTTTTTAAAGAATCCCAGTTGAAATATAACAACTGGGATTTATAATCAATGTTTTATAAATTCAAATACAAAGATTGCATTTGGTGCGCCATAGAGGAGTCGAACCTCCGACCATCAGATTAAGAGTCTGCTGCTCTACCAACTGAGCTAATGGCGCATATTTTCTTGAGCAAATCTTAGAACAAGTATTATTATAATGCCGTATTCCAGATTTGTCAAGAAAAATACATTAATTTCTGCTATGGTTATTCTATTCCTAAATATTCATTATATGTTACTTCTCTATCTATTGTTTTATCTTGCTTTATATCTATTATTCTATTTGCTACTGTCTGCATTAGTTGGTGGTCATGTGATGTGAATAACATATTTCCCTTAAATCGTGTCATTCCTTCATTTAATGCCGTTATACTTTCCATATCTAGATGGTTAGTTGGTTCGTCCATTATTAAAAAGTTGGCACCAGATAACATTATTTTAGATAAAACACATCTTACTTTTTCTCCTCCAGATAAAACTGCAACTTTTTTTAATGCTTCCTCACCAGAAAACAACATCCTTCCTAAAAAGCTTCTTACATATGTTTCATCTGGGTCTTTTGAATACTGTCTTAGCCAATCTGTTATATTCAAATCTACATCAAACAAATAGTTATTGTCCTTAGGGAAATAGCTTTGTGTAATTGTTGTACCCCAAATAAGACTTCCTTCATCTGGCTCCAGTTCCCCGGCAATTATTTGAAATAACACAGTTTTTGCATTTTCATTATCTGCTAAAAATGCAATTTTATCTCCATTCTTTACTGTAAATGATACATTATTCAATATTTTTTCTCCATTTATAGTTTTAGATATGTTTTTTACTTGTAAAATTTCCTTTCCTGGTTCTCTATCTGGTTTAAAATCTATGTATGGATATCTTCTATTCGATGGTTTAATTTCGTCTAACTCTATCTTTTCTAAAGATTTTTTTCTTGATGTAGCTTGTTTTGATTTTGATGCGTTTGCACTAAATCTTGCTATAAATGCTTGCAATTCTTTTATCTTCTCTTCTTTTTTCTTATTTGCTTCTTTCATTTGTTTTAATGCTAATTGACTAGATTCATACCAGAAATCGTAATTACCAGGATAAACTTTTATCTTTCCAAAATCCACATCTGCTATGTGTGTGCATACCTTATTTAAAAAGTACCTATCATGTGATACAACTATTACTGTGTTTTCAAAATTAATTAAAAACTCTTCTAACCAGTTGATAGTTTTTAAATCCAAGTCATTTGTTGGCTCATCTAATAGTAGTATATCTGGATTGCCGAATAATGCTTGAGCTAAAAGAACTTTTACTTTTTCTTTTCCTTCTAATTCGGACATTTTTTTATAATGATTTTCTGTTTCTATTCCCAATTCATTTAATAGTTGACTAGCATCTGCCTCTGAATTCCATCCATCAAGTTCAGCAAATCTCTCTTCCAACTTCGCCGCTTTCATTCCATCTTCTTCTGAAAAATCAGGCTTTGCATATATTGCATCTTTTTCTTGTCTAATTTTATACAGTTCTTCATTTCCCATTATAACTGTATCAATAACTGAAAAATCTTCATATGCAAAGTGGTCTTGTTTTAAAACAGATAGCCTTTCTGTTTTTTCCTTTGTAACTTCTCCTTTGCTTGGCTCTAGCTCACCAGACAAAACTTTTAAAAAGGTTGATTTTCCAGATCCATTTGCACCTATTATTCCATAACAGCATCCTTTATTAAATTTTATATTTACATCTTCAAACAATGTTCTTTTTCCAAATCTAATTGTTACTCCTACTGCATTTAACATTTTAAATCCTCCTTGTATTTTAACCTGTCACTAATTATACAATACTTTCCAGTATATGTCAAAAAACACACTGTATGTGTGTGTCTTTTAATTTAGCATACGCTTTCGTTTTAACCATATTGTTGCAACTATGCACATTATTATAGAAAAAACTGTAATTATTAAAAATCCTAGTGGTTCTCTTTGAAATGGAAGTTCTACATTCATTCCCCATATACTTGCTATTAATGTTGGTATGGCAAGTATAAATGTTACAGATGTTAATATTTTCATTACCGCATTTAAGTTATTAGAAATTATTGAAGCATATGTATCCATTGTACCACTTAAAATATCACTATATATTTTTGCCATCTCTATAGCCTGCTTGTTCTCTATAATAGCATCTTCTAGCAAGTCTTCATCTTCTTCATACAATTTTATAATTTTCCCTCTTGTTGTTTTTTCCATTACAACTTCATTAGATTTTAAAGATGTTGTAAAGTAAACCAAGCTCTTCTCTAGATCTAACATTTTTAGTAGCCCTTCATTTTGCAAAGAATTTTTTAGTTTATTTTCTGTACTTTCTAATTCTTTATTTATCTTATATAATAAGCTTAAAAATTTTTTTGAGTTTGCATATAATATTTGTAATAAAAATCTACTTTTCTTATATGTTATAACATTTTCTGTTTTTATATCTTTAATAATATCATTATTTTTTTGTGATACTGTAATTATATAATCATCTCTTACAAAAATCACACCTATTGGCATTGTTACGTACACTCTTCTAGTTCTGTCACTTTCTATAACAGGAATGTCTATTATATATAATGTTGTATTGTCATCATCTTCTGTGTCTATTCTGGCTTTTTCCTCTTCATCTAAAGAATATCTTATAAAGTCTTGTTTAATCTGAAGTGCTGCACACACACGTTGAATTTCTTCTTCTGTCGGGGATATCATGTTAATCCAATTACCTTTTTTTAGGTCTTTGGTTTCCTCTGTGATGTTTGTATTAATATCTGTATTATACATTTTTATCATTTGTATCCCCCCTTAAGAAATTACAGCTCTTATATTTTCTTATTTTTTGTTATTACTATTATTCCCATTATTAATATAGTAATTCCAAGTATTCCTAAAACAACAATTGCAGGTTTTTTGTCTTCCTCTTGAACTTGAATGTCATTTAGCGAAGTATACGCATTGATTTTATATGTTCTTGTTGTTGTTCCATCTTCGGCAGTTACTATTATTTTTATAATATTTTCTCCTTCTTTTAAATTGGAGTTTCCAACAATTTCTATTTTACTTTTCTCATTTTCAGGTTTTGCTAAAATATTTAATTTTTTTGTATTTTTGTCAATTGTTACATTGTAGCTATATATATTGTTTTTGAATTTTGGAGATATGCTTGCACCCTCTATCTCTAAAGTTTGTAAATTAGCATTTGCCATTTTTGCATTATCAATTTTTGTTACATATATATAATATGTTTTCTGATTTCCTGCTTCCGCTGTAACAACTATTTCTATTGTATTCTTTCCTTCTTTTAAATTCTCGTTTCCATATATTGCTACTTTTGCCTTTTCACTGTCTGTATATGTTTCTATATCTATTTTTTCGGTATTTAAATCTACTGTTAAATAATATTCTGTAGTATCCTTATCAAACTCTGGCTCCATATTCTCAATTTTTATTATTCTTAAATTCGCATTTTCAGATTTACTTTCTTCATATCGTGGTGGATTGTAGCTTGGATACTCAGGCTCATAATAATTGTTTTCTTCTTCGTGATTTTGCTCTGGTTCTGTCACATTTTCCTGTGTATTATTTTCCTTTGTATTATTTTCCTCCGTAATATTTTCGCTTGTATTGTTTTCATCTACTATCTTTTCTGTTATATTAGATTCTTCATTTTCTATTTTTTCTGTTAATGCTTTTACATTTGTTGATAAAATGAAAATTAGCAGAATTATAACACCTATTACTTTAATTTTTCTCATATTTTATTAACATTCCTTTCTAAATTGTTAATAATTAATATTGCCACTCTTCATTTTGCAATATTTTTTTTGGATTTATTGTTGTAATCTCATTAATTTTGTTTTCTCCTATTATCTTTCTTATTTTTTTAATCGCATCTAAAATAATTAAATAAGTTCCATTTTCCCTATGCACATCGCTTCCTAAAAAATGTACTTGATTTTTTTTCAATAGTGTTTTAATAGTTTTTTCAGCTTCACGTCCATATAAATTTACAATACTTCCATAATTGCATTGAATCAAGCATCCCTTTTCAATGTATTCTTCGACAATATCTGGATCCTTTTGTACACACTTATACCTTTCAGGGTGAGCAATTATTGGCTTTATTCCCTTTGCTTCTAAATAATATACAACATAGTCAAAATATTTAACATTTGTTGCTAATGGTAGCTCTATTAACATATATCTGCTATTTGCAAGTGTTAATATTTTTTTGTTTTCCAATACAGAGTGTAAATTTATTTTAGTTCCTTGCTTTTTCAGTACTTCTTGTAATTTTTCCTTCCAAAATATTAATTCTTGTGCGTTAGTTTCGTAATAATTTAAAAGAAAGTGTGAAGTTAAAATAACATCTGTAAAGCCTGCTTCTTGTGCCTCTTTTAAAATGTTAAAAGTCTCTTCTACACTTCTTGCACCGTCATCTACATTCGGAATAATATGTGAATGTATATCAATCATTTCAAACCTCTATTTATTCTTTAAATATTCATTTAACTGTTCTGTTATCTCTTGTTTTTTATTTTCTTCTATATTCCCCGTTGTTTCAAATTGATAATCTGCCTTTTGATGTCTTCTTGTTGGTTCTACTGATGTTGTTGAGCCATAATAATATGTAGATTTATATTCTTCTGGTTTAATAGGAATTTTGTTTATAATAACTCCTGCTATTTTACCACCAACATTTTCTATTGATTTTTTTACTTTTGCTAAATCTTCCTTTTTTGTTGATTTATATGCAGTTACTATTGTTGTTGTGTCTGCTAATCTTGCCAATATCAATGCATCTGTAACTAGTAAAGCTGGTGTTCCATCTAATATAACAATGTCAAAAGTTTTCTTTAATTTTTCCAACATTTCTTCCGTCTTTTCCGATGCTAACAATTCAGATGGATTTGGTGGAACATTTCCAGAAGTTATAATATATAAATTATCTATTTCCGTAGTTATTACATATTTTAGTATGTCTATTTTTTTTCCTCTTTCATCTACTCCAGATAGATAATTTGATAGTCCTGGTGTTGAATTTACAGAAAACATTGTTGCTAATCTGCCTTTTCTCATATCTGCATCAACTAATATAACTTTTTTGCCTGCTTGTGCAAAAGTTACAGCTAAGTTAGAGGATATCCAACTTTTGCCTTCTCCAGGCATCGTAGAAGTTATTAATATTGTTTTTAAATCTTTTTGTGAATTCATAAACTGTAAGTTTGTTCTTAAAGTCCTAAAAGTTTCCGCTATTGGTGATTTTGGACTTCTTTGAGTTATTAATTCTTTTTTCATATTTTATTCAATCCTTTCTCTTTGGTATTCTTTATCTTACTCTTTTACTTTTAATTTCCACATCATAATTTGGTATTGAACTTAATACTAATAGTTCTGTTGTAGCTTCTACATCTTGCTCAGTTTTTATAGTATTGTCTAACATATTGGCAATTAATACATAAACTGCAGCTATTACAAGTCCTATAAATGCAAATATAACTACATCTTTCATGTGATTAATATTGCTTGGCACTGCATTAGCCTCTGCTCTATCTAATAAATATACATTGCTTATGTTATATATTTCTACTATTTTTTCGCCAAATACTTTTGCTATTTCATTTGCTATTGCTGCTGCTATGTTAGGATCTTTGTTTGTTACAGATATTTCTATTATTTCTGTATTTTTTGCAGAATTAACTTTTATCTTGCCTCTTAATTCTTGTATGTTTGAATCTGGTATATTTAAGTTTTCACACACCTGTCCTAAAATAGCTTTTCTTTTTATCAACTCACTATATGTTGAAACAAGTTTTGAGTTCATTGTTAAATCTGTTGCACTAATAGCACCATCTCCAGTTTGCCCAGATGAAGAACTTTGTGCTAATACCAATGATGTGGTTGATGTATATTCGGGTTTAACAAAAAAATACGAATACCCTATACCTACGGCTACAAACATTAGCGTTATTAATATAATCTCTAACTTTTTATTCCAAAACATAAAAAACAATTCTTTTAAATCTAATTCTTCCATAATTTCCTCCTTAGTTTTTCATATGAATATAGTATAACCATAAAAAAAATATTTGGCAAGATATTTTTATATATTTTGCCAAAAAATCAACATTAACCAATGACAACATGTAATAAGCCATAAGACTTCAATTTGGGACTGTCCCTAGTTGAGAATTTTCTCTATTTCTTGCTCTGTTAGTCCTGTTGCCTCTGCGATTGTCTCTTTATCTATTTTTAGCTCTAACATTTTCTTGGCTATTTCTATTTTTTCTTTTTGTGAACCTTCCATTATGCCTTTTTCAATTCCAACTTCTAGTCCCTTTTCATATATTGCTTTCTCATCCATTATCGCTTTTTGCCTTAAGTCTGCTATTCTTTGCATCCTTTCATCTTCACTTAGATTATCTAATTTTTTTACTGCTTCTTTTAAGTTCTCGTTTTCCTTCATTTTTTCAGTCACCCTCTCTGATTTAGGATTTTCCAAAAAATATAGCCAGTCCAATAAATTATCTTGCTCTTTTTCTTTTCCTATTATTTTCGGTAATTCAATTATATCTATTTCTAATTTTTGTGTCAATATAATTTTCTTTCCTTGTTTGTCTTCCATTATCTTCCATCTACTATGATAATCTAACTCTTCCAAATTCTCTAGTTTAAAATCTGTTATTAATATTACTATTGCCTTTTGCAATATTTTATAGTCTTCTCCTGATTTTATTTGTCTACTATACAGTCTACTCCAATAATATAGGATTCTTTCTATTATGTTTTTCTTATCTACGATTTGTAATTCTATATTACAAATTTCGTTCTCGTCTAGCTTTGCAATTATATCCAAAACCCCTAATTTTTCATCTTTAAACTCTCTTCTTAATATTGGATTTCTACTTAAATCTATACTATCTATTTTTCTTTCCAATATTGTTTCTAAAAATCCCTTTGTAATACTTTCATTTCCCACCTCTCCAAATAATGCTTGAAATACAACGTCTAGCTTTGGTGATAATGTTTTTATATTTTTCATTTACTTCATCCTTTCTTTTTTTCTTTTTTATTTAATAAATTATCACCTACTTTCTTTTTGGATTTAATACATTTGGAAATTATAAGACAACTTCTCAGAAAACATTTCTCTAAGAAATAACTTGAAAAAAACATTATGAAAAAAAGACTGTAAAACATTAAACAGTTTTACAATCTCTATTTTAATATATACATTAAATTAGCACAAGGAAAATCATACACCAAAAATCGACAATTTAAGGGCTGTCCCCCAATTGTGCAAACGGGACATTTAGGGACTGTCCCTAATTAATGTTATTCTTTTTTAAATTTTCTATATCCTGCATATCCTGCTCCGCCTAATGTGCCTAACCCTATAATTCCTGCCAACGGGTTTGCTTTTTCCTTCTTGTCTCCTATAGTTTCTTCTTTATTGCCCACCTGATTATTTGTTGCAGTTTTAATGATAGTATTATTTTCTACTGTCGATTTTTCTTTAACGTTTACTTTTATTGTACTTGTTTTGCCATTAGACATTGTTGCAGTTATATCCACAGTGCCAGCTCCTTTAGCAACTAGTTTTCCTTCTTCATTAATCATTGCTATGCTTTCATCACTTGATTCCCATGAGATTTTTTTATCTGTCGCATTACTTGGTAATATTGTTGCTGTCAATATTTTGCTTTCTCCCACTTCAATACTTTTTGTACTTGCATTTATTTCTACTTTTGTTACCTCTATATCAGATGGTTTTGCTATGGTTTCTTTTGTGTCTTCTTCTGAATTTGATTTACTACCTTTAGATGTATTTGATGAGTATGGACATACCCCACCTGTGTGCAAATGAGCAGGATTTCCTCCACAATGGTAATGATAACTACCTAAGCCACTTTTGTTTTTGTTGTCTCTATGCCCTCCGCTCGAATCCGTTCTTCCAGAATGTGCAAAAGTGCTTACTCCTATTAATAATATACCTGTAATAATGAATAGAATAAATAAAATTTTTTCATGAATTTTCTTCATTTGATATCGCCCTTTAATAGTATATCAATTTCTTATTGCGAAATTTGTCGAAAGTTGTATCAAAACATAAAAAAATGCAACTTAGTCAAAAGTCACATTTCTATATTATAAAATTTGTTTAATGCATAAGTTTACACAATCAAATTGCATACCAGCATCCCAATTATGGAGTTTTAAATCGCAGGAATGTAGCAATTTAGAACCGTAGTTCAGAGGATCTATTCCACCCAAAAATTTATTGCCTGTTCTGCAAAAACTTATAAAGTCCATAAAATTTTTTTCTAAAATTGCTATCTTTAACAATTTTCTTGCAGTACTTGTTTGAAATTTTAGTTAACGATTTTTTATCAGACTTTAATTAATTTATAATGGCATATCTTTTCAGTGGAAACGCAACATTCTTTTTTTGTTGATGAACAAAACATTCTGAAATATTTTCTTCCTTAAAAATTATTTTGTCCTTTATGCTATTAAAAAGGTTTAACCCTTTTTCGGAATTAATTATTACCTTACTTATTCCTTTATTACTTTTTTTCCCCCAGAAATCTCCCAATCTTATGTCTGAACACATATATTCCCTATAATTACAGTCATAGCAACATCTATTATAAACTTGCCCACTCTCAAAAAAATTATAAAATTTGTCTCTTCTTATTCTTTTTGACCCCACCGTAAGTTCTGTCTTCCAACCATATTTTTTATTTCTAAATATAATTTCTCTATTATCGCCATTTTCTTTTAAAAATTTATCCCAAACTAGATATGATGGAACACCATGGCATATTAAATCAACCAAAACAAACTCATTTCTTTTATTGACATTTTTTAAATAGTTATCGATAGACGCAATTTGGCATGGAGTACCTATTATTAAAGCACTTTTTAGGTTCTTAATTTTTTCAAAAGCATCAACTGTATAACTCTGTAAAT
>OGOB01000933.1_pt1 | contig 11534 bp, 17 predicted proteins | sample 1573611 | NCBI WGS metagenome assembly OGOB01 (sample SAMEA2582016, study PRJEB24529) | metagenome | biome: Human gut stool | place: China | collected 2011 | reverse complement strand
GTGGATGATGATATTATAGTGAAAAATCCATTCGGATTTCAGCTTGCCGGGGTGTTGGTAAATGACTCGGTAACAAGGGAGGCTATCAGCAAAGACCAGATGCGAAAGTTCCTAAAGTTTGTATATGACGATGTGGTGTACTGTAAATATTATGAAGTGGTATACATACTCTTTCATACGGGAATGCGAATTTCCGAATTCTGAGGTCTGACACTGAAAGATATTGATTTGGAGAAGCGAATCGTTAATATTGACCATCAGCTACAAAGAACATCAGATATGCGGTATATTATTGAAACTACAAAAACGGATGCCGGAACAAGAAAAATTCCAATCACGGAGGATGTGGTACAGACGTTTCAGGCAATCATTGAGGACAGAATACCTCCCAAGGTTAAAAAGGTAATTGATGGTTATAGCGGATTTCTTTTCTATGATGAGAACGATATGCCACTTGTGGCAATGCACTGGCAGCATAGATTCAATCACATGGTCGGCAGGTACAATGATATCTACCGGATGCAGATGCCGAACATCACGCCTCATGTGTGCCGACATACCTATTGTTCCAATATGGCAAAATCGGGAATGAATCCAAAGGCATTGCAGTACCTCATGGGACATACGGATATTTCAGTCACGATGAATGTGTACACGCATATCGGATTTGTTGATGCCGAAGAAGAACTGAAGCGGATGAAAGAGTTCCGGAAGGCACAGGCAGACATCGAAAAGAAAAGCGATGCAAAGGCGGTATCGCAGAAAATGTTTAAAGTAGTGTAGTAATGCTACGCAGCAGAGACGCTCCGGCTTCGGCTGGAGCTTTTTGATATTTCCGAAATGAGATGGAAATGGAAAAAATATTCCAAAAAAGCACTTGCGTAAAGTAGAGAAATTTGGTATCATGATTCCAAAAGTGGAAGCAAGTAGAAATATTATTCCAAAATGATAACAAGGAGGATACTGCAATGGAAGAAAAATATGTATCTGTGCAACCAACGACAACTATTATTACTTTATTTGAACGAATTTTTGATATGGAAGGAGGAGTAGAAGGCTTTGATAGACAAGCTATTTTTAACAGGGTATTACTGTATACCAAAGATTTGACAGATAATCAATTGATTGCTGCAGCAAAAAAGGTAATAAGTGTTGAAGAAAGGGATGATTTACCTACTTCATTAAAAGTTCGAACCAATTGTGAATTATTAGATGATGTGGTAGAACGATTCAAAGATGTATTTAAGATTTCTAGAGTAAAGTCGCCGTTTCTTATGAGAGTAACATTGACAGCCTATTATAATTATCTTGTTGAAGGCGATAAGAATGTAGAAAAAGTAGAGGCAGAAGAAGTTAAATTAGGTGATTTGAGAGCGGACGAAGTTAGTAGGCTTGTTCGTCTGAACAAATACCTTAATCTGCTTATACATACTGATCCTGTAAGTATTGAAAAGATAAAGAAAATTGATGAAATTTTGAAGGAGGATTGATTATATGACTATACATGAATTATATGATTATATTATTGAAAATTACGGAAAAAGGAAATGCTGGATTTCAGACCTTGCAATTACATTGAATATATCCCGTGAAGACGCAAACTATTTGACATATTTTTTGGGCTACCGGAGGGGAAAAGAAGGCTTGATAAAATCGGAAATTCAATTTATTTCCGATGCAGGAGTAAAAGCTATCTATGCCAAAATATAAAGGAGAAAAGTTTGACAAAATCACAAGTTAAAGCAAAAATAGTTGAATATATTAAAGTGCATAATTTGAGGAGTCGATTAATTAATACACACAATAAACCGATGCTTGAAAAGGAGATGGATACCTTTTACTTTTGGTATGATGTACAAGCACCATATGGAGTAGAATGTTCCGTATTCCTTTTCAAGGAGTGTATGGAGGTTCGTGGATATTATAGTGAATGCATTGCAAAAGAACTTCAAGAACATCCGCATAGAATCTCTGAATTGTATGAAGTTTTAAATTTTATTAATGCTTGTATTTGGTTTGATGGGTTTTATTATCCAAGAGCATATATTACAGTCGATGGATTGTGCGATGTGGCAATAAATACAATAATTCCATATGAACATTTTGAGATGGCACCGATAGAAACAATGGAATATATTACATGTTACTATCCGGAATGGTTAGAAAAGATGGCAATTGCTTTATGCGGGGTTAGTCTTGGTGTGTTTAACTCTTCGACAGCTATTATGTCAATTAAGCAAAATGTTTTAAATGAGGAGTGATGATTAATGAGAGAAGAACTTGAACTTAAATTACAAGAAGATTTCCCCTTTATGAAACAAAATAGAGTAGAAAGCGAGCGTAATATTTATAGAAAGTGGGGGTGTGAATGTTCTAGTGGGTGGTATCAGCTTATTCACGATTTGTGTCAAGAGATAACTGATAGGTATGCAGTGGATGAAGCTCCGGTAGATATTGTAATTCAACAGATTAAAGAAAAATTTGCAAGCTTACGATTTTACTATTCATATGAAGATGTTGCCTGTCCCGTACAGGCGTTTGATTGTTTGGGAGATGGAATAAGCATACGTTTCCAACCAGAAAACACAAGTAGTGATGAAAAAACAAAGAAGTTACGGAGTGATATCGCTCAAATTGTTCGTAGTTATGAGGAGAAAAGCAAAACTGTTTGTGAGAATTGCGGACAAACAGGAAATATGCGAATGGATATGCCTTGGAAAAGAACATTGTGTGATGATTGTTATGAGAATTACCTGCAAAAAATTAAAGCAAAGAAATAGGGGGTATTATGGACTATATTGATAAAGTTGTTAGTGGTGTAAATAAGATGGAATTCGAACAGTTTGTGAAAATGGAAGATGAATTGTCATCAATTGATGAAGATATGATGTAAGCATGGCATTTACGTTCATTCTACTGGCAGATGCTTAATGTATGGTCTTCTGTTGATATTGCTAAATGGTTGTGGAGGAGATGGAAGAAGACGAAGGAAGATGGTGATTATACGTTATTTATTAATAAGATGAGAGAGGTTCATAATTTGTGCTGCATTGTACGAGCTGACCCTTATAATTCGAATGGTGCAAAATGGGAATTGCAGGCTGCAGAATGGGAACTTTATGACTTCTTCTTTTGGGGCAACTATTTTCAGAAAAGCATCGATACAGTGTCAAAATGGTTCGATGAAAGAAGATTTTCGATTAACTATGACCTGTTAAAAGAGGGGAAACGAAACTATAATGAAAACCCTTAGTAGTAGGAATTTCCGTTTTACTACTATTTATACTACTAACAGGTAGTTACAACTTGCAAAAGTTTGCTATAATTTGCCTAGTTGACATTTAAACAACACTTTTACAAAATACCCGGAAACCCTTGCAAAACGGGGCATTTCTGGGCAAAAAGGAGTAAATGATAACAATGATAAAAATACTTTTTATCTGCCACGGCACTCCAGTTTTATGATAATGCATACCTTCGCAGACTGGGGCAGAGTACGGCATAATATGGCGGAAAGCCTTGTAATTACTACGGTTTAGACTACTAAGGCTCATGGTTGAAAGTGGGGTAAAGGCAAAGGTGTTGGGAGGATTGCTTAGTAGTAAGGGACTACTTAGAAAATTTGTAAAAGTAAAAAATTTTTGCATATGGTTGTTTAATAAAACATTCGAAATGAGAAAAAGATATTCACAAAATGAGAAATATATGTTATGATTCTTTTGGGAGGTGGAAAAATGTCATTCGGTAGTAGATTGAAGGAACTCCGAAATGAAAAAGGCATATCCCAAAAAGATGTTGCTATAAATATTGGAGTAGCTATAACGACAATTTCTCAATACGAAAATGATAGTAGATTTCCTAATGAAGAAATGCTTAGAAGATTATGTTTGTATTATAAAATAACCTCAGATTACTTGTTGGGATTAACGGATTCTAAACATGCGCCATTGACAATAGAAGAGGCTAAAGAAAAAATGATTTCGTCAAAAGAAATGGAGATTATTGGAAATTTGCTAGATTGGTTTGAAAAAAATCAGAATAAGAAAGGGAAGAATGTATGAACAGAGTGGAAACAGTATACCAATTAAATAAATTATTGAGGGAATTAAAAGGTAAGACAGAGATTCTTTTGTTAGATGAGGAAGGCAATGAAACAAATTTAGCACTGGATGGATTTATGATTAAAGAAAATGATGATTTGAAAGATGTGATTGGATGGTGCCATCTAATTTAGAATGGAGTTATCTATAAATATGAAACAGTTAAGTTTTTTTGATTTAAAAAAAGTTGAAATCAACAAAAAAAATATGGAAAATCCGGCTTTATTACGAGATATTCCTTTTGATAAGATATATGAGGCAGCAAGAAAGGAAGCAAGTAGAAAAAAACCGGCTTTTTTTATACACAAATATTTTGCTAGAAGAATAACATGTAATTTTAGAATGATGTTGTTAGGCCTATTATTACCTTACGATGAAGATATATGGGATTATATGTATGACAGTTTTGAACATCAGCCACAGGATGATCTGGTTGTTTTTGACCCATTTATGGGAGGTGGAACAACATTATTCGAAAGCATTAGATTGAATACAAAAACAGTAGGAAATGATCTCCAACCTTTATCTAGGTTTGTATCGACTGCACTGGTAAAAGAAATGGATATAGAAGGCGTGAAAAAAGCTTTTAAAATATTAGAAAAAAAAGCAGCTCCTCAGATAATGAAATACTATAAAACACGATGCCCAGAATGTGGCAAAGAAGCTGATGTTATGTATACTTTTCATGTAAAAACAGTAAAAACTAAGTGTTCATGTGGACAACATAAGTTGTTTTCAAATTTTGTTTTAGCATTAAAGAAGGATGAGTTTACATTAGTATGTCCGGAATGTGGGGATGTATTTAAACATAATTTTAAATTAGATGGTCCGGCACAGTGTAAATGTGGGTATGTGATAAGCAATCCTAAAAAAGGATTTGTTAATCATGGAATTTTTACATGTGAAAAGTGCGGAGAAAGTCAAAATGTTAGTGAATATACGCATGAACAGGGTTATCCGTTTTCTACTGAGAAAATTGCAATTGAATATTATTGTCCATCATGTAAATCACATGATTATAAAAGAATAGAAAGAGCAGATGAAGATTTATATGAAAAAGCATGTGCAAAATACGAAGAAATAAAAGATACATTGCCTATTCCGGATCAGAAGATTCCTATGGGATATAACACAAATCAAATAATAAATCATGGATATGAAAGGTTCAGTGATTTGTTTAATACTAGACAATTGTTAGGATTAGGAGTTCTATTAAAGGAAATAAACGAGTTGGCTGATGATGAAGCAAAGTTTTGGTTACAATTAGCTTTTTCAGGAATGTTAGAAATGAATAATATGTTTTGTAGATATCAAGCAAATGCGTATAAAATTTGTAATATTTTTTTTAATCATGCATATGTGCCAATTACTATGCCAGTCGAAAATAATATATGGGGAACAAAACTTGGTACGGGGAATTTTGTAAAAACATTAAACAAGATAATTAGAGGAAAAAGATTTTGCTCCGAAATTTATGATATTTCGACTATTGAAAAAAAAGGAAAAATTGAAACTGAAAAAGTTTATTCGGGTGAAAAGGTTATGACACATCCGGTAGATGATTGGAAGTTATTGGACAGCAGTCATCCTTTTCTTACATGCGGGGATTCTAGTAAATTAGAGTGGATTCCTGACAATAGCATAGATATTGTTTTGACAGACCCTCCATTTGGAGCTAATGTTATGTATTCTGAATTAATAGACTTTTTCCATGTGTGGAATTATAAAAGTTCGTTATCAAATACATTGGGATTTACACAGCCACTTTCTCCGAAAGAAGAGGAAATAGTTGTTAATTCTGTACAGGGAAAAACACAGAGTGATTATCAGAATGGATTAACAAAGGTTTTTTCAGAATGTAATAGAAAATTACGTAACAATGGATATTTAATTTTTTCTTTTCATGATAAAAGTATAGAGAGTTGGATGTCGATATTGAATAGTGTTGATGAAGCTGGTTTTGTTTTGACGAAATCATATCCATTACACTCAGAAACAAGAACTGGAGCACATACCTCAAATAAAAATTCAATTGCATTAGATATAATGCTAATATGTAAAAAAAAGAAGACAAAATACAATTTTGTTTTAAATCAGGCAAAACAACAGGATTTGATAAAAAGTGCATATGAGAAGACGGAATCTATAGTTGACCGCTTGGTAAAGATTAATGCAGAAATAACAATCCCAGATATAGAAAATATTTTTATATCAGAATATTTTAGCTTAGCAAGTATTAACGATATTGATTATAAATGTTTGTTAAAATATGGACTGAACAATATTGAAGAATGTGTGCATAATTTACAGGAATATTTTGCAGAGTATGAAATATCAAAAAAAAGAAGTGGATGGTGGTCCGAGCTATATAAAAAGAAATGGGAAATGTAAAAACATTTCCCATGCAATTATAAAATACAAATGGTATACTATATATTTTGTTTTCCACCTTTGTTTACGTCATATAGAAGTAGCAATTTATTGTCTCGAACGATAGGGCTTATAGTTGCTGCTTGACCAGAAGGTGCATTCTGAGAATGCCAATCAGAGTGATCTAACCATCCAAAACGGATTTTCTTAATTCTCGGAATAAAGTTTTTTTCAGAGGGAACGAATTTTTCAAAGTTAATAGCTAAATAGTATCCATCTTTTGTCTTGGATGAAGCGTTTGCACTGTCTTCTTGACCATAACTTGCATTTCCATAAATATTATTAGCATTTGACGATGTCTTGATTTCAACAGAGTAGTACGGGTTAGTAACACATACAAGATCCTTATCTTTTTTTTCGATATCTCGTGTCCATTGACCGGGATATTTTTTTTCAAGTAAAACAGGAATTAATTCATGCAGGTAATTTCCTAAAATTTGAGGAGTGGGAAAAATGTCAATGCCAATTTGAAGTTCGTTAGCAATTTTAGTCCTTAAAATTCTATCCCAAGCTTCGAGAACGGTGCTTATTAAGACATCTTGGGATAGTGGATGATCGTTTATGAGCCTTTTTGTTGTTTCTTTCCACTGGATTTCTGGTAAATTTTCATATGGTGACATGATGATACCTCCTTAGTAAATTATTAATCTGGATAAAATTTAATTACTTTGTTGACATCGCATTGAAGAATTTGACAAATGTCATTTAAAGTATTTAAGGTTATACTTCGATTTTGGCGAAGTGCATCAAGTGTTCCGGTGCTAAAACCATATTCTTTTATCAGTGAATATTGACTGATATTTTTTTCATGTAATGTTTCCCATAGGGGTTCAAAAGTAATCATTTGCATCACCTCATAATAAATGATAGTATATTGCCAAAATTTTGACTATAGCCGAAAATACGGCTACAAAGTTTATCAAATACATATATGGAATTTTATATACTTAATAGTTAGGGGGTATCCAAATCTCTACACCCTTTCTTCATAAAGACCGATGGCCCCCTTCATGCGAATTTTCGCAGAATTAAACAGGGGGGGATACCCACAGAATTCATATTATATGAAAATCTCCGTAGAACACCTCTACTTTAGTCGATTTTGTTTTGCCAGATAATACCGAGAAACGCATAAAAACCGTGTGTGAAACGATAGAAAAACACAGTTTATATGCGTATTTTTTTGCAGAAATATAATCAGAAATGTCTTGCTATTCTGTGCCGTCAGAGTGATATATGTACTACCGAAAAATGAAAGGCAGGTACATATTATGAAAAATGAAATCAGATTTATGCTGGAATCAAAACAAAGACCAATGCTGGCAAAGGAGATTGGCAAAATGCTTGGAACAGCACTGCATTATGAACGGGTACCAAGCTGTGCATACGATATTGCAGGATACCGATTGGACAGGGAGGGAGTACTGCATATCCCGGAGGGAGCAGAGGAAGAAACGGTGGAAGACCTGATTTGGCAGTTACGGGAGCGTGGGTTTTAGGACGATGTGGAAATAACGGAAGAAGTGCCAGTGCAGCAGGAGAAACTGACAATAGCGATTTCGAAAGAAAGCCTTACGGATACGGCATTGGAAAATTTACAGAAGATCATAGCAAATAAGCAGATACTTTTTCAACGTGCATTTCAGACGGATAGCACCGAGGTTAAAATCACGGAGGAGAAAATTAACTTTGCATGGTTTCCATATACGGAAGATGGTGACGAGATAGCAGCATACACGCAATTTATCACAGGACTGTGTGATATGGCAAAAGACGCAAAAAGGGTATCATCAAAGCCGACTGAAACAGACAATGACAAGTATACTTTTCGATGTTTTTTGCTCAGGCTTGGCTTTATCGGAAATGAATATAAGACAGCAAGGAAGATTTTGCTTAGAAATCTGACTGGAAATTCAGCATTTCGTTATGAGAAATAAGGATAAAATCACACTGTGGTGTCGGTGCGGACCAATGCCTTTTTTCTATGAAAAATCAGTTGGGGCAACTTGTGGCAGATGATTTAGGTTATTCTTATAGAGCCTATATAGAAAATAACCTATATTACTTGCCACATCTTGCTCCAGTGTGAAAACAGCCGTGGTCACGCCCAGCGGTTATCATTTTCTTCCTGTATTTTCCTGTGATAAGCTGTGCGGGATTTTCTGCGGTTACGCTCTTTCTTGCATTCCGGGTTATCACAGTATTTTTGTCTGTTACCATTTTTGATGAACAGGCGGCCACAACACTCGCAGGTGGCTACGCCCACACGGTCTGCATAGGCAATTGGATAATCTGTAGGGATAGATACATATTGCGACAGGGCGAATCGGGCAGCATCAAACACAGAGTGAAAATCGGGCATGACTTTTAATTCTCCATTTTCATCTATTCCCAGCTTCATGGTCACTCCACTCATTTCATTTAGATAAGCAGATATTTTACCGAGATGTATCTGCATAGGAAATGAATTAAAATCTGCAAATTCATTTGTCCATGTTATCTGTGCAAGGTCATCGTAAATATCAAGCTGCTCTAGACATTTTTTGAACATTAGGATGGCAATTCATTGGCAGCATCGATTCAACCACATGGTCGGCAGATACAATGACATTTATCGGGTGCAGATGCCAAATATCACACCTCATGTATGCCGACACACCTATTGCAGCAATATGGCAAAATCGGGAATGAATCCCAAGACACTGCAGTACCTCATGGGGCATTCGGATATATCAGTCACGATGAATGTGTACACGCATATCGGATTTGATTATGCTGAGAAAGAACTGAAACGGATAGAAGACTTCCGAAAGGCACAGACAGAGATTGAAAGGAAGAATGATAAACCGCTGTCGCAAAAGATGTTTAAAGCAATTTAATATAGAAGATGGATGACGCTCCGGCTTGGCTGGGGCGTTTTTTCTATGGAAAAGAAGTGAAAATGACGATATAATATGATAAAGAATAAGTTGCGATTTGGAGATGAGATAATGAATATATATGAATTATTGAATAAAATTGTCGTGAATAGAAGACATTCGCTGTCGACCAATTTGTTTACTGAAGAAGCTAGGGAAGAATTAGACGAGACCCAAAAACATATTTTTGATTTGTTGAGGAATATATCTTCTCTAGGAACAAAAATTAATAATAAAGGAATAGAATTTCACCCAATGTTTGTAATGTCTGATGGTAGTCAGACTTTTTCGATAGATGATATATCTGAAGATGATTATTTGGTGTTGCAGAATTTGGAATTGGATAAAATACCTTTGATCTTACGTGCGTTGATTGCAGATCTACTGTGGACTAAGAAAAAGAAATTTAATGCAGCTAAAATTGCAGCAGATGCATATTGGCAATTATTTAAGCTGTGGTATAAGGACGAAGATAATATTGGTACGCTTGATATGATTCGCAGAGCAGTGTGTATTTCGGCGCAAACAAAGCAAACTGCATTGTATAACGAAATACAAGAGTGGTTTAAGGAGTTTATAGATACTAGGGCAGCAAGTACAGAGGGCTTTTTTGCACTGAGAGTAATGGAATTGTTCTTTGAACAAAAGCATTTTGACGTATCGGTAATTTTGAAAGTTTTAGATGATTTGATTGAAAAAAACAACGATAATATTGCAAAGGTAGAACAAGCTTATGAGTTAAAAGTGGAATGTTTATTTAAATTGCAGAGAAAAGAAGAAGCAACGCAAAATAATATTTTGTTGGCAGATTATTATATAAAATTTGCTGAGAAAATATTTCAGAAGGATATACAAGGAGCGTTAAGAGCTGTTAATTTTTTTCAAAAAGGAATAATATTATATCGGAATAATGGAGAGCCGGAAAAGGCAGAAACTACTCATAAAAGGCTTGTTGAAATTCAGAGAGAAATTCCCAAAATAATGGTGCCGTTTTCTATTGAATTAAATATTAAAGGTGTTGTCGACAATCTTAAAGTTAATATGGAAGGTCTATCGTTTGAGGAATGTGTAATTCGGCTGACTCAAATGTTTGTGTTTGAAAAGCAGGAGGATATTAAAAAACGTGTAATAGAAGAATTTAAAGATAATCCGATTTCACATTTGTTTGGTAAGAGTTTAATAAATGCTCAAGGACAAACAGTGCTGGCATTACCACCACTTGATATTCATGATCCAGAAAAAGATCCGAAACTTATGGAACTACATATGTATCAAAATGCATTGGAAAAGCAAAAAGTTACGGGTAATATTTGGATGAGGAATGCTTTGCTTATAATAAGAGATAAATTTGTTATTAATAAATCTATGGTGAAGTTTTTGGTTAAAGAAAATCCAATTATTCCAGATGGAAGAGAAAGAATTTTTCAAAGTGGATTATACATGTTTTTGAACGGAGATTATTATGAAGCATTACACATTCTTGCACCACAGGTAGAAAACCTTTTTAGAAATATTGCTCGAGAGGTTGGAGGCTTAACAGTAACATTGGAAAAAGATGGTTCGTCAATGGAAAAGGTATTGAGTTCAATTTTTTCTTTACCGGAATTATTAGATTGCTATGATAATGATATTTTGTTTACATTTAGAGGGCTGCTAAATGAGCAATCTGGTGCTAATATACGAAATGAAATTGCACATGGCATCATAAGTGAATATGCTTGCTCTACAGGTGTTTGTCTATATTTTGGTGTGGCAGTTATAAAGTTACTTTCGCTTACATCATCTTCGTGTTATCAGATATTAAAAAATAGTGAAAAGCTAAAGCATTTTGAAATGCCAGACAAGGACGCACTCAAAGTAGTTAAGTGATATTGTGAAAATCCTTAGTAGTAAGAATCTTCGTTTTACTACTAATTTTACTACTAACAGCCCGCAACAACTTGCACCATCTTGCCCTATTTTGCCAAGATGCCACCTAAATCACACATTTCACAAATCACCGAAATCCCTTGCAAACAAGGGCATTCCGGGGCAAAACAAGGAGAAACAAAACTATGATAAAAATACTTTTCATCTGCCACGGCAA
>OGOB01000931.1_pt1 | contig 11585 bp, 6 predicted proteins | sample 1573611 | NCBI WGS metagenome assembly OGOB01 (sample SAMEA2582016, study PRJEB24529) | metagenome | biome: Human gut stool | place: China | collected 2011 | reverse complement strand
CTTAACAAATCCATCGGAGCTTGTTGTGGTAGATACTATCACAACAAGCTCCGATGGATTTGTTAAGAGCAAAGAACTTTATCTCGGAAAATACGAGGTCAAGGAAATTACCGCACCTGATGGAATGGTAATCAGTGGAGAAACACATACGGTTGAGCTTACTTATGCAGGGCAGAATATCTCTGTTACCGAAACTTCCACATCGTTCTATAACGAAAGACAGAAAGTGCAGGTAAGCCTTGCAAAAGTCATTGAAAAGGATAAGACATTTGGTATTGGCGACAACGGAGAAATCAAAAACATCAGCTTTGGTCTTTATGCCACAGAAGATATTGTATCTGCAAGCGGTACAGTTATTCCGGCTGATGGACTGATTGAGATTGTCAGCGTAAATGAAAATGGAACTGCTGTTATGAAGTCAGACCTTCCGTTTGGCAAATACTATGTCAAGGAGATTGCAACCGATGAGCATTATGTTCTCTCTGATACGAAATATCCGGTTGTGTTTGAATACGCAGGTCAGGATACTGCAACAGTTGAAATCAAAGTGAATGATGGAAAAGAAATCAAGAATGAACTTATCTATGGTTCTGTATCAGGTAAGAAGATTGACGAGAACGGAGAAGCACTTGAGGGTGCTGTTATCGGTATCTTCAAAGCCGAAGAAACAGAATTTACAAAGGATACGGCACTTATGACGACTACCTCTGCAAAAGACGGTAGTTTTTCTTTTGCAAAAGTTCCTTATGGCAAATGGATTGTAAGAGAAATCGAGCAGCCAAAGGGATTTGTTCTTGATGAAAAAGCGTATGAGGTCAATATCAGCAAAGCCGAGCAGGTAGTTGAAATTGAGATTGTCAATGAGTATGTTCACGGCAATATCAGACTCACGAAGATGGACGCTGAATATCCAGATAACAAACTTACGGGTGCAACCTTTGAGGTATATAAGGACACCAATGAGAACGGAAAGATTGATGATGGCGATGAACTTATCGGAAATCTTGAAGAAACCGAAACCGGAATTTATGAGATGAAAGAGCTGCTTTACGGAAAATATATTGTCCGTGAAACAAAAGCACCAGAGGGCTTCCTGCTTGATAAGGGAGAATACTCTGTTTTTATTGAGAAAGACGAAACAACTTATTCCGTTGAGAATAAGGCTGGTGTTGGATTTATCAATGAAGCTATGCGTGGAACACTGAAAATCGTCAAGACATCTTCAGATGGTAAGGTTAAAGGTTTTGCGTTCAGAGTAACCGGAGCAAACGGTTATGATATGACATTTGAAACAGATAAGAACGGCGAAATTGTGATTGATGGACTTCGTATTGGCGAATATACCGTATCCGAAGTGGCAAACAATGCCTCTGCCGCATATATCACACCTGCCGACCAGAATGTTACTATCAAACTTGATGAAACAGCCGTTGTAAAAATGCACAATGAGTTGAGGGATACTCCGAAAACAGGAGATGATACCAATATGAAACTTTGGTATGTCCTTGCCGGACTTTCTGCTGTCGGTATCGCCGTAACTTCTGTTGTTGCACACAAAAAGAAGAAAAAGGAGGGTAACGAGTAATGGAAGCAAAGACAATTATCGCTATCGCATTAGTCGCCGTTATTGTCGGCGGCTTTATCTTTCTTCAGGTTAAAAACCGTAAGAAGTAAGTAACAAGCGAACATTAACCAGTCGGGGCAGAGCGTAAAAAACTCTGTCCCTTTAATTTTTGGAGGAACATTATGAAACAACAGAAAACGGTGGAGAGCCGAGTGCTTGAAATCTTAAAGGAATGCCCGATGTCGAGGTATGATGATATGCTTCTCATTCTGCATTATTACAATCGGTACGGATATATACCTGCCGGAAATCTTCCGCTTGAGGATATTGTATTTAATTACCGAGCATACGGACTTCCTTGTTTTGAAACCATACGCAGGGCAAGGCAGAGAGTACAGTCCCTTTTTCCTGAGTATTCACGTAATCCGCAGAAAGAAGAACAGAGCGGCAGTATTTCTATTGTAATCAACATTAGCTAAGGAGGTATTTTCGTGAAAGACAAAGCAACTTTTCAGAATAAGGTCAAGGTGCTGAATAAACTCTTTGACTCCGGTTGTGATACGGAGAAAAAGTTGCAGCAGCTTGATATGGAAGCAATCCTGAAAATCCCGAATATCACGATTCCTGATATGGGTGTGATTATGGAGCTTCAGAAGAATACAAAGTCCGGTAAACTCTTTTCGTATTTGGGCGGCGGTTCTGATGAAGCAACAAAAATGAGAGGTAAGGAAAATGAAGCAACAGGAGAATAGAGCAGAGCCGCAGGAAAAGCAAATTCGATTTATAAACAGTCATTACAACTTAAAATTCTATATTCCCGATGGTGGAAAAATCAGGATTACTTTTCGTGATGGACACACAGCAGACAGAGTGTGCAAGTATATTGATGACTACCATTTGTATGTCGGAAATTGCTGCTATCATATATGCGAGTTTGCTGAAAAAATGGAGCTTAGTGGAAGTAAAGTTGAACCTGTCAATCAATCCGAACCGTCAAAAAACAAGACCAGAAACAGAGAAAAACAGCGATAAGGAGGTGCAAGAGTAATGGCACGAAAATATGACCTTATTTCTGAGCTTTACAACCGCACCTGCAAAACGGTTGTGTCAAATCCTCAGAACTGGCAGGCATTCTTGGCTTCGGCTTGCCGAAATTATAAGTTACGTTATGACGAACAGCTACTTGTATATGCACAGCGACCTGATGCAACAGCGGTTCTTGAGATAGAGCAGTGGAACAAAATTTTTGGCAGATGGGTCAACCGAGGTGCAAGAGGTATTGCTGTTTTTGCTGATGAAAACCGTTCACGGCAAAGACTGACACATTACTTTGATATTTCAGATACTCACGAAAGCAGATATTCAAGAACAGTCCCGATTTGGGATATGCGTCAGGAATACGAAGCTGATGTGATTGAAACATTGGAAAGCACTTTCGGAGAGATTGAGAATAAGAGCAGTCTTGCCGAAGCAATTATGGGAGCAGCAAGAAATGCGGCAGAGGATAATATCCCTGATTATCTGCAAGACCTTTACTATGCAACCGAGGGCAGTTCCTTTGAGGAAGTGGAAGAGGATATTGTGGCTTTCATTTATAAAAATGTCGTGACAAACAGTGTGGCATATATGATGATGTCAAGGCTCGGCGTTGATACGGACGGTTATTTTGAACTTGATGATTTCAGAGATGTTACCAACTTCAATACGCAGGAAACACTCAATGCACTTGGATTTGCTACCAGTGATATTGCAGAAATGGGATTGACGGAAATATCTAAAACAATTACTGCACTCAACCGTCAAAATCGCATAATTGTCGGTCAGGACAGAAATGAATACAATAAGGTTGAAAATAACGACGAAAGGAGTTTGGACAATGAACGAACTGACCTACACGATGGTGGGCGATTACAGCCTTCCGAACCTGAAACTTCCACAGCAGCCAGAAGTGACGTTGGGCAGATACGCTCAGATGAGGAGAGAGTTTCTGAAGGAACATCACAGAGTCCTTTACTACAATCTCCTGACGAGGGGCGAACTGACACAGCACTTGGCGGAAGTGGAACAGAGAGCCAGCAAGATGGAGGAAACAATTCTGAGCCAGATGGCACAGAAAGAGGGAGTGACCGAACAGATGAAAGCGGAGGATATGATGAAATGGGTTCGTCTGATGAACTCCCTTCGCAATTCGGCACAGGAAATCGTGAAAGCGGAAGTGATATTCGCTTAGAGTATTACGACAGAACGCACGAGGATAAAAGCCTTCCGTTCTTTGGACGTGATGAAGTAATCAATGAAATTCTCAGAACGACACCACATTTGTCAGCAAGTCTGGAAGAAATCAAAGATTATTATGAACGCAATCCAGATAACAAAGACCGCACAGAGTATATAAAGAGTATTTTCAATAATGATTATACTGAGCTTACTTTAGAGGACGGCAGGACAGTAGGGTACAAGACCTTTGAAAACGTCCTGCATTTGTGGGAGGGCAAATACGACAGCAGAACCGCACAGAGCTATTATGATTGGGCTGTTATTGCCCGTCATTTTGAAGCTATGCGATTACTGGGAGAATTAAGTGACAGCATAAAACCATTACCGTCAATGGACGGTCAGATGACATTCATATTAGACGGTCGGGCAGAGGAAAAGAAAACCTCTGCCTTTACTTTTTCTCAGGAAATCATAGACGCTGTACTGACCCGTGGAAGCGGAGTTTCCGAGGGTAAAATGCGTATCTATGAGCAGTTTGAAAAAAGTCTTTCTGCAAAAGAAAATGCCGACTTCTTGAAAAATGAATATGGTTGGGGCGGTTCTTATCCCGTCATAATCGGGGCAGGCATTGATGAGAGCCACGATGGAAAAGGTATTACGATTACGAAAGGCATCGGTAAAGAAAATCCACATATCACACTTTCGTGGTCGCAGGTGGAGAAGCGTATCGGGGAACTTATCCGAATGGACAGATACTTAAATCCAAAGGAAAAAGAACGCTATCCTCAGTGGCTTGAAAGTCAAGAGGAACACAGAGCCAAAATCGAGGAAACGAAAAGAAACCGAGAGATACTCTCTAATGCACCGCCGGAGCAGGAGGTCGAACCAGCCGAAAAAGAACCTGAAGAAGCAGAACAGCTGCAAGATGAAGATGTGCAGTATGAATATCATCTTGGCGCTAAGGTGTATATCGGTGCTTCTGAGTACGAAATCTTATCTGTTGATGATGAGAGAGTAATGCTCTATGACTATGATATGCCACTGTTCAATAAGGAATTTTCACGCACAGAGTTTGACAGAAAAGTGCGAGAAAATCCGATGAATGAGCATTTGATTGTAAAGGAAGAACCTGCCGAAGAAAGAAATGAAACGGAAGAAGTTCAGACCAATATGGGCAGTATGCCGATTGAAGATTATCGAGAGATAGTAGCTTCGCAGTCAGGTTTTGACAGCTATGATGAGATGTATCATCAGGGATATCGCATAGGAAACGGTTATGATAAAGAGCCTGAGCCGGTAGTTCCCGCTTGGGAGCAGAAGAAAAAAGTCAAAGGCTTTGACTTGCACCCTGATGTGCCTATGGCAGACCGTCACACCTTTAATCTTAGAGAAAATGAGGTTGAAACGGTTGGTAAAAAGGAACGCTTCCGCAGAAATATTATGGCAATACAGCTTCTCAAAAAATGTCAGGAAGAAAACAGATTTGCCACGCCTGAAGAACAGATTGTTTTATCAAAGTATGTCGGTTGGGGTGGGCTTTCAGAAGCCTTTGATGAAAATAATTCAGCGTGGGCAACGGAATATCTGGAACTTTCTTCGGTATTAACACCGGAGGAATATGCTTCGGCAAGAGAAAGCACATTGACTGCGTTCTACACGCCGCCTGAAGTTATCACAGCCATTTATAAGGCAATGGAGCAGATGGGCTTTAAGGAAGGCAACTTGTTAGAGCCGTCCTGCGGTATCGGTAATTTCATCGGTATGCTGCCCAAGTCAATGGAAAACGCAAAGGTTTACGGTGTTGAGCTTGATACCATTTCAGCCGGTATCGCTCAGCAGCTTTATCAGAAATCTTCCATTGCGGCACAGGGGTTTGAGGAAGTAAATGTCCCCGACAGCTTCTTTGACGCCGTTGTGGGGAATGTACCCTTCGGGGATTTCAAGGTTCCTGACAAGCGTTACGACAAACACAAGTTCCTCATTCACGACTACTTCTTCGCCAAGTCTTTGGACAAGCTCCGTCCGGGCGGCGTAATGGCTCTCATTACCAGCAAGGGAACGATGGATAAGGAAAACTCCGCTGTCCGCAAATATATTGCTCAGCGAGCCGACCTGCTTGGTGCTATCCGTTTGCCGAACAACACCTTTAAGGGTAATGCCGGAACGGAGGTCGTTTCGGACATTCTTATTCTGCAAAAGCGTGACCGCATTGTGGATATAGAGCCGGATTGGGTACAGCTCGGCACGGATGAAAAAGGTATCCTGATGAACAGGTACTTTGTTGAGCATCCCGAAATGATACTCGGAGAGATGAAAATGGTGTCGGGGCGTTTCGGTCCCGAAGCCACCTGCGAACCCTTTGAGGGTGCAGACCTTGCCGAGCAGCTTGACGAAGCCGTTTCCAACATTCACGGTGAGCTTACGGCATATGAGGTCGAGGACGAACTGGACGAAGAAGATAATTCCATCCCTGCCGATCCGACAGTCAGAAACTTTTCCTACACGGTTTTGGACGATAAAATCTATTTCCGTGAGAACAGCCGTATGACTCCCGTTGATGTATCGGCAACCGCAGAGAACCGCATTAAGGGAATGATCCGTATCCGAGATTCGGTCAGACGGCTGATAGAATTGCAGACGGATGATTACCCCGACTCGGAAATTCAAGCGGAGCAGGAGCGATTAAACGCTCTTTATGATACCTTTTCCAAGCAGTACGGACTTATCAACAGCCGTGCCAACATCTCCGCCTTTTCGCAGGACAGTTCCTTTTCTCTGCTCTCGGCTCTTGAGGTCTTGGGCGATGAAGGACAGCTTGAACGCAAGGCGGATATATTCCACAAACGAACCATCAAGCCACACACCCCGGTCACTTCCGTAGATACCGCCAGCGAAGCGCTTGCTGTTTCTATGGGCGAAAAAGCCCGTGTGGATATGGATTATATGTGCGAGCTGACCGGCAAGACCGAAGAAGAAATCTTTGCAGACTTGAAGGGCGTTATCTTTCTGAATCCGATGCACGGGTACGGCAATTCCACACAGGCAAAGTACCTGATGGCGGATGAATACCTCTCCGGCAATGTCCGTGAAAAGCTGGCACTCGCCCGAAAGTCAGCGGAACTTTACCCCGAAGATTACTCCGTCAATGTGGAAGCACTGGAACGGGTGCAGCCCAAAGACCTGACCGCCAGCGAGATCGCCGTTCGGCTTGGTGCTACTTGGCTGCCGACCGAAATTGTCGAACAGTTTATGTTTGAGTTCTTGGGAACACCGAGGTACGCACAGTGGAACATCAAGGTTCATTTCTCTGCCTATACCGGCGAATGGAACATTGAGGGCAAGTCCTATGACCGCAGCAATGTGAAGGCATACAGCACCTACGGTACGGGGCGCATCAACGCCTATAAGATCATCGAGGAAACACTGAACCTGAAGGATGTCCGCATCTTCGACTATGTAGAGGACGCAGACGGCAAAAAGAAAGCCGTCCTGAACAAAAAGGAAACGGCAATCGCACAGGCAAAGCAGGAGCTGATCAAGCAGGGCTTTCAGGATTGGGTCTGGTCTGACCCTGAGCGCAGAGAACGGCTCTGCCGCCTTTACAACGATAAATTCAACAGCCTGCGTCCCCGTGAGTACGATGGAAGCCACATCGTTTTCAGTGGTATGAACCCGGAAATCGAGCTTCGGGAACACCAAAGAAATGCGGTGGCGCACATCCTCTACGGCGGCAATACGCTGCTTGCACACGCCGTGGGCGCAGGGAAAACCTTCGAGATGGTTTCGGCGGCGATGGAGTCCAAACGGCTCGGATTGTGCAGCAAATCCCTGTTTGTCGTACCCAATCACCTCACCGAGCAGTGGGCATCGGAGTTCTTACAGCTTTATCCCTCAGCCAACATTTTGGTGGCAACGAAGAAAGACTTTGAAACCAAGAACCGCAAAAAGTTCTGCGGCAGAATTGCCACCGGTGATTACGATGCCATCATTATCGGGCATTCGCAGTTCGAGAAAATACCGATGTCCATTGAACGGCAGCGGGCGATCCTCGAACAGCAGCTTGATGAAATTACGGAGGGCATTGCGGAACTGAAAAAGAACCGTGGAGATAACTTCTCCGTAAAACAACTGGAACGCACAAAGAAATCTGTCAAGCAGAAGCTCGATAAGCTCAACGATCAGTCCAAAAAGGATGATACAGTGACCTTTGAGGAGCTGGGTGTGGATAGGCTCTTTATAGACGAGAGCCATTACTACAAGAACCTGTTTCTCTTTACTAAGATGCGGAATGTAGGCGGCATCGCCCAAACCGAAGCAATGAAGTCCAGCGATCTTTTTATGAAGTGTCGGTATTTGGACGAACTGACCGGAGGGCGTGGGACAGTGTTTGCGACAGGAACGCCGATCTCAAATTCGATGGTCGAGCTTTACACCATACAGCGGTACTTGCAGTACAACACTCTTGTTCAGAACAACTTGCAACACTTCGATGCCTGGGCTTCCACTTTCGGAGAAACCATTACGGCAGTAGAACTTACACCCGAAGGAACGGGATACCGAGCTAAAACACGCTTTGCCCGCTTCTACAATTTACCGGAGCTGATGGCGATGTTCAAGGAAATCGCAGACATCAAAACAGCGGATATGCTTGACCTGCCAGTGCCGAAAGCGGTCTTTCACAACATCTCGGTGAAGCCCTCTGAAATCCAAAAGCAGATGGTAGCCGAGCTTGCGGAGAGAGCCGAAAGGGTACGAAACGGTATGGTTGATGCCAAGGAAGATAATATGCTCAAGATCACCAACGACGGCAGAAAGCTGGCTCTTGATCAGCGGCTTATCAACCCGTTGCTCCCTGATTTTGAGGACAGCAAGCTCAACGCCTGCGTGGACGCTATGTTTGAAACTTGGGAGCGTGGCAGTGAGAAGCGGTTGACCCAGCTATTTTTCTGCGACCTGTCTACGCCGAAAAACGACGGCTCCTTCAATGTCTATGACGACATTCGACAGAAGCTGATTGCCCGTGGCGTACCCGTCGATGAAATAAGGTTCATCCACGAAGCAGATACCGAAGCAAAGAAGCTGGAGCTGTTCAAGAAGGTACGCCGAGGGGATGTCCGCATCCTGATGGGCAGTACGCAGAAGATGGGAGCCGGCACGAATGTGCAGAACAAACTTGCCGCATCCTCCGATCTCGATTGCCCGTGGCGACCCTCTGACTTGGAACAGCGGCTCGGCAGAAGTATCCGGCAAGGCAACGAAAATGCAGAGGTTCACATCTACCGTTTCGTGACGGAAGAAACCTTTGATGCCTACTTATATCAGCTCGTGGAAGGCAAGCAAAAGTTTGCTTCGCAGATAATGACGAGCAAATCGCCCGTCCGTTCCTGCGAAGATATTGACGAAACCGCACTGTCTTACGCTGAAATCAAAATGCTGGCGACCGGCAATCCCCACATCAAAGAGAAGATGGACTTGGACATTCAAGTTCAAAAGTTGCGGCTCTTAAAGTCCAGCTTTCTTTCCGAAAAATATGCTTTGGAGGATAAGATCATTAAGTTCTATCCGCAGGAGATCGCACGGCGCTCTGATGTAATTGCGGGGCTGAAATCCGATATTGAAAGAGCATCGAAACATCCAAAACCGATGGACGATACCTTTGTGGGTATGACGGTCAAGGGTGCTTTCTATTCAGAGAAAGCGGATGCCGGCAACGCCATCTTGGAGGCGTGTAAGGCAATGACGAATCCCGAACCCATTCCCCTCGGTGAGTACCGTGGCTTTACGATGGAGCTGTACTTTGAAGCAAGAGAATACAAGGTGCGGCTTAAAGGCGAACTTGGTTATCCCGTAACCCTCGGCACGGACACCTTCGGCAACATCACCCGTTTGGATAATGCGCTGGAGGGACTTCCAAAGCGTTTAGAGATGAACGAAATGGAGCTGGATAACCTCAAAAAGCAGTTTGAAACTGCGAAGGTCGATGTGGAAAGACCGTTCCCGCAGGAGGAAGAACTGAAAACCAAGACCGCCCGGCTGAACGAACTCAACGTTCTGCTCAATGTGGATAAGCGTGAAAATGAGATCGTCGGCGGTGAACCCGATGAGGGTGAAGAACCGCCCGAAAAGAAGCCGAGGGACTTGGAAAGATAGCCGAACCTCTTGACAATCGTTATCATATATGATAACATTATAGTGGACTGGAAGGGAGGGTTTTGTATGACCGAAAAGGAACTGTTGACGGCAAGGCAAAGCATCGTGCAGAAGCTGACGCAGGCAAGACTGAAAAAAGGACTGTCGCAGGAGCAGCTTGCAAAGCGGATCGGAACCCAGCGTTCCAACATCTGCCGCATCGAAAAAGGAACACAAAACCTCTCCCTTGACCTGATGATCAAGATCGCAGAGGCACTTGACAAGGATGTGTCCGTAATGCTTGAGGAAAGGAGCAGCACAATGGAAAAAGTATATAGCCTGCGCCTTTATGATGAAACACTGCTGACCTTCACGCTGGAGGAAAGAGGCTTGGAGGGCTTGCAGGCGACAATTCTTCACTCCGAAACGGCAAAGCAAAAGCTGTTTCCCCTCGACTTGGAGCTGACAAACGAGGGCGTTGTGAAGTGGCTGGAACGACGGGTGATTCCGAAGAACCGGCAGTTTGTAGATGAAATCTTAAAGACGCTGGGGCTGAGCGTAAACAACACGAAGGGCATCATTGATGTCTGTATGGGGCTGTCCCTCAACGACAGCTATTGGGTCGTCACCGCCGACTTTGGCGGCAAGTATGCCGATTATAACCTCTATGAAAACCGCTTCTCCGAAGCGCTGTCGCTGGTGGCTTATACCGGCGTGGGCGGCAGTCGGGAGGCATTCTCCACCTCACCGGAGCTGACCACCAACGGTATGCTGCGGAAGGCTTGGCGCTTTGTGGAGGATGACGGCATCTATCTGTATAAGGGCGGCACGGAGGGGGCTGCCAACACCGGAAACGAGCCGTACAGCGAGTATTATGCCTGTCAGATCGCAGACAAAATGGGCATCGGCTGCGTACAGTATGACTTGGAAAACTGGAAAGGTATTCTTGCTTCCAAGTGCCGGCTGTTCACAGATATTGATACCTCTTTCGTCCCTATCGGGCGTATTCTCCGCAAGACAACGCTGAAAGCCTGCCTTGATTATTACAAGACCTTGGGCGACGAGTTCTACGAGCAGCTTTGCAGTATGCTGGTTTTCGATGCCCTGATTTACAACGAGGACAGACACTTCGGCAACTTCGGCTTACTGCGGAACAATCACACGGGCGAAATTATCGCCCCTGCACCCATCTTCGATAACGGCTTGTCGCTGTTCAACTATGCAATGCCGGATGATTTCAAGAACCTGCGTGCGTATGCAAAGACCCGTTCCAATCCCTACCGCATTTCCTATGAGGATGTGTGTAAAGAGGTAATGGGTGCAAAGCAGAAAGCACAGCTGCGGCGAATGGTGGACTTCAAATTCACCCGTCATCCGTCCCTCAATTTGCCGGAGCAGCGGCTGACAGCTATTGAAAAGCAGCTGGTCGAGCGCACAAGAGAGCTGCTCTCCATTCCGGTTCAGAGAAGTACAAAGCGCAAAAACGAGCCGGAAAGATGATCCGTCTGCGGTATGGGAGTAACCCCATACCGCAGATACATACTGCGAACTTGACGGTAAAAGCAGTCACAAAATCGTCGTATAATATGCTTAAATCAGAATGACAAATCGGAATTTATATATAAAGGAGAATATTGATGAAACTATTTTTATGTTCGCACTTTTCAAGTGTAGG
>OGOB01000930.1_pt1 | contig 11601 bp, 13 predicted proteins | sample 1573611 | NCBI WGS metagenome assembly OGOB01 (sample SAMEA2582016, study PRJEB24529) | metagenome | biome: Human gut stool | place: China | collected 2011 | reverse complement strand
TAACAGAAAGAGAAGAAACAAACACGGTTTCCGCGAAAGAATGGCTACTGCAAACGGTCGCCGAGTATTGGCTGCACGTCGTGCTAAAGGTCGTAAAAAATTGACTGTATCAGACGAATACAACGGCGTTAAAGCATAAGTACGTTAGACAGAAAGAATTAAGAAGGCCGCAAAATGCTGAGATAGCGTTTTGCGGCTTTTCTTTTCTCAACGCAACTAGGAAAAGAAAAAATTGTATCTTTGCAGAAATTATATAGATAAAAAGTTATGGTAACACTGAAAAACTTCTTTTCATTCAAAAATAACCGTTTTTTCTGGCTCAATATCATTGCAATGATTATCGTCATTGTAGTTGCCGTATTTGGAACTCTCTGGGGACTTTATCTTTATACACACCACGGAGAATCGTATGTAGTGCCTAATGTAAAGAATAAGAATTTAGATCAGGCACAGCTGTTGTTGAACCAACAGTTCATGCAGGGAATCGTTATCGACTCCAATTATGTAAAATTCGTGAACTGTTGTTACATCAGTCCGGACTGCCTGCCGGAATTGTACTCGACCAGGCTCCTGCCGGTGGCCTGAGAGTCAAGAAAGGAAGAACCATCTATCTGACAATTAACACAAACGAAGTTCCCAAAATTAAGATACCAGACGTAATAGACAACAGCTCCATGCGCCAGGCAGCTGCCAAGCTGAAAGCAATGGGTTTCAAGCTGACCGAACCAGAAATGGTTGCCGGTGAGCAGGACTGGGTGTATGGTATCAAGTATAGAGGAAGAGCCTTGAAAGCTGGCGACAAAGTGCCAAGTGAAGCTCTGCTTACACTATGTATCGGAAGTACTCAGATGCGTGATTCATTAAGTATGGATTCGCTGAACATGCAGATAGAAATGAACTCTTCTGAAGACGAAGCTCCTACCGTAGATGATTCTTGGTTCTAAGTAAAGATTTAAAAACTCAAGAAATAAATGGCAGAAGACTATATAAACGAACTGGACGACTCTCTGGACGATATAGAACCGGTAGAGCGTACCTCCGAATTATACGAACATTTCCGAGTTGTAGTAGATAAAGGACAGACACCGGTACGTATCGACAAATATTTGTTCGAACGCATTGTCAATGCATCCCGCAACCGCATTCAGACAGCTGCAGATGCAGGCTTTGTGATGGCAAACGGAAAACCGGTAAAAAGCAGCTATAAGGTAAAACCGCTTGATGTGCTGACTGTCATGATGGACCGTCCGCGCTACGAGAACGACATTATCCCGGAAGATATTCCGCTGGACATTGTATACGAAGACAATGACCTGATGGTTATCAATAAACCTGCCGGTCTGGTTGTTCATCCGGGGTGTGGAAACTATCACGGTACATTGGTTAATGCCATTGCCTGGCATTTGCGTGATGTCCCCTCTTATGACCCCAACGACCCGCAGGTAGGACTGGTTCACCGTATCGACAAAGATACTTCCGGCCTTCTGGTAGTAGCCAAAACTCCGGATGCCAAAACCAGTCTGGGCATGCAGTTCTACAATAAAACGACCAAACGTGAATATAATGCCCTGGTATGGGGAATCGTAGAAGAAGATGAAGGTACAATTACCGGAAACATCGGACGTAACCCCAAAGACCGTATGCAAATGGCTGTCATGAGCGATCCGACTCAGGGAAAACATGCAGTTACGCACTATCAGGTACTGGAACGTCTGGGATATGTCACACTTGTGAAATGTGTACTCGAAACCGGACGTACCCACCAGATCCGTGTACACATGAAGCACATCGGACATGTATTGTTCAACGACGAACGTTACGGTGGCCATGAGATTCTGAAAGGCACTCATTTCAGCAAATACAAACAATTCGTAAACAACTGCTTCGACATTTGTCCTCGTCAGGCACTTCATGCCAAGACACTGGGATTTGTTCACCCACGCACAGGCAAAGAGATGTTTTTCACCTCCGAACTTCCTGAAGACATGACTCGTCTGCTGGATAAATGGAGAACTTATATAAGTAACAGAGAAGAATAACAAACAAATTATGAAACGCATTATCGCTATTGTAGCCGGAGGTGACTCTTCGGAACATGATGTCTCCATGCGCAGTGCAGAAGGCATATACTCTTTTATCGACAAAGATAAGTACACCTTATATATAGTAGAACTTACCAAAGAGAAATGGGAAGCACTGTTGCCCGACGGAAGCCGTGCACAGATTGACAAGAATGATTTCAGCTTCAGTCACGACGGTCAGAAGGTAAAACCTGACTTTGCATACATTACTATCCACGGTACTCCGGGAGAGAACGGTATCCTTCAAGGTTATTTCGAACTGCTAGGCATCCCCTACTCTACGTGCGACGTACTGGTATCGGCCATGACATTCAGTAAATTTACCCTCAATCAGTATCTGAAAGGATTTGGTGTACGCGTAGCTGAATCTATGCTGGTAAATAAACATCATGGAATAAGTAATGAAGATGTTATCGAAAAAATTGGTTTGCCTTGCTTCATCAAACCTAACGCAAGTGGCTCTAGCTTTGGAGTGACCAAAGTAAAAACAGCCGAACAGATACAGCCTGCTTTGGAAAAGGCTTTTGCCGAATCGGACGACGTCATGATAGAGGCTTTCATGGATGGTATCGAACTTGCCAACGGATGTTATAAGACAAAAGATAAATCGGTAGTATTCCCTATTACTGAAGTGGTAAGAAAAAATGAGTTTTTCGATTACATTGCCAAATACAACGGTGAAGTTACAGAAATAACTCCGGCACGTCTTAGTCCTGAACTGACTGACCGTGTACAAAAACTGACTTCGGCAGTCTACGATATTCTGGGTTGCAAAGGTATCGTACGCGTGGATTACATTATCACGGAAGGAGAAAAAATCAACATGCTGGAAATCAATACAACTCCTGGAATGACAGCAACCAGCTTCATCCCTCAGCAGGTTCGTGCAGCAGGTATCGATATCAAAGAGGTTATGACAGATATTATCGAAGATTCGTTTCAGAAATAACGAGAAATTACGTATATTTGAATTGTGACTGAAAAAATAAGAAAACATGAACATACCTGCCGAATTTGACGACATTCGTCCCTATTCACCCGAAGAACTTCCACAAGTATTCGAGGAATTGCTAGCCGACCCTTCGTTCCAGGCAGTGCTCACCAATGTCATTCCCGGTATTCCTATCGAGATGCTTGCCGCACAGCTGCACCAGTGCAAGACTAACCTGGATGTACAGAAGACATTTTTCTACAGCTTGCTTCACGGAATCATAGATAAGCACAGCGACGGATTTGACATGGATACATCATCATTGAATGACAAGAACAGAAATTATACGTTCATTTCAAACCATCGTGATATCGTACTCGATCCTGGTTTCTTGTCTGTCGGGCTAATAGATAATAATTTCCCTACAACAGTGGAAATTGCTATCGGAGACAACCTGCTGATTTATCCATGGATCAAGAAGCTGGTGCGCGTAAATAAGTCATTCATTGTGCAACGTGCCTTATCGATGCGTCAGATGCTGGAATCATCGGCCCGAATGTCACGCTATATTCATTTTGCTGTGACTGAAAAAAAGGAGAACGTATGGATTGCACAGCGGGAAGGAAGAGCTAAAGATTCCAACGACCGCACACAAGACAGCGTACTGAAAATGCTTGCCATGGCAGGTGAGGGGAATATCATAGACAGACTGAAAGAACTGAATATCGTTCCTACCAGTCTATCTTATGAATACGATCCGTGTGACTATCTGAAAGCCCAGGAAATGCAGCAGAAACGAGACATTGAAGGCTTCAAGAAAAGTCAGCAAGACGACTTGAACAATATGCAGACCGGTATATTCGGCTATAAAGGTAAAGTACACTTCCTGACAGGTCCTTGTATCAACGATGAGCTGGAAGCTTTACGCGGATTGCCTAAAACAGAAGTCTTCTCAAAAATATCTGAACTAATCGACCTGCATATTCACCGTAATTACCGGATATACCCGGGAAATTATGTGGCCTGTGATTTGCTGGAAGGAAAAGATACTTTTGCCGGTCAATATACGGAAGAAGATAAGGTCCGCTTCGAAACTTACTTGCAGAAAAAATTGGATATGATTCAGTTACCTGACAAGGATGAAGCCTTCCTGCGCCGTTGCATGCTGACTATGTATGCCAATCCGGCACTCAACCATCAGAAAGCTCTGAAAGTATGAAACAAGTGATAGTAATGGCTCTTCTTTTTTGCATCTTTCTTTGCGAAGGATGCAAGGAAGAAGACTATGTATATCCCAGTGTGGTAACTGAATTTATCGGTGCACAGACAAACAATGATGGAACAATTTCACAACTAGTAGCCGACGACGGGACTATATACTCAGTGTTGCAACGCGACGGCCTTGGAGGGTTGGTTGCCGATACGCTTTACCGTACTATATCTATTTACGAACCTATCACACAAGAAAATGGCAAAGGAAATGTTGCCCAATTATATTCATGCCAACTTGTACTGTCGGTAAATCCACTTCCAGCATCCGATTTTAAAGGTAATATAAAAACAGATCCTGTAGATATACAAAGCATATGGTTATCAGGAGAATATCTGAATATGATACTGCTTGTACAATATAAGGAGCTGAGTCATTTATACCATTTTGTTGATGAAGGAATTACCTCAGACCAAAGTGGAACACAAACACTGAATCTACGTCTATTTCACGATAGAAACAATGATTACGAAGCTTTTACCAAACAAGTATATCTGTCAGTTCCACTAAAAAATTATCTCCAGTTACTGCGGAAAGGAGATAAAATCCGTTTCAACCTCAATACATACAAAGAAGGAGAAACTTATCGAGAATTTGATTATCAATAAGAACAAACAATAAGCACTATGATAAAGAGTATTTACTTTATGTTTTTTGTATGTGCCTGCCTGTTCGGATTATTTGCATGCAGTGCAAAGGCGCAAGACAAATTCAAGAATCTGTCTTCTGATGATTTCGAAAAACTTATACAAGATGAAAACATACAGAGAGTAGACGTACGTACCGTAGCCGAATACAGTCAGGGCCATATTCCCGGAAGTCTGAACATTAATGTATTGGATGATAAATTTTCGGCAGAAGCAGATGAGCTTCTCGACAAAGAGCGTCCGGTTGCCGTATATTGTAAAAGTGGAAGAAGAAGCCGCAATGCAGCACGTCTCCTGACTCAAAAAGGATTTAAAGTTTACAACCTGGATAAAGGGTTTGATAACTGGAAAGAGTCTGGTAAAGATATCGAATTATAAATAAATCAAGGAGAATATTCTATTTCTCATGAAGATGAATGTATAATCCATATATGAAGCTTCATCCATAATGAAATAAGCCTGCCATATCCGTTTGTGGAATGACAGGCTTATTTTATAGTTTCTTGCTATCCGAAATTTACCCTTACAAAACTCGAGTTTCGGAACAACATTTTATAAATGCAACCTTATTTCAGTTCTTGAAGCATACGCTTCAATACAACTGTTGCTGAGATTTCACGGTTAGCAGCTTCTGGAATCACTAATGAAGTAGGAGCTTCTATCACATCATCTGTCACGATCATATTACGACGTACAGGCAAGCAATGCATGAAGAAAGCATTATTTGTAGCAGCCATATGAGCCGCATCTACTGTCCAACTCATATCCTTACTCAAAATCTTACCATAATCGGCAGGATTAGTTACTCCCGGACATGCCCAGTTCTTGGCATAAATAAAGTCAGCTCCTTCGAATGCTTTCATCTGATCATATTCCACATGTGCTCCACGCACAAACTTCGGGTCAAGCTCATATCCTTCGGGATGGGTAATTACAAAATCCACATCAGCTTCATTCATAAAATCGGCAAATGAATTAGGAACGGCCTGAGGCAGTGCACGAGGATGAGGAGCCCAGGTAAGAACAACTTTCGGACGCTCCTTCTTTTTATATTCTTCAATAGTTATCAAATCAGCAAAAGCCTGAAGCGGGTGTCCAGTTGCGGCTTCCATCGAAAATACCGGCTTACCGGAATATTGGATAAACTGATTCAATATTTTTTCAGTATAATCGTCTTCTCTGCTTTCGAAACGTGCAAATGAACGTACACCGATAATATCACAATAAGATGCCATTACAGGAATAGCTTCAAGCAGATGTTCACTCTTGTCGCCATCCATTATTACCCCACGTTCCGTTTCAAGCTTCCAGGCTCCCTGGTTCACATCGAGTACAATTACATCCATACCTAAATTACGTGCTGCTTTTTGAGTACTAAGGCGAGTACGCAAACTGTTGTTAAAGAAAATCAGCAAACAAGTACGATGTTTACCCAGTGATTCATATTTATAACGGTCTTTCTTTATTTCGAAAGCTTCAGAAAGGGCAGTCTTCAAATCGCCCAGATCGAATACATTAGTATAAGTTCTCATACGACTTACTGTATATAAATTAATAATAGCATGGCAAATATACTATAAAAATACAACAAAATAGTATTTCAGCCAGAAATATTGCAAAAATATTCTATTTACGTATCTGTCCATTACCTTCAATCAACCACTTATAGGTAGTTATTTCTCTCAATCCCATCGGTCCTCTTGCATGTAATTTTTGCGTACTTATACCGATTTCTGCTCCTAATCCAAACTGCGCACCATCTGTAAATGAGGTTGGTGCATTGGTATATACACAGGCCGCATCTACCATGCAGGCAAAATAAGAAGCAGCCTGCTGATCTTCTGCAACAATACATTCACTATGCTTTGAACTGTATGTATAAATATGCGAGAGGGCCTCATCTATATCAGCGACTGTACGGACAGCCATTTTATAATCCAAGAATTCTTTTCCAAAACTTTCGGGGGTAGCACGGCAAAGCAGTTCAGCAGGGTAATTTCCACACAAAGCTTCATAAGCCAGTTCATCTGCATAAATTATTACATGGCTATTTTGCAGGGGTGCACAAAGAGCCGGCAAATCGGATAAGCGGGAAGCATGAATTAACAAGCAGTCGAGTGCATTGCATACACTCACCCGACGGGTTTTCGCATTATTAATAACTGCTGTACCTTTTACTATATCACCTGAAGCATCGAAATAAGTATGACAAACTCCAGCTCCAGTTTCTATCACAGGAACAGTTGCCTCACGACGTACATACTCAATAAGCCCACTGCTTCCTCGAGGAATAATCAAATCGACCAATCCTTCGGCATGAAGTAGTTCAGTTGTAGCCTCACGACCAGCAGGAAGCAGTTCGACGATATGAGTGTCAACACCAAATCGTTCAAGCACTTCATGTATCACCTTAACAATCGCCCTATTCGAACAGTCAGCATCACTACCTCCTTTCAACACACAAGCATTTCCACTTTTAAAGCAAAGCGAAAATACATCAAAGCTAACGTTAGGGCGTGCTTCATAGATGATACCGATAACTCCGAAAGGAACACTTATCTTTTTTAAGTGTAATCCATTAGGACGAACACTTTCTTCCAAGATCCGTCCCAAAGGAGATGGTAAAGCTGCAACATTTCGCATATCAGCAGCAATAGCCTCCAGGCGTTCTTTTGTCAGTTTCAGACGGTCATATTTCGGATTCGCAACATCCATACGACCTAAATCTTCCACATTCGCTTTTAAGATATCTTCACAATGCTCCATTGCTGCATCTGCTACAGCAAGCAGTATTTCATTTATTTGCTTCTCATCCAACAAAGCCAGCCGAGATGAGGCCTTACGTACATCGTGTAAAACAGCTTCTATATTCATATGACTATTTGATTATACAACATTATGATTTCATGCAAAAATATCATTATTTCTATGACTTGTACTCTTTTTCTGTTTTTTATATGAAGATATTACGAAAACTTTCTTATCTTTGGATAAACATACAGAGAGTATCAATCCTTTTTATTAACCACCAAAACAACAAGCTATGGAAACTAAAACGTATGGATCATTAATTGAAGTTTTCAGAGGCAGCCTCTGGGAAGCAGAATTAGTAAAAGGTTTGTTAGAATCAGCCGGAGTGTCAGCTATGCTGAAGGATGAAACATTATCAGCTGTTACTTCTCCTTATTCAGGAACAGGAGGGCAGGTACTGATAATGGTTAATAAGGAGGAAGAAGTTTATGCTAAAAAAGTAGTATCAGAAAGAAAAGTATGAAAAGAAGGATCTTCACAGCTATGGCTGTTCTAGCTTTTTCTGCATTCGGAATGAATGCGCAAACATTACAATCGACAACATGGAAGGCCTACGGGATCAGTTTTAAAGCTCCCGCAGGCTTTAATGTAGAGGATGATTCAGAAGAGGGATATATCATCAGTACCCCTACTTATTACATTACAGTGCAATTACTGGAAGGAGAAGGCATAAAACGTTCGGAACTATCTCAGGAATTGAAAAACATTGCTTCCGACGATGAAGTCACAAACCAGACTCCTGTAACCACTTTTGAATTACCTCAATTTTACGGTGCACAATTAAAAGGCAATTGTGAAACCGAACAATGTATATATTCGTATCTGCTCACTAAAGACGGAAGTAGCGGATTCTATGTATCCATAACCTATACAGACAAACAAGATAATACACCTGAGAATATTTTGAAAAGCTTTTCCCTTGAAGAATAAGATGTCTATTGGGGCAACATAAGAAATTATATAACATGATGAATCTAACCATATCAAAACACACTCCTGTTCGTTTCTCAATAATTATTATGCTTTTGGCAACTTGTTTACCTATAGGTATCACGCCAATTGCTGCCCAAGGATTCTTTTCGACCACAGCCTTGACATATAGTTGTCAGGACATACCCCAAAGCATCATGTTTTGTGGAGAAAATATTGATCTGACCCGATTTGACAGACGAGAACGAATTGATCGCGAGCTTTTGGCTTTTACGTATATGCACAGCACTTCTATACAGATGATTAAAAGAGCCAATCGCTACTTCCCGATTGTAGAATCTATCCTTCAAGAAAATGGTATTCCAGATGACTTTAAATACTTGATGTCTATAGAAAGCAACAATAACCCATTGGCACGTTCCGGAGCCGGAGCCGCAGGGTTATGGCAGTTTATGCCGGGAACCGGTCGTGAATTTGGTCTGGAAGTAGGACATAGTGTAGACGAACGTTATCATGTAGAGAAATCAACACGTGCCGCATGTAAATATCTGAAACAGGCTTACGCTCGCTTTGGCAATTGGGTTAGTGTAGCTGCATCATATAATGCCGGACAGGGGCGTATCTCACGCGAACTGGAACGCCAATATGAGGAAGATGCACTCGATCTTCAGCTCGTAGAAGAAACAGCACGTTATGTTTATCGTATTCTTGCTGCAAAAATTATGTTTTCCAACCCGCAGAAATTCGGCTTCCGGCTGCATGCGTGTGATTTATATCCCATCATCCCATATCACGAGATTAAGGTAGAAGAAAGTATAGATGACTTACCTCGGTTTGCTAAAGGCAGAGGCATTACTTATTCACTTTTGAGGAATATGAATCCATGGATACGTAGCAGTTCACTTCCGGTACATGGAAAAAATGTATATTACATTCGTATACCAGACAAAGAAGGTATGCATTATAATCCGCGTATCATCATCCCGCACGATCCTCGCTGGGTAATAAAAGACGAGTAAAGGTTAACAGTCTTCATATAAGCAGAAATAAATTCTACTTTGTGAGAATGAATATCTAACTGCAAGAAAATTACTTTTCTATCATAAAAAGAGCCATATCATTCCTCCGCAATGGAGTTTTTGATATGGCTCTTTCATAATATTCTCCGTAGTTAGTAACTTTTCAGGGAAGTCAACTCAGCTTTAATGATAGAAAATGTACATCACCATTCAATCTCTTTCAGCCCTTTACTCTTCAAATATTCATTAGCCTTGCTAAAATGTTTACAGCCAAAAAAGCCATAATCAGCAGACCGAGGAGATGGATGAACTGTCATCAAAATGCAATGCTTGGAAGCATCAATCAGAGAAGCTTTCGATTTTGCATAATTTCCCCACAACATAAATACCAAATTTTCACGTTCGTCACTTAACTTTTTAATAACTTCGTCCGTAAAGATTTCCCATCCTCTATTCCGGTGAGAGCCTGTTTGATACGCTCTGACAGTAAGTACAGAATTCATAGAGAAAACTCCCTGCTCTACCCACCTGTCTAAATTTCCGGATTCAGGTATCGGCTTTCCTAAATCCTGATGAATTTCTTTAAAGATATTCATTAGCGATGCTGGAATAGCCGTCCCTTCCGGTACAGAAAAACAGACTCCATAATATTGTCCAGGAGTTGGATAAGGATCCTGTCCTAAGATTACAACTTTTACTTTTTCAAACGGACAAACATTGAACATATGAAAAATCTGCGAACCGTGAGGCAATACATGCTCATGTGCATACTCGCTCCTTACAAAATCAGTCAGCTGCCGAAAATAAGGCTTATCAAATTCTTCCTGCAAACGCTTACGCCAACTTTCTTCTATTTTGACATTCATGTTTATCGTTTAAATTTTATATTCAGTCTACCGTTGCGGAATATCAACTGAGGTTTCACTTTTTCCTTTTAAATGTTCTGAGAAAAAGTCTACCAAACGCCAATAAAAATATTCATTCATATCTCCAAATCCGTGACGCTGTCCGGGAAGCAAGAGCATATCAAAACGTTTGTTGGCACGAATCAAAGCATCAACGACACGAATCGTATTTGCCGGATGAACATTATTATCAATATCTCCGTGTACCAACATAAGATGTCCCTTCAATTGCTTCACGATTTCCGGATTAGTAGCAATCTTATATGCAAATGTAGTATCACCCTTTTCTGAAATTTCCTCTTTCACCCCATGATGCGTTTCACTCCACCAACGGTTATAAATACGGTTATCATGATTTCCCGCACACGAAACAGCAGCCTTATAAAAGTCGGGATACTGACAAATAGCCGCTGTCGACATGAAGCCTCCTCCTGAATGTCCATGAATACCTACTCGGTCAATGTCAATAAACTTATAGCGTGCCGCAAGTTGTTCCACAGCAGCCTTATGATCAGCTAGTGGATAGTCACGCATATTTCCATATCCATAGTTATGATACCATTTCGAACGACTGGGATGTCCACCTCTCTGTCCTACGGAAATGACAATAAACCCAGCCTGTGCCAGACGGTCAGTACGTACACTCATACGGGTAAACGGATAATAAACAGCTTCTACCTGAGGTCCCGGATAAACATAATCGATAATAGGATATACTTTCGTCGAATCAAAATCATAAGGTTTATACATTACTCCATACAAGTCGGTCACACCATCGGCAGCCTTCACTGTAAAGAGTTCCGGAAACTGATAACCAGCTGCTTTCAATTGAGAGAAATCGCTTTCCTGAATTGTCATTACCTTATTTCCATTCCGGTCTATCAAATCAGCGCATGGAACAGTATTGACCCGTGAATAATTATCAACAATGAAGCGAGCATCATCATCAACCTCTACCTGATGGAAGAAATCACCTTTGGTCAGCTGTTTCAAGCCGCTTCCATCAG
>OGOB01000926.1_pt1 | contig 11633 bp, 14 predicted proteins | sample 1573611 | NCBI WGS metagenome assembly OGOB01 (sample SAMEA2582016, study PRJEB24529) | metagenome | biome: Human gut stool | place: China | collected 2011 | reverse complement strand
ATCTACCAATAGACATAAATAAGTTTGTATAATCTTTCATGGTTTCGTCATAAGAATTATATAAATTCATATAATTATTATATAATTCTTTGTAATTGTCAAAAATTATATAGTTTTTACTTTCCTTTTCCATGAAATCAGGCAAACTATAAACGGTTGTTAATAACATATATTGGCCTTGATTGTTTTCTTTATTATCTATATAGCTAAGTATTATTAATTTTTTATATTTTTTTAACTCTTTATTAAGATTAGTTTTAATTAAAGAAATAATGTTACGATATTCAATCGCGTTTTTTTCTGTGTCAAAGTGATTTAATTCTAAAATCAAAGTATTATTTATAGAACTATATAAGGTACTATCTTTATATATGTTTTGCATTTGTAATGAAATATTATCTATATTTTTAGTATTATTTTTTACTAATAGTATTATTAATAAAACTATTCCAATTATTAATACTACAATCATACAAACCCAAAACCACCATTTTTTGTATAATTTTACTTTGTTTTCTTCCATATATTACACCCCTTTATTATATATTTGCCATTATTGTATATTATCACATGATATAATGCAACTATTTTTATTTGACTTTATTATAGTAGGGGATTGTTTTATATGTAATCCAACTTATATGTTTTTTAGATTAATTTATTGTATTTAGCTTATTTTGATCTTTTTGTAATGTGAAGTTACCTTACATCGAGTATTAATTTGCGATTAAATAATGCAATATTTTAATAAAAAAACAACAAACAAACGTTGAAACTCAACAACGCCAACGGTTATGAGACACAAGCATCAAATTCAAACATTGCGTATAATATTAATTTTGTGCAATGTTGTATACCCCACCCCTATTTTTAGAGGCATAGAGGGGGTTAAGTTACCTCTTCAAAAATTCCCAAGTCGCAAAATAGAGTGAAACGTTTGCGAAAATATAACCATAAATATTGAAAATAGTACAAATAATTAATATAATCTAATTAAAGTAAATAATCTAGCTAGGTTATTGAGTAAGTGGCGAGTCTGCTTGCTTGATAACCATTTTTTATACCTAAATAATTGAATTATAGAAATAAAAGGACTGAAACTTAAAAAAGTGAGTTCAATACTTAGGGAGAGTAAAGGAATATAGAATTAGTTCATATATCAAAAATGATATATGAAACGGGGTTATATATATCAAATTTGATATATGTTAGGGGAGATTTTATCAGGAACTATGTAGAACTTAATGAAGGAGATAGAATTTTAAGAAAAAAGTCAATAGATTATTTGAAAAATACCGATGAATTACAAAAAACGGAGATGTATGTAAAATTTTTTCTAAAATCAGCAAGTGTGTTAGCAAGAGAGAAACTATCTTCAGCAGAAATGTCAGTATGTTTAGAAATGTTGCAGTATATCAGATATGATACTGGATATTTAGCTTTTGATAATGGTATTAAATTGACTTTAGATGATATAAAAAGAAAATGCGACTTTGTTTCTGACATAAGTGTTGCAAGAGCAGTAGAGGAATTAGTAAGTAAAAAGATATTTGCAAAAGTAAAAACAGGCAAAGAAAACAATTATTTAGTGAATCCATACATTTTTATGCGAGGCGTTAGGGTAAACAGAACCTTGTCAAAGACATTTGAGTATAGTAGATGGGCTAGACTTTATAGTTAAAGGAGGAGTTTGGGATTTTTAAAAAAATAGGAAATTTAATTGGAACAGCAACAGGAGGAACATTAGTAGTATTGTTTATAATACTTATCATTATATTAGGTTTGGCATTGTCAGGATTAGTATTCTGGGGCATAGGAGAATTAATAGTATGGGCATTTAAAATAGGCTTTGTATGGACATACTGGCACGGATTATGCACAGCAATAGTGGTAAATGTATTAAGTAGTATATTTGGAGGTAAAAACAATGAATGATAGAGCAAAATTTATAGAAGTAAGTAAAGAACAGCAAGATAGAATAGACCTAATTAGAAGTTCATTTTCTAATATGTATGATGTGATAGACCATAATTGCAAACCAAGTAGAGAAACATCACTTGTACTAACAAAATTAGAAGAAGCTCAATTCTGGGCTATAAAAGGAATAACAAGGGAGGAAAATTAAATGATTTTATTAACAATTTTTTTAGAAATTATATTATTTGGATTGATGATTTTATTCTTTTATCTAGCAGATGAAAGTTATGACCATGAATTTTTATTTGGAGGAATTGCAGTAGTGCTATTATTAGCATTATTCGTAGTTCCGATGGCAATAGGAAATTTTCATGGTTATATAAATTATGCTGAAAGTAATGATAAAGATAAAGCAAGAATTACAGCAGTAACACAAGAACAAGATTTATTAAAAACATATTATAAAATAGAAGTAGAATATTTAACAAATACACCAACACAAAGTGGTATGATTACAAATTATAATATAGAGAAAGATACATTTTATTGTTACATAACAGACAAAGAGCTCGTAAATAAATTAAAAGAAAATATGTATAAAGAATTATGGATAATATCAGGACACAAAGGTGGATATGAAAATTACAAAGACTTTGGAACAAAACTAATAAAAGATATAGAATTAATTGAGGAGGAAAAATAATATGGGTAGTGATGAATTTATTTTAAAATGTAAAGACATAGTAAGAAATTATGCAAAGGAACATTTAGATAAAAGCGAAGAAATTCCAAATTTTGATGTATATGTTGTGTGGGGAGTTAAGGCATTACAAAATCACAAAGCATTATTAAGTACATCGTTAAAAGATGGAATGTATTATGAATTAACATACAATGGAGATAAAAAGGAATTGTATTTTGACGCATATAAAAAATTTGAAAATAAATGTATAAGAAATGGAGGGAAATTAACTATGTATAATAGAGCAGAAATAAAATGTACACCAGAAGAATTGGTTATAAAATTGCCAAAAAAGATGGAATTAAATGATACTATTAATTTAATGAATAGTTCTGATTATAAGAAAAGGTTTCAAGCAGAATATTATCAAACAAAAATAAGATACGAGAAATTGTGTAAGATGTTAGTGAAAAACGAAGCTAAAACATTAGGATTTACACCAACTTGTCCAATTGAAGTATTAGAAGACCAAAAATACAATATGGAACAATATTTAAAATCTTTACAAATCAGAGCAGAAATAGAAAATATTGAATTAGATTAGTTTTCAACAGCTACTAACTATTCTTATAGTTAAAGGGTTGTGAAATAAATTACCTATCTACCAAGAGTAGAAAAGGTTTCTGGTATTGTATAAATACTGGAAGATAAATCTTCTAGTATTGTGCAATTCCTGTATATACGTTGCATAGTTTAATTGGGAAAACAGCAGTCTCCAAAACTGCAAGATATAGGTTCAAATCCTATTGCACGTACCATTAAACATATTATTACCCAAGTGCTAAACTGTAATATCATACAGCTTGGAATTGTTCGATAAGTAGTCAGACATACGGATACGTTTGTAAGGTTGCTTTCTATGTATAGAGATATATGTAGAGGAGAGGTAAAACTCAATAATGGACAATGTGCAGGGTTTATCGCTTAATAAAACACTAGAGTTGTCGTAGCCACAATAGACGGGCTAGTAGTCAATAAGCCTATACCTCATATCTAGCAAATATGAAGCAATGTAGGTAATGCTAAACAAGGCTATTTCTCGTGATGTTCTTGAAAGAGAACTATAAGACATAACTAGGTTAAAGTAGCCCAATACGAGACAATTTACAGAACAATAGGTATTAGATTGGTTAATACATATAAAATTATCTGAATGATGGGTGAAATTTACGAGAAATCAATCTCGTACGAGCTAGAACGGGGCAAGAAGTATAGAGGTCGCAACTTTATGCTCAGACTTGCTCTCTCGGTGGTTGAATAATTAAGAAGATAAAACTACTGTAAGGGGAAACTCTAATAATATGTTTGTATATCGCGGGGTAGTGTAATGGTAGCACAACGGTCTCCTTAGCCGTAAATGGAGTTTCGATTACTCCCTCCGCAACCATTAGATATATTGAACAAGGTAATTATCTGTTCAATGCCGAGAGGTATTGTAATATCTCTCAAAAATATCTGGATATAGTGTTTAATGGTAGCACGCGTGCTTTGGGAGCATGGAGAGTTGGTTCGAATCCAGCTATTCAGACCAGAGGCAGTTTAGAGGTCTGTCAGGTACCGTAAAATCTTGGAGTGTCTTTGCGGGTGGACTATAAAGTATCCGCACATATTGGAGATAGTGTAAAAGTAGCACAATGTAGGAGTAAACTTTAGTAGGGCATGCACGAAAAAGAAGAAACTCATAGGAATAAAGGGTGCAATTCCCCTTCTCCGATGCCAAATAAAATAGTATGTAGTGATATATCAATACCACGAGGCGTGGACTTCGGTTAGGTGTGGCGTGAGTATTATAAACTAACCTGTAATACTTATATATCATTACATAGTGTTTATTAGAAAGGAACTATTACGGGAAAATTTGAACGAAAACAGACAATAAAAGAATGGGAACTAGAAAAGGGAATAGAAATAATAAAGCCCACAGGCTTTTGGGGACAAAAAAATAAAATATGGAATAGAAAATATAGTGAAAAATTATTTAAGAAATGTGCTAGATTGAGTGAAATAAAATGTAAAACTGATAAGGGACTAAAGTTTTTATGTGGAGGTAATTAAGATGGGATTGCACGATAAATCAAATAGAGAAACACGCAAAAGGAAGTATGCAGAACAATTTGCAAAAACACAAGCAAATAAAAAGAGAAAAGCAGAAAAAAGAGCTAGAAAGTTAGGTAAATAATGCATATAGGTACATATATCAAGTTAATATTAATTAAAAAGAATATGACACAACAAGCCTTAGTAGACAGACTAAACGAATTAGGATTAACAAACAATAACGAAATTGTTAGAAAACATACCATATCAGACATAGTAAACGGAAAACTTACAATATCTCCATTTATGGCAAGAAGGTTAGAAATAGCTCTAGATATGCCAAAATATAGCATCGTAAATTTAATAGGTTTGCCAAAAACAGAAATAGGAATAAAAAAGTTGGAGGAAATAGAAGGCAAGATTATGAGAATACCATACAAGAAATAATAAAACTTCTAAAATCAAACAAAAAAATAGATGAATATTCTTATTATACAATGTGTGAAAACTTGTATCAGTTGCTATTGCAATATTTTGACAGTGGTGTTAATAGTCCAGATAGAAAAAATATTGAGCTAAATGCTTGTAAATATGCAATCATATTTTTATTGCCAGCAACAGAAAATAAAATTATAAATAGTAGTTTAGAGTTTCAATCACAATATTATAGTTTATATGAAAAAACACTTGCATTTGCAGGCAGAAGGTCGTTAGAACACTTTTTTGATTATATGGAGATGAATAATTCAAAGAAGGTTTTAGCGGGCAGAAGAGGCATTTTAAAGCCTTTTTTGTTCTACTTAAATAAGATTACATTTTCAGAAAAATTAAAGTATATAATAGCTTCTTACCCCCCTAGTGCTGGTAAATCAGTTACATTAACATATTGGACAGCTTGGCTATATGGAATAAGCAGAAACTATTCCGTGATAAGAATGTCTTATTCAGATGACTTAGTAGCAGGATTTAGTAGAAACGTAAGAGAGATTATAACAGACAAGCGATTCAGAGATGTATTTCCAGAGTATAGACAGTATGGAGATAATCCATTTGCCACAAAAGAGGTATATAACTGGAAGTTAAAAGACAGTACGGTACCAGCCTCACATATAGCAGTATCAAGAGATGGGCAGGTTACAGGTAAAAGAGCCAACAAGGCAATGATATTTGACGATATGACCAAAGGTGCAGAAGAGGCAACAGACAGTACAATACATCAAGGGCTATATAATAAATGGACAGGAAACTGGATTAATAGACGTGACGGAGATAGTACAAAGTTTATATTTGCAGGTACAATGTGGTCTCCGGAAGATATTTTAAATAGAATTATACAAGATAGAGAAGCAATATCAGAACTAGTTCCAAGCGATAAGTTTAAATATGTATGGGAAAGCAAAGATGGAACAACAGTAGTAATAAGAGTACCATTACTAGACGAAAATGATGAAACAACTTGTAAGGCTGTAATGACAACAGAAGAAGCAAGACAGTTGAGAGATATAACAGATGAGTTCCAATGGGCTTGTGTGTATCAACAAGACCCGATACCAGCAGAAGGACTTGATTTTGCAGATGATTTATTAAATCATTTTGATGATTTGCCAGTAAATGAAGATGGGACACCGGCATATAGCAATTATTCATTAGCAGTATTAGATACAACTAGGCGTGGTAAAGATAATGTTTCAATGCCGATATGTAAAACAGATGGAAGAATTTATTTTATGATAGATGTTATCTTTAAGAAAAAAGCAATGACCGAATTATACGAAGAAATTGTTGCGAAAATAGAAGAACATCATATTACTTGGCTAGTAATAGAAAACAATACAGATACTTCTTTAAAAGTGCTATTAGATAAAATGCTAGAAGATAGAGAAATATATTATTGCACTATAACAGAAAAGTACAGTACAGTAAAAAAAGAAAAAAGAATAAAAGATAATCAAGGAACCTTAAGAAAATTAATGTATTTCAAACCTAAGACAAAATACAAACCAAATAGTGACTATGGACGTTTTATGAAGAATTTAACGACGTATAGTTTTGACTATCCTAATAAAAATGATGATGCTCCAGATAGTGGAACATTGTTCGTAACAGAAATTATATTAGAGAGGGGGAAACCTAACAAACCAAAAGCAATAAATAGGAGTTTGCTAGGGATTTAATATGAAATCAAATAAAGTAAAGATAGGTTATAAAGAATATGAAATAATAAAAAAACAACAAGTAATTGAACTTCCGAGTGAGTGCTATGGAAAAATTGATTATGACGAAGAAATAATCGAAATTTCTAATAAATTTAGCCAAATGCAACAAAATCAAACATTCTTACATGAATTAATACATGGAATACTTGAAAAACTTGATTTGCACGATTTAAGACAAGATGAAAGAACTGTTAATCAATTGGCAATAGCATTATATGAAGTTATATTAGACAATCCACACATATTTACTATGAAAGATATATAGGAGGTATAAGGAATATTTGTAGTAATTGTATGTATCAGTATAAATGTATAGAATTTAGATACAGCAACATAATTTTAAAACATATGCAAGAAGTCACTCGAGTTAAGAACAAAGATGGTAATATCATAATATATGTTCAGAAATGTAAAAAGTATACGAAAAAGGAGTGGAAAACGCGAAAAGAATGCGAAAAAGCTTGACAAAATACGTATAAATAGTAAGGTTGAAAGTAGGAGAACTATTTTGATAGTGGGATAAAGATACATAAATTAATATATGGAGGGATTAAGTATCTAAACTAATTCATCTCCATTTTGGGAATGGGTTGTATTTCGAGAGCAATCCGTTTACAACCTAATTCTGTTTATGGAGGAGATAAAAGGAACTCAGAGGTAGAAAATGTTGAACAAGAAATAATGTCAGAACCAATTGAAAGTACTGAAGTAGAAAATACACCAAAAACAGTACAATATTTTGGCAGAAGAAAACTATTATCTTCATATACCAAGAAAGAAATAAATGAAAAAACATTGGCTCAAATTCTACCAGAAGTTTTAAAAGAACATGAAATTAATGCAGGCGAAATTGATTATTTATACAATTATTACAAAGGAAAACAACCAATTCTGGACAAAAAGAAAATAGTAAGACCAGAGATAAACAATATTACATTAGAAAACCATGCTTTTGAGATAGTAGAGTTTAAAAAATCTTATGTGTATGGAGAACCAGTCAAATATGTTCAAAAAGGCGAAAAAGAAGGAGAAACATTAAACCCAGAAATATCTTTACTTAACAGATTCATGGAAAGTGAAGATAAAGCAAGTCTAGACAAAGAACTTGCCGAGTGGCAGTACATTTGTGGTACTGCTTACAGGTGGGTTGAAGCGGATAGAAGAGGTGAGGAAGATGATGCACCATTTGAATTGTCAGTTCCAGACCCAAGAAGAACATTTGTAGTGTATTCAAATGACATAAAAGGAGACCCCTTATTTTCAGGGTATATAAGCTATTTTGTGGACCATATAATGACTGATGATAAAATACCATTAGTTGTTAAATATAGAGTAGTAACAATATATACAGATGCAGATAAATATATATTTAAAGAGGATAATGGAGAATACAAAATAATGCCTCAAAGCATTCCAATTAGTGAAGGAATGGTCAACGCATACCCTTTAGAAATAAAAGGGCAAAGAATCATAGAATATCCATTAAACAATTCAAGGCTGGGCTTAATAGAACTTGTAATGTCGGACTTAGAAGCAATAAACAAAATCAAATCTGCAGACTTAGATGGGATAGACCAATTTATTCAAAGTTTATTAGTATTTGTGAACCAAGAAATAGATTTAGCAACATTTAAGAAATTAGTTGCAAATGGAGCCATACAAGTTGCTTCATCTGACCCAGGGAAGCCAGCAGATGTAAAGTTATTAACAAATCAGTTAACACATACAGAAACAAAAGTAGTATCGGATGATAGATATGAAAGCTTATTGTCAATTGTAGGTATTCCAAGGCTTAACCACAAAGCAAGCGGAGGAGATACAGGACAAGCTAGACTTTTAGGAGAAGGCTGGACAATGGCAGATGAAAGAGCAAGGCAAGATGAACTTTCATTTAAAAAGTCAGAGAGAAAGTTTTTAAAATTAATCTTAAATATTTGCAAGTACAAGACCAAAGACAAAGATGAGCAAATTAAAACATTAAGATTGTGTGATATAGATATTAAATTTACAAGAAATAAATCAGACAACTTGTTGGTCAAAACACAAGGATTAATGAATATGATGTCAGCACAAGTGCCACCAGAAGTAGCATTTGTAACTTGTGACTTGTTTTCAGATCCTAATGATGTTTACCAAAAAGGAAAAGATTATTTTGGCGAGGACTTTTGGAAAAAAGATTCTAAGTCAACAAAAACCTTAGTTAGTGAGGGTATCACTAACCACACCAATACAAGTACTCACTTGGCAAAAAATGAGGTAGGTGGAGAGAAAGGAAAAGAAGATGGAGAAAGAGGAATTAGTTAAACTATTATCTAATGCTGAATTAGATGATAATGCGAAAGTAGAAGCTATTCAAAAAATGGTTGATACTTCGTACGTACCAGCAACTGTAGTTGCAAATGAAAGAAGAGCTAATAAGGAAGCAATTGCTAATAAAGATAAGGCTATTGCAGATATAACAGCAGAATATGACGAATTTAAAAAGTCAAAAATGACAGAAGAAGAAAAGAAAACATTAGAAGCTAAAGAAAAGGAAAAAGCATATAATGAAGCACTAAAAAAATTAAGTACAGCAACAGCAAAAACAGTATTTGCTAGTGCTGGATTAAAAGAAGAAGATTATTCAGACTTTATTGAGGACATAGTTGGAACAGATGAAGAAAAAACAAGAACACTAGCTGAAAAAATATGTCAAACAATAACAAAACAAAAAAGTGATGTAGCAACAAAAATGAAAGATAGTATTATAAACGGAACTACACCACCACCAGCAGGAAATGCTGATTTTAGTACAACAAGCAAAAAAGACCAATATATGCAATTATTGGAAGAAGCTACAAAGAAAAATGATATAAACAATATGGTTTATTATCAAAGACTTGTAGAAGAAGAAATAAAAAAAGAAAATTAAAAAGGAGAGATTTAAAGGGCAGATAATTACGCAATGAGTTTTTCGACACCTAACTATTCAGGTGCACTATTTAACAAAGGAAATGAGAGAACACCATTCTTATCAATGATAGCTGGAAAAACAGCTTACACAAATTCAGTTGAGTTCGTATTAGGACAAGACTACACATCAGAAGAGGGAGATATACCAAATATAAGTGAAAAAGGTTCTTTAACAGCACCAAATGCTACATCAATTACGAGAAGTCAAAATACAAACGTAACACAAATATTCCAAGAATCAATAGGAATATCTTATGCAAAAATGTCTAATATGGGTACTTTATCAGGAGCAAACATAGCAGGACAACAAGCAAATCCAAAAACTGAATTAGACTTCCAAACAGCAAATAAATTAAAGAAAATTGCAAGAAGTCTTGAAAAAACTTGTATTCAAGGAACATACAATAAAGCTAATGCAGATGATAAAGTAAACAAAACAAGAGGTATGGTTGCAGCCATTACAACCAACGTAGTAGCTGCTGCAGGAAAACCACTAGACATTTGGCTAGTAAATGATTTAATGCAAAAAATTTACGATAGTAACGGAGATATAACAAGATTAACTTTAATGGTTGATGGAGTATCTCTAAATCAAGTAAATGCAAGTGCTGTAGAAAATGGATTAACAGTAGCACCAGCTACAAGGAATGAAAACGGAATCCAAATTACAAAATTAATTATGCCTCTAGGAGAAGTAGACTTAATGTTAGGTCAATTCTTACCAGCAGGAACAGCATTACTTGTAAACTTTCAGGTACATATTGTTCAAATTCGGCACGGGTGATTTGGGGAATCACACTGTCGTCATCATTCTCGTCACGCAGCACTCCTTTCTTTTCGAAGCAGTACATCAGCGTCACGTCAAACAGCGCCGACAAAGCCTTTGCCGTCTGCCTCGACTGGGCCTACTATACCGAGGGCCGCGCGCGGCAGCTGATCGACTACATTGGCTCTGCCCTCGAATCCGCGCCCTGCGTGGAACTCTGGCACGTCTGGCAGGGCGGCTTCTACTTGTTCGAGGAGCGTCCCGTCGTTCACCGCGCTGCTGTGCGATTCGATGAATTCGTCGAGGACGATCTGCGCGAGCTCGGCGAAACTGACCTCTGGAACAACAAGGAGACAAACCGGTTATCATTTTACTGCCTGACCGTCACACGGTGAGCAGTATTTTCCATACTTTACAAAACGAGGTGACTCCCATGTCTCATTGCACCACATTCGCCGAAGCAGGCCGCCTTGTGGACGCCGGCCGCCGTGCACCGTTTCTCCTGACGCTGTGTGAGGAGGATGAAAACGAGCTGCACATCACCATCTGCTGCGTTAAAGCGGAGCCAAATGCACAGACTCCGTCCACAGGAAATGCCGCCCTCGACGACATTCTCGCGCACTGTACGCCGCTGTGCCCCGATGAAAATGCCAAGATTGAGCTCATCTTTGAAAATTACCTGCTCTATCAGGTGCGCAACGAATCCTACTGCGTATTTGACGCAGACGAAGTCCGCAGCGGCACCTATCTTTGCACGTTCGAACGGTCCAAACTGCTCGACTATCTTATACCCGATGGAACGGACGCTCCCGCATCGTGGAAGCACTACGGCATTTACACGCAGAATCAGATCATCGACATCGTTGCCCCGTCCGAGCCCACGGTGCGCACGTCCTTTTGACGTACACGCGCATATATTATGTCAACAGATGTTCTATTCCATAAGACAGTCAAAAAGAAAAAGCCCGTGTCGTGAGACACGGGCTTTTTGAACCTCGCAGTA
>OGOB01000923.1_pt1 | contig 11680 bp, 10 predicted proteins | sample 1573611 | NCBI WGS metagenome assembly OGOB01 (sample SAMEA2582016, study PRJEB24529) | metagenome | biome: Human gut stool | place: China | collected 2011 | reverse complement strand
CCACGGAAGATTTCCTCCATCAGGTTGTTCACGTTCTGGTGAACCACGATATCTGCCTTTCCTTCCTTCTTGGCAGCGTCGCTAGCCACAGGAATATCGGCGATTACAGGAACCTGAGTCAGCTTGATAACGTCCTCATGACCTTCAATCTTATACTTGAAGAACTCAATCAGGAAGAGGATACCTGCAGGGATAGCCAAACCGAGTACCAATGCGATGAGCATGATGATAGGCTTCTTAGGGCTTGTCTGACCTACAAGTGATGGTGCATCGATAATCTTACCCTTGTCTGCTGTAGCAGCCAGAGAGATTGAGTTCTCCTCACGCTTCTCCAGGAGCATCAGGTAAAGACCAGCCTTCACTTCCTGCTGACGGCCGATCTGTGTCAGCACTCTTTCTTGCTCAGGTGAGTTGCCAAGCTGACTGTTGTACTGGCCAGCCTGTGCAGCAATGCTATTGCGCTGGATCTCCATGCCGAGCTTAGCCTGGCGCATCGCTCTCTTGATGGAATTGGTGAGGTCATCCAACTGGGCTGTCAATGGAGTAACAGTAGGAGAACTCTCGCTTGCAGAGTGCAACAGCTGGTTGCGGTTCAAGGCAATCTTGTTGTACTCGTTGATGAGGGCTGTAGAACTCTCGTCGGTCAAACCTACGTTAGAAGGGATAGGCTGATACTTGTTGCCTGGCTCGTTCATGTACTTGCCAAGTTCCTTGAGCAATTCCACCTGGGTGTTAGCCTCCTGGAGCTTCTGGGTGTAAGTATCGGCATTGGCAATGGCAGCTGTAGCGTTCAGCTTCATTTCAATTACCTTGTTGCGCTTCTTGTAGCTTTCCAACTGGCCTTCGGTGCTGCCCAATTCTGAGTTGATCTTCTCCAATCGGCTGTTGATGAACTGCTCTGTGCGGAAGGCAATCTCGTTCTTGTCGAGGTTAGCCTGGCGGTTGTAAACCTTCACGAGGCTATGCAGATAGTCGAGACCGCGCTGTGGGTTCTCGTCGTTGAATACGATTTCAGCGATGGTGGTAGTCTTTGAAGTCTGGCTAACGCTCAGATTCTTCACATAGCTTTTGGCTGCCATTTCAGGTGATACGATAATCGCCTTCAATACATCGCCATCCTCCATCTGGAATCTCTTGTTAGCAGTCAAGGAGATATTACCCACGCGGGTATTGATGGTAGCAGGGAGACGGTCGATGGTCTTCTCTATCTTTACAGGATCCTTCTCTACTGAAAATGCATCGATAGGAACATAGTAGCTACCCTTTACGATATACTTGTTGCCATCCTTCTCGATGTTCAGCTTCACTGGAGAGTTGAGCTTCTTCAGGTTCTTCATGTCCATGTCGACATTGACTTCCTGCTCCTTGTAAACCAGTGAAGAACGGAATGTTCCCTTGTGATAGTAATTCACGTAGAGCTTCATGTCGATTACGGTCTGGAGAGCCATGTCGTTAGCCGACAGAATCTCAATCTCGTTGTCGATACCGTTTGAGTTTGTCATAAAACCCAAGTTGGTGGCATTCTGAATCATGCTGTTCATTCCGCTTCCACGCTTGTTCTGATCATCATCTTTGATGAGTACCTTAGTGGTGGTCTGGAACACTGGTTTCGCACATTTCAGGTAGAGGTATCCCAGTCCCAGGCATACGATGATGGATAGTATAAACCATTTCCAATTCAGAATCAGTGTGGAATAGATCAACTGAAAGTCGATAGCAGACTTTTCTTCTTCCTGCACACTTCCCAATTCTAAGTTTCTGTTTTCTTCCATTATAATATATGTTGTTTTTTCTAATATGTGTTGATGACAAATGATAATAGTCTTTCCTTATTTGCCTTCCACCAAATCCATCAGATACTTTCCGTATCCGTTCTTAAGCATAGGCTTGGCCAATTCCCTCAATTGCTCCTTGCCAATCCATCCCTGCTTGTATGCGATTTCTTCAAGACAAGCCACTTTCAGTCCCTGGCGCTTCTCGATACATTCGATGAAGGTGCTGGCTTCCGAAAGACTGTCGTGGGTACCGGTGTCAAGCCATGCAAATCCACGCTGAAGGGTTCTTACCTTCAAGGTCTTCTCTGCCAGGTAATGCTGGTTCACGGTAGTAATCTCCAGTTCGCCTCGGGCACTTGGCTTGATATGCTTGGCCACCTCTACCACGCTGTTAGGGTAGAAGTAGAGACCTACCACGGCGTAGTTGCTCTTAGGCTGTGCAGGCTTCTCTTCGATGCTCAGGCAGTTGCCGTCCTTGTCGAATTCTGCCACGCCATAGCGCTCCGGGTCGTTCACGTAGTAACCGAAAACACTGGCGTTGCCTTCTTCAGTAGCTTTCACACTGTCCTTAAGCAAACCGGTGAAGCCTGCGCCGTAGAAGATATTGTCGCCCAATACGAGGCATACATTGTCATCGCCAATGAACTTTTCTCCGATGATGAATGCCTGTGCCAGTCCGTCTGGTGAAGGTTGCTCGGCATACTCAAAGTGCACGCCCAACTCGCTACCGTCGCCCAGCAGGCGCTTGAAGCCTGGCAAGTCGAATGGGGTTGAGATAATCAGAATGTCCTTGATGCCAGCCAGCATCAATACTGATACCGGATAGTATATCATCGGCTTGTCGAAGATAGGAATCAGCTGTTTGCTGATACCTTTGGTGATCGGATACAGTCTTGTACCGGAACCTCCTGCTAATACGATTCCCTTCATATCTTTTTTCTTTTTTTAAAAGTTCTTATTAAAATTCTCTATATCTTTTATATTGGAATTCTTTGTCTGACTCTAAAACGGGGCAAAGTTACGAAAAAAATATGAAAGAGGAAAAGGAAAATCCTAAAATCTTCATTTTATATAGAAAAAATGTGGCTTTAGGCAAAAAAACAAGCCTCGAATTTGCGTATTTTGCGATTTTGTTGTATTTTTGCAGAACATTTTAGAACTTTAAAGAAAAATAAGAAAAAAGAATGGGTATATTTGCAAAACTGTTCGGCAGCAAAGCCGACGATAAGAAAGTGGGCGGCATGGAAGACTACATGACTCTGGTCAGTGTATATTTCCAGGCTGCATTGGCTTCACAATTAGGTATCACCAACCTGGCCATGCTGCCGGAGTTGCGTGTCTTCAAGACGAGTTTCCATGTGCCAACCGTCAACAATCGTCTGGGCATCGGCGAGAAGGCGCACGTAAGAAAGATGATGCACGATATCTACGGCACCGACGAGAGCTGGTTCAAGGAGATTGATTCCAGCATCCGCAAGAACTGCCAGAAGCTGCAGGATGTGAATGTTTATCTCAAGCAGTTCCAGGCCTTCAGCCAGGATCTCATGATGCTCATCGGCAACCTGATGAAGTTCAAGCTCCGTCTGCCTAGCTTCATGAAGAATACACTGTATAAGATGACGGCACAGACCGTGGACGATATCTTCAACAAGAACGACTTTTCAGATGCCAGTGCCCTGAAGACCGTGGTGACGCTCCGACAGCTCAACAGCCACCTCAAGTTCAGCCAGCAGTGGGTTACAGACTTCGCTTTCCAGGTGATGATGTTGGCCAAGAAAGAGCCACGTCCATCCGACGAACAGGTGGAAAAGGCGAAGCAAAAGATGGGAAAGTAGCCAATAATATCCCAAAAATATAAAAAAACTTGCAGAATATTTGTTTTATTCAAATTATTCTCTTAAATTTGTAGCCAAAAAGAAATTATCATGAGTGCTAGTGAGAAAACAATCAATACGTTTGCCACAAGGGTTAGGCAGATGATTCTCAAGTTTGAAGACATCAGGCATGAGAATGCGGAGCTGTATGCCATGGTGGACGAACGTGATGCCAAGATCAAGGAATTGGAGGAGAAGTTGACTCAGGCAAAGCATGATTATGACAGTTTGAAGATGGCGAAGATGATGACGATTTCTGACTCCGACATGGAGGCTACCCAGAAACGCATCGCCAAGCTGATTCGGGATGTCAATAAGTGTATTACGCTACTGAGTGATCAGTAATAAAATTCGAAACTATGGCAGATCAGATGGAAGATAAATTGCAAATCAGATTACATGTATATGATACCGACCTCACGGTAAGAATACCGAGAGAGGACGAAGAGTATTATCGTAAATCGGCTAAGTTGATTGACGAAATCGTGAACTCCTATTCCAAAATCTTCAAGGGAAGAAAAAGCGATAAGGAGATTCTCTATATGGCACTCATCGACGTGGCTCTGAGATACGAGAAGGAATCAGATAAAAATGATACCCAACCATATAATGATATTCTGAACAAACTGACTGCAGAGATAGAAGATACCTTGGCAAAGTAAGATTACTACGGTAAGAATATTAATAATTATAATATATATATGGTAACAATAATAGTAGCCCTCGTCACCCTCGTTTTGGGTGGGCTTGCAGGGTATTTCATTTTCCGTTATGTCATTAAGGGAAAATATAATGAAATGATTGATGCTGCCAATAAAGAGGCAGAAGTAGTTAAAGAGAAAAAACTTCTCGAAGTAAAAGAGAAGTTCCTCAATAAAAAAGCTGAACTGGAGAAGGAGGTGCAGCAGCGCAACTCACGCATTCAGCAGAGTGAGAACAAACTCAAGCAGCGTGAAATCTCACTGAACCAGCGTCAGGAAGACCTGGGACGCCGCAAGATGGAACTCGACCAGAACCAGCAGCGCATCGACAACGAGAAGAAACTCCTTGCCGTGAAGCAGCAGGATCTGGAAAAAATGCAGAAGCAGGAGCAGGCAAAGCTGGAGGAACTCTCTGGCTTGAGCGCTGAGGAGGCAAAAAACCGACTCGTAGAGAGCCTGAAAGATCAGGCTCGCCTGGATGCGGCAAGCTACATCAACGAGATTATGGATGATGCCAAGATGAATGCTAACCAGCAGGCTAAGAAAATCGTTATTCAGACTATCCAGCGTGTGGCTACTGAAACTGCCATCGAGAACTCTGTCAGTGTGTTCCACATTGATAATGATGAGGTGAAGGGTCGCATCATCGGTCGTGAAGGTCGTAACATCCGTGCCCTGGAGGCTGCTACCGGTGTTGAAATCGTGGTAGATGATACTCCTGAGGCTATCGTTATCTCTGCCTTCGACCCAGTGCGCCGTGAGGTTTGCCGCCTGGCTCTCCATCAGCTCGTAGCCGACGGACGTATCCACCCAGCCCGCATCGAGGAGGTGGTAGCCAAGGTGAAGAAGCAGTTGGACAACGAGATTATCGAGACCGGTAAGCGTACAGCCATCGACCTTGGTATCCATGGCTTGCACCCTGAGTTGGTTCGCATCATCGGTAAGATGAAGTATCGTTCTTCTTATGGTCAGAACCTGCTGCAGCATGCTCGTGAAACCGCTAATCTCTGTGCGGTGATGGCTTCGGAGTTGGGCTTGAACCCAAAGAAGGCAAAGCGTGCCGGCTTGTTGCATGATATCGGTAAGGTGCCTGATGAGGAGAGCGAGTTGCCACACGCATTGTATGGCGCCAAGATTGCCGAGAAATATAAGGAGAAGCCAGATATCTGCAATGCCATCGGTGCTCACCACGACGAGATGGAGATGAACACCCTGTTGGCTCCTATCGTTCAGGTATGTGATGCCATCTCTGGTGCCCGTCCGGGTGCCCGCCGTGAGATTGTTGAGGCATACATCAAGCGTTTGAACGACCTTGAGGCTATTGCCATGAGCTATCCTGGCGTAACCAAGACCTATGCTATTCAGGCAGGTCGTGAGCTCCGCGTCATCGTGGGTGCCGACAAGATGAATGACGAGCAGAGCATCAAGCTCTCTGACGAGATTGCTACCAAGATTCAGAACGAGATGACCTATCCTGGTCAGGTGAAGATCACCGTGATTCGTGAGACTCGCAGTGTAGCTTACGCTAAGTAAGAAGGAATCAAGCGATAAAACGCGTTTTTCATATATTCGAAGTTTAAATTGTCGTTTCTCTCCTTCATAGGATGAGGAATGTATTTGATAAAGTCGCTGTTCTCTAGGGGACAGCGGCTTTTTCCTTATATAATATTCATGTACGGCTACATTTATATAATATAATGTGATGAAAGCAGAACAGAAAATTTTAAAGCGATTCAATAAAGGATGCGTGGATTATCACCTTTTGGAGGATGGTGACCGGATTCTCATTGCCTTGAGCGGCGGAAAGGATTCTCTGGAACTGGTGCGCCTCTTGGCTCAGCGTGCCCGCATCTATAAGCCGCATATCGAGGTGGAGGCGGCGCATATCATCATGGATAACATTCCTTACGAGACCGACCGTTCTTATCTGAAGGCATTTTGTGCAGAGAATGACATCCGGCTCCATATCCTGCACAGTTCTTTCGATGAATCCACCGATCCCCGCAAGACCCGTTGTTTCCTTTGTGCCTGGAACCGCCGCAAGACGCTCTTCGAGTTTGCGGTGAATAATGGTTTCAATAAGATAGCCCTGGGCCATCACATGGATGATATCCTCGTTACCCTGCTGATGAATATCACCTTCGAGGGTTCTCATTCCACCATGCAGCCCAGCTTATCATTAAAGCATTATCCGCTCACCATCATCCGCCCCCTTTGTCTGGTGCATGAGGCGGATATCCGTCAGGTGGCAGAAGAGTTGCATTTCACTAAGCAGAAGGCGTTGTGTCCTTACGAAGAGACTACCCGCCGTTCGGATATGCAAGCCGTCTTCCAGCAATTGGAGCAATTGAATCCTGAAGCGCGCTACAGTCTTTGGCGCTCCGTCTTTATGGAATAAAATATAGTAGAAAAAGCAATAAAAAACGAAAGTACTTTCATGAGCACATGAAAGTACTTTCGTTGGACAATGAAATAGGCTTCATTTGCCATTGAAGCCTATTGTATTTGTTCCTGGGGTAGATCTAGTAAATGGCAGTTACTAATTTTGGGGAGCTGCCCAGAAACGTGAAGTATCTGTTGTCAGTACTGAATGGTCGGGAAGTTCAAAACCTTTGAATCCTGAAGGAACAAGCACGATATGGCGATTATTGTTTCGATAAGCAGGATTATTATCTTCGCGACCATAGCCTGTTGTCTCCCAAGTATCAAACCAGTATAAGTTTTTTGCCCAATATGCCCTGTAATAAACAAAATCATTATCTGAATTCAAGAGAGGACGGTAAACGATTTCTCTGCCGTCAATATATCGCTCACGCATTTCTGCAAGAGAAAGTGGAGTGCCTTTTTCATCTTCTGCCCAAGCATTCATATCCGAGTCTAGCATAGCCCATTTCTGTAATTCTGGCAGCCACACCAGGTTAACAACATGGCAGTCGGAATCCTCGGAATCTGCGGGATGACAAGTTACAAAGCGGTTTACAATACCCTCAGACAGCAATAGTTCGTGTAAGAGGATGGAGTGTAATCGACAGTTGAATGCAGGCTCTATCGATCGAGTGTATTTCCAGAGATCTATAGCATTACATCTCTTAGGATTAATCTTTTGATTGGCATGAGGAATGTTTTCCGCTACAAAACGTGCCAGTGAAATGGCCTTGTCCCATGTTGGCATTGTGGAAGATACAACAGTATCGAGTTTGAAATATTCACGGATTTTTTGTGATTGGACAGAATCTTTCTGATATGCAAAATGATAGGACGTAGTATCTGGTACATATTTGCCAGCGTCTTTTAATTTTTCTACCATTTCATTCTTCAGCGAATTGCAAAGATAAGCTTCCACTTGTTTATTGAAAACAAAGCGTGCCAACAGTAATGTTGCTACAGCTATGAGCAGGATTCCCAAGATGCTCCAGCCAACCAACTTGATTTTTTTCTTCATTTTTTATTCTATTAGTTATTTCATTTATGCTCTGGGGATATGTTATCCCCAGCAACCAGGATGTAGTCTGCAATGTTCATTCTTGCTTCTTATTTCATGTCATCCGAGTTGAGTATGGTGATGGTCTTGCCCTCAATCCTGATGGCACCCTTCTCCTCGAATTCGGAGAGGCAGCGGAGGAGCGAGAACTTCTGGATACCGAAGATATCCGCCATTTCCTGGCGGCTGACATCCAGTCGGATGGTTCTGCTCTGCTGTTCGGTAGCCATCTTGATGAGGTATTGCGCCACCTTCTCCTTGACGGAGAAAAGGGAGAGCATGCGCATTTTCTGCGAAAGGAAGATATCTATCCTTGACAGGTGCTGGATGAAGTTCCAGCGTATGCGCTCGTTGGTATCTATCAGCAGTTTCAGTTCCGAAGGCCTCATGCGCAGGAGGGTAGTCTTCTTGCTTGTCTCCACGCTTACGGGCATCTCGTTATTATGTGCGAAGATATAGGCAGGGGCTATCAGCATCGATTCTCCCAGTCGCTCTATTTGGGCCTGCTTGCCCGACAATCCCGACATGCGGGCTATCATCTCCCCCTCGACGATGATGTCGGCATATCTGCAGGGCATTCCTGCCAGCACATAGGTTTCCCTGGCAGCAAGCTCCACCATCCGGTAGCTTACCATCGATAGCGCCTCTCTGATTTCCTCAGGAGTAAATCCCTCAAATACCGTGCATTTCTGCAAGGTAACGAATATTGATTCTTTCATACATTTAAGTTTTATATTCAATAACGCATTTTCCTTCGATATATTGTTTGCTCCATTTAGAATCTTGAAGGCAGAATCTCCGCACGCCCTATAAGTGTGGAATCTTACTAGCTAAAGTTCTGGTAATAAGCAAGAAAAATACGAAAAAACTTTGGTGTCTTAAAATAAAGTCGTAACTTTGCAGCTGAAAATTAATAAATGGAGGAAGAATATGGCAAATTATATCAGATTTGACTGGGCGATGAAGCGCCTGCTTCGTAACAAGGCAAACTATGCCGTGCTGGAAGGCTTTATGTGTTCGCTGTTGAACGAGAAATTCAAGATCAACAGATTCCTGGATAGTGAGAGCAATCAGCAGACCGAGAATGATAAATTCAACAGAGTGGATATCCTGGCAGAAAATGAGAAGGGAGAATTCATCATCTTCGAGATACAGAATACCCGGGAACATACCTATTTCCACCGTATGCTCTATGGAGTTTCCAAGGTCATCACAGACAATATCAGTCTGGGCGATGATTACGACAAAGTGCGCAAGGTATATTCCATCAATATCGTGTATTTCACATTGGGACAGGCTAAGGATTATGTATATCATGGCAAGACGATGTTCCAAGGACTGCATCAGCCGAATGATATCCTGAAACTCTCCAACCGACAGAGTGAACTCTTCTTCGGTGATGAAATCCCTCAGGGACGCAAGACTAATCGCGAAGCCGGAGATATATTCCCGGAGTATTATCTGCTCTGCGTGAACAACTTTGATAAGCTGGCGGTGAACAATTTGGATGAATGGATCGAGTTTCTCAAGACCGGCGAGATCAGCGAGGCTGCCCAGGCCCCAGGTTTGGCAGATGCCCGCAAATGCCTGGATATAGATAAGTTGACCGTAGCGGAAAAGAATGATTATGTCCGCCACATGGAGAATCTGCGCTATCAGCGCAGCGTTATCAAAACGGGTTATGATGATGGCTGGCAGAAAGGTCTTGCCGATGGTCGAGAAGAAGGTCGTGCTGAAGGACGAGCTGAAGGACGAGAAGAAGGACGAGAAGAAGGACGAGAAGAAGGACGAGAAGAAGGACGAGCCGAAGGAGCCAAAGATGAGAAGAAGGCTACAGCCCGTCGTCTTCTTGCAATGGGCTTGTCTGCCGAGCAAGTGGCAGCAGCAACCCAGTTGTCATTAGATGAAATCAAGAAATTATAGCTGCTTTTTGCAATAGACAAAGGGAGATTTCGCCAGGAAATCTCCCTTTATTGTTATATGCTCGGCATGGACGTTGTCTAACGGCTGCAGATTCTCCCTTAACTCAGTAGCTGCTGTTCTTATCCTATATATTTTTTGATGTCCTCTTCTACCGTTCCGTTTCCGGCAATGCCAAAGGTATCTACCAGAACCTTCAGTACGGCTGGTGAACAGAAGGCTGGGAGCGTAGGACCCAGATGGATGTTCTTTACGCCCAGATGCAGCAGGGCAAGAAGTACGATGACAGCCTTCTGCTCGTACCAGGCAATATTGAAGAAGATAGGAAGATCATTGATGTCGCTGGCTCCAAAGATCTCCTTCAGCTTCAATGCCACAACCGCCCAGGAATAGGAGTCGTTGCACTGACCTGCATCCAGCACACGAGGAATGCCGTTGATGTCGCCCAGATTGAGCTTGTTGTACTTGAACTTGGCACAGCCGCTGGTGAGTATCACTACATCCTGAGGCAGCGCCTTGGCAAACTCCTCGTAGTAGTTGCGGCTCTTCATTCTGCCATCGCAGCCACTCATCACCACAAACTTGCGGATGGCTCCGCTCTTCACAGCCTCTACTATCTTGTCTGCCAGGGCAAAGACCTGGGCATGCGCAAAACCGCCAATGATCTCGCCTGTCTCTATCTCCCTAGGTGGCTGGCAGGTCTTGGCAAGCGCAATCACCTCGGAGAAGTCCTTGTGGCCGTCGGCACCCGCCTGGATATGCTTCCAGCCAGGGAAACCTGTAGAGTTGGTGGTGAAGACGCGGTTCCTGTAGCCTGCCGATGGCGATGGCGGTACGATGCAGTTGGTGGTGAAGACTATAGGACCGTTGAAGCTCTCGAATTCCTCCTTCTGTTTCCACCACGCATTGCCGTAGTTGCCCACCAGATGCTTGTACTTCTTGAGCTGCGGATAGTAGTGGGCAGGAAGCATCTCGCCATGGGTATAGACGTCGATGCCCGTGCCTTCGGTCTGGATGAGGAGATCTTCGATATCCTTCAGGTCGTGACCGGAGATGAGGATGCCCGGATTGCTGCCTGTGCCGATGTTCACTCTGGTGAGTTCCGGATTACCGTATGCCTGGGTGTTGGCCTTGTCGAGGAGTGCCATCACATCCACGCCGTACTTTCCTGTTTCGAGCACCATGCCCAGCAGCGTGTTCATATCAGCATCAGGGTTGCTGATGGTGGCGAGAGCACGGCAGATGAAGCTGATAATCTCGCTGTTCTCTTCTCCCAGATGGGCTGCGTGCTCGTAGTATGCTGCCATACCCTTCAGACCGAGCATGGTGAGTTCCTTGAGCGAGCGGATATCTGCATTCTCGTGGCGGAGCACGGATTCACGGGCACCCTCTGCCTCATAGTCTGTCTTCTCGCCACCCCAGGTTACCTCCTGATAGGCAGGGAGGTGGATATTCATGCTTGCCGCCTTTTGCAGCAGCTGTTTCTTCAGTACGATGCCCTTATCTACCTTTTGCAGGATATCCTGGTCGTTGAAGTTGGCGTTGGTAATGGTGGTGAAGAGTGCATCCGTGAGGAAACGGGTTACCTCTGGTGTCGGCTCTTTGCCTATGCTATGCTGTATGGTTCCTATGCCACGAACCACGCTGAGCAGCAGATCCTGCCACTTGGAAGTTGTTGCCTCCTTACCGCAAACACCCTTGATGGTACAGCCTGTACCCTTAGCTGTTTCCTGACACTGGAAACAGAACATCTTGTTTTCTGTCATATTGCTATAAATTAATGAGTTATTTTAATGTTTCCTTCCAGGCGGCAATCTGCCATTCCTGGTTTCCGGCTGCAAAATTACGGCTTAAAAAATAATCCTACGGTAACAATTGTGACCGTAGGATATTAAAAAAACATAAAAAGAGTGTGGGGGAATGGATTTC